>Ga0194110_10000953_pt1 | contig 37365 bp, 33 predicted proteins | sample TA2Kig1200mmetaG_FD_146192 | JGI IMG/M metagenome (GOLD analysis project Ga0194110, IMG submission 146192) | Freshwater microbial communities from Lake Tanganyika, Tanzania - TA2015032 Kigoma Deep Cast 1200m | ecosystem: Environmental > Aquatic > Freshwater > Lake | place: Tanzania: Lake...
TAGAGGTCAGCATCCACGAAGTCGTGCCGCTGTCGGTGACAACCTCCTCGGCTCCCCATGCCGTACCGCCGGACAACATTGCCGCTGCAAGAAACAGCAATGGATACGAGAACTTTTTCATCATGATCTGATGGTTTAGATTATTCCTTAACGCCTTAATAAATTAATTTTGATACACAATAGTAGTAAATTATTAAGCTTTCACCAAGAAATGATCGAATTTTATAACAAAAAAGCAGGAAAAGAGTAGTGGATGGCGGGAGAGGCAAGGAAATGGCACCCACGATAAAAAAACGTGACGGAAAAAGGGAATGCGGGGCGGTTTTTTCATCAGCCGCGATAAAACAAACCGCTGTTTTGTATATTATTTTGTGGGTTTCTGTTTGCCGCAGACGTTTTTCTTTTTGAAAACCATTGCTAATTGCGCTAAATTGGATCATTAATTAGCCAATGGTTGGCTGATCGCGTTCAAATAATTTGTGCCTTGGTTATTTGCCTGCGTTTCTTTTCTATCAATGCACATGTTTACTGAGACTAACAATGAATATCTACATTGGCAATTTACCCTACTCCGTTACCGAAGACGATCTCCGTGATGTATTTTCCCAGTTCGGACAGGTCGACAGCGCTAACATCATCACCGACAAGTTTTCAGGCCGCTCGAAAGGGTTTGGGTTTGTTGACATGCCGAATGACAGCGAAGCACGTGAAGCTATCGAATCCATGAACGACAAGGACCTCAAAGGCCGTACCATAAAGGTAAACGAAGCCCGGCCTCGCGAAGAACGCCCGGCAAGAAGGGATCGCTACTGATCTCCATTCCGAAAGAGTTTTACCGGCAGCCGGACAGGAAACTGTCCGGCTGTTTTTTTCTGCACCTGAAACAGATTACCGGTTCAGGATAATGCCGAGATCCTCGAGCAGCGACTGAAGATCCTCTTCATGCTCGACCTCATCCTGAAGAATCTGCACCGCGAGATTGTAGGTCACGGGGTCCTTCAGACCGATCTCCTCGATAATGCTGTTGTAGACATTGATGGCGCACTGCTCCCCGACAATGTTCTGTTCGAGAATTTTTTTCACGAAGGGGTCATCCGGCGCATCGTAGCCGCAGTTGGTCCAGGTAAACCACTCACGGGGATTGGTAATTGGCGTACCCCCGAGCTGGATGATCCGGGTGGTCACCATGTCGGCGTGGCGCAGTTCATCGGCGGCATGCTGCAGCAGCTCGGCGATCACCGCATCCTTCATGGGCCCCTGCACAATCTTGGCACCCAGCCAGTACTGATAGTAAGCGAGCCATTCATCGGCAAAGGCCTTGTTCAGCAGCTCAAGCACGCGAGGAAGATGATCCCCCACGATTTCACGCCCTCTGGTTCCCATAAGAGTCTCCTTTTTTGTGTTCTTTTTATTTGTTGTTTGCAACAAGATCCTTCAGCGCTTCACCAAGATCGGCGTAACGGAACACGAAGCCGTTGCGCATCAACTCTCCCGGGACCACCCGCTGCCCTTTTACGGCATACTCGGCGCCTTCGCCAAGAAGCAGCTGCACGGCGAGCTTCGGGACCGGAAGAATCGACGGACGCCCCATAACCGAGCCCAGTTCACGGGCGAAATCGCTCATGGATGCGGGCACAGGGGCCACCGCGTTCACCGCACCGACATAGCGGGAATCGTCAAGGATGTCAAGGATGCAGCTGACCTCATCGTCGAGGTGGATCCATGAAAGGCACTGCTGGCCGGAACCGACAGGTCCTCCAAGAAAAAAACTGAACGGCGTCATCATTTTCTGCAGCATACCTCCTTTCGTGGAAAGCACTATCCCGGTGCGGAGCAATACGAGGCGAACGCCGTATTCTCCGGCGGGTTGCGCGGCATTCTCCCAGTCGATGCAGATTTTCGCAAGAAAATCGCCCCCCCGAGGCCCCGATTCATCAAGTTCCGCAGTATCGCCGCACTCTTCGAACGAACCGTAATAGCCGATGGCCGATGCGGAAAGAAAAAGTCCGGGCTTCCGCTTTGCGGCTGCAATGGCGGCAACCATATGCCTTGTGCTCTCGATGCGCGAATCGTAGCACTCTTTTTTGTGCTCTTCGGTCCACCGTGACTCAAGCAGCGGCTTTCCTGCCAGATGAATCACCGCTTTCGCCCCGTCAATGCAGGCAACCCACTCTCCGGAAGCCATGTCGGCGTCCCACTGCACCCAGGCTGCCGCGCCCGGAACCTTCTCCCGCGCGGCGGAGGGAGAACGGGCAAGCACGACAACCTGCTCGTTGCAAACAATAAGCCGGCGTGCAAGCTCAGCGCCGATGACACCGGTTGCTCCGGTAATGACAATATGACCTTCCATAACGCGATTCGTATTTTGTGAAGTCCGACAATCCTGACGGAGCATGAAAGAAAGACCTTAAAACCTTTTTTAACTGTCAATTACCGGTAATAATTCCCAAAATGGGAACGGGAACATGAAAAAATTCGGCTTCAGGGATGCCTGACAGGCGGAACTGACCGGCCGGCATCTCAGGGCGGGGAAACAGGTTTTCAACCTGCATATTGAGTATATTCAACGAAAAACCCCATGCATATAACCATCAGGACATATTGGGGACCGAACCCCTTCAGCAGGCGCCCATGCATCATCTTCCGTTTCGAAGAGATGACCGATAAAGATCTTTCGATCATGGCGATGGCGTCCGGAAAGGTCGCCGGTTATCTCGAAAGCAAATACGGATACCCTCACTCCGGGAATCGAAACAGAACGGCCGGCTGCCACGATGTATTTGATTTCCTCTCCAACGCTTCGCTTTTCATGCTCAATTATGTCCGTGGCGACCTTGACGAAAGCGGGTGTTTGACGGACAGCGGCATTCCCGTGCTGTTTGTCGAGTTTCATCGCCCCGAACTGACGGTGAAGGCGGTAAAAATCCTGCTCGACATGGTCTCGGAATTCTCTTGTGCAAGAATGCCGGAACTCGATGCAATCCTGAACGACTTCTGGAATGAGTGCCAGAAAGCACATCCGGACTTCCAGGCCCATACCCTGATCGCGGCAGCCAAGACAAGAAAGACACTCTATGCACATCTTGGCAACAAACTCTGGCTGTACGGGATGGGGGTGAATTCACAGGTTTTTTTTGAAACGAGCACGATTGAGGATATGAAAAGCTGTCCTGAAATGGACAAATTATCAGGAAAAGAGATTTTCAGGGCGGTCGGCGCGCCGACCGCCCGTTACCGGATAGTAACGAGTCGCTCCGGATTATTGCCTGCAATTGACGATATCGGCTTTCCTTGCGCAATCAAGCCGGTCCACTCGGGTGCCGGAAAAGGGGTTACGGCAAATATCAGAACGCTTGACGAGGTTGCCTTTGCCTATCTCGAAGCATGCAGATTTGCAAAAAAAGACAACGCGGTAATGGTGGAAGAGTATGTGCCGGGAAGAGATTACCGCCTGCTCTTTGCAAGAGGGAAGTTTGTGGGCTGCGCCAGCAGCGTGGCGCCTTCTGTGACCGGTGATGGCATCAGGAGCATTCGTGAACTTATTGAAAGCATCAATGCCGGCAGAACCAGAAACCTCTATGGAAGCAACTATCTGAGACCGGTAAGGATCGATCAAGGGGTCATTGAAACGCTTTCGGTCCAGGGCCTTGGGCTGGATTCCGTCTTGCAGCCGGGCGCAAAAGTAACCTTGCGCAGAAACACGAACCTTGGCGGGGGAGGGCTTTCAGACGCCTTTGATACGGTGCATCCGGAAATTCTTGCCATTGCAGAAAAAATTGCCGGACACTCGGGGCTGCACAGCGTCGGAATCGATTACATAACCGAAGACATAAGCGCCTCGCCATCTCTTTCGGGCGGAAAATTCACCGAATTGAACAAAACCCCCGGAGCACCCCTGCTTTTGGCGGCCGGTTATGACATAACCGGACTGGGGAACCGGATCCTCGGCGACGGAGTCGACAACATTGCGGTGACCCTCTCCATCCTCAGGAACGATGACTATCAGGAATACCTGAAATCGTATCGAGGCGAATACGCGCTCTTCCTGCCGGATACTGTTGCAGGACAAGGCAGGGTATCGAAATTTGAAAACCGTACCTTCAGGCAGTTGCTCTACAAGGTTTTTTCCGATAAAAACCTGAAATGCCTGGAAATTGTCGCCCAACCGGAATTTCTCGAAGCGTCCGGCTTTCCAACCGAATACCTGACAAGGATCATTGTAGGGAAATCGTGCAGAACGAAAATGATCTCCGACACCATCGAGAAGCTCGACTGCCCGGTGCACTATGCCTGATTCTCCCCGGGAAATTTCCTGTCCGCCCGGATTGTCAGCCGTAACGGCGATCGAAGTCTGCAATGAATCCGCTCAACACCTCGACATCCTCGAGCCCCACCGCATTGTAAAGACTTGCACGAAAGCCGCCCCGCGAGCGATGGCCTTCAAGACCCAGCAGACCGGCTTCACGGGCCTCCTGACAAAAAACCGGCACACGCTCGGGATCCACAGCATCAAACACCACATTCATCATCGAGCGTGAATCCGAAGGCACCGGGCAATGGAAAAGCGCTGAAGCGTCCAGTGTTTCATACAGCAGAGCCGCCTTTTTTCTGTTCAGCGCCTCCATGACCTGCAAACCGCCAACCTCCTGCTCCAGCCAGTCAAGCATGCATTCAACCACATATACTGCAAAAACCGGCGGTGTGTGATAGTTCGAACCGGCTGCTGCGTGGGTACGGTAATCAAAAAAGGGGGGCAGGTTCGACTGAATCATCTCCTGTGTTTTCCGGGGAACAACCACAACGGTAACCCCGGCAGTCCCGATGGTCTTCTGGGCATGGGCATACATCAGCGCGAAACGGCCGGTATCGACATTCCGGCTCAGAATATCCGAGCTCATGTCGGCAACAAGCGGAACCGGTGATTCCGGCATGACCTGCCACTGTGTGCCAACCACGGTGTTGTTCGTGCAGATATGCAGATACCGCGTATCGGACCGGATATCGAGTGCTGAAGGAATGGCGCCGTGATCCCGTCCAGCCACGTGGACATCCCGTCCCAGCGAGCGGGCTGCGTCCAGAGCTTTTGCCGCCCAGTACCCTGTATCTGCATAATCAACAGCATCGGCGGGAGCAGAAAGGTTCATCGGAATCATGACAAACTGCAGGGAGCCTCCCCCCTGAAGAAAAAGAACCGCATCGTCACCGGCAAGCCCCATCAGCCTGCGAAGCTTTTCCTCGGTACGTTCGAGCAACTCCAGTACCGGCGAGGCGCGATGGCTGATCTCAAGCACGGAAAGTCCTGTTCCCCGGTAATCGGTCAATTCATCACGAATACGCTCCAGCACCGATCCGGGAAGCTTGCCGGGGCCGGCATAAAAATTGTGCACGTATCGGGTCATGGCACGTCTGCGATGTGAACTCACTCCACCGTAACCGATTTGGCAAGGTTGCGGGGACGGTCGACATTGCATCCTCGCAGGGTGGCCACATGGTATGCGAGCAACTGGAGAGGAATGACGGTCAGCAGCGGCGTTACCGGGCCTGATGCCTGGGGGATATAGATCACATGATCCGCAAGGCGGCTGATCTCCTGGTCTCCTTCGTTGGCAATGGCGATCACCCTGCCTTTCCGGCTCCGAACCTCCTCGATGTTGCTGAGCACCTTCGTGTAGGTGCTGTCGCGGGTAGCAATGAAGATGACCGGCATGTCCTCGTCAATCAGGGCGATCGGGCCATGCTTCATTTCCGCGGCAGGGTACCCTTCTGCGTGGATATAGGAAATCTCCTTGAGTTTCAGTGCGCCTTCCAGCGCGACAGGGAAGTTATACCCCCTGCCGAGATAAAGCACGTTGCGGGCATCCTTGAGCGTTTCGGCAATAGCCCTGATCTGGTCGTTCAGATCGAGAATACGCGAAACCTTTTCCGGAACCTTCGACAGTTCACGCAAACTCAGGGCGATTTCGTCGTGCGAAATGGTCCGGCCCTTGCTGAGCGCAAGCGCCAGCATGGAGAGCACGATCACCTGGGCCGTAAATGCCTTGGTCGAGGCCACACCCACCTCGGGACCCGCATGGGTATACATGCCGCAAAGGGTCTCGCGGGCGATGGTGGACCCGACCACATTGCAGATGCCCATGACCAGGGCGCCTTTTTCCTTCGCAAGACGCAGCGCCGCGAGCGTATCGGCGGTTTCACCCGACTGGGAGATCACGATAACCACGTCTTCCCTCCCGACAATAGGATTGCGGTAACGGAATTCAGAAGCGTAATCGACCTCGACGGGAATGCGGGCGAACTCCTCGATCAGGTACTCGCCTATCAGTCCGGCGTGCCAGCTGGTTCCGCAGGCGCAGATCACGATGCGCTTGGCCTGTTTCAGCCGGTCGAGATAGTCTTCGATGCCGCCGAGCTGAACCCGGCCTTCATTGAGCCTTACCCGCCCGCGCATGACATCCTGCATCACCTCGGGCTGCTCGAAAATCTCCTTGAGCATGAAGTGCTCGAAACCGCCTTTTTCGATCTTTTCAAGGCTGAAATCAAGCTCGGTGATCAGCTTCTCGCGCTCCACGTTCTCAATGGTCTTGACGGTGTAGTGGTCACGCGTCACGACGGCCATTTCGCCATCCGACAGGTAAACCACCTTGTTGGTGTGCTCGACGATGGGCGCCGCATCGGAAGCGATGAAGAATTCGCCATCACCGATGCCGATCACCAGCGGACTGCCCTTGCGTGCCACCACGATCCTGTCGGGCTCTCGTGAAGAGATCACGCATATGCCGTATGCACCCTCGACATGCCGCAACGCCATGCGTACCGCCGATTCGAGGTCAAGCGAACTGTCGCCTTTCCAGATGCGGTCGATGAGATGCACCAGCACCTCGGAATCGGTATCACTTTCAAATGTATAGCCCTGTCCCGACAGCTCCTGCTTGAGCACCGAGTAGTTCTCGATGATACCGTTGTGAATCAGGGCGATGTCACCGGTAACGTTCATGTGCGGATGGGCATTGCGATCGCTCGGATCGCCGTGGGTAGCCCATCGGGTGTGGGCGATACCGGCTGTCACACCAAGCATCACGGTACCGGAAACGCTCAGGAGCTGCTCGAGATTGCCGACGCTCCCTTTCTGCTTGAGCACCGACATCTCGCCGTTCAGCACAGCGATTCCCGCAGAGTCATAGCCGCGGTACTCAAGCCGCTTCAATCCGTTCAGCAGAAGCGGCGCAGCCTCGCGCTTGCCGATATATCCAACAATTCCGCACATAACAACCTGTTTTTAAAGTATATGACACAAAGGCTCCCCTGCAGAAACCCGCTCAGGGCAGAAAATTCAGAAGTCAAATATACGCAATATTAGAAATACGCAATGTCCAACGACATACAATATGCCGCTCGGGAGCAATGCAACCGGCGGCTGTCAGGCTCCGCCCGCCCCGATGCCCTGAAGGACAAGCTTCATCGTATCATGAATTTTCTTCGACTCAGCGGCAACCGCGGCTTCATAATCCTCAATCGAGGAAAAGCTGCCGGAGGGATAAATCAGGCTCCGGCTCACGTTGATGACCGCGCCTCCCCCCTGTGCATCGACACCCGCCCGGACGGCATCCTCGAGCGAACCTCCCTGGGCGCCGACGCCTGGAACAAGGAAAAAAAGGGTTGGCGCCTTCCTGCGCAATTCGCCGAGCAGAGTGCTTTTCGTGGCGCCGATAACCACTCCGCCGTTACCTTCGCGCTGCCATGCATCGACCTTTTCAAGCACCGCCTCATAGAGCGGTCTCCCGTCAAGGAGCCGTTGCTCCTCGAAATCCCGGGAACCCCCGTTCGAAGTCAGACAAAGCACGAAAACCAGCTTTTCCGTATAGGCGAAAAACGGTTCGAGGGAGTCAAAGCCCATGTAGGGAGCCACCGTGACGGCATCGAACGGCCAGTGCTCGAAAAAAGCCCGGGCATACATTCGGCTGGTATTGCCGATATCGGCCCTTTTGGCATCAGCAATAACCATGCACTCCCCGGGGATCTCCCCGAGAGTCCTTTCCATATCACCGAGCCCCGGGAGCCCCCTTGCCTCGTAAAAAGCCGTATTGATCTTGTATGCCACGGCAGAACCCTTTGTCGCCCTGATAACGGAACGGTTGAATGCCGGAACCGGATCGGGCAGGCAGGAAAACACGTCGGGAACCTTTTGCGGATCGCTGTCCAGCCCGACACACAACAGTGACTGTATTGCCGATATCCTTCTGTTCGCCTTTTCTCGTACGGCACTCATTTTTCCCTCTCCGTTTGCTTCACATGAAAAAATTGGTTTTTTTAACTGCTTTGGCCGCTGCCTGCCGGAAACCAGCCTGCCGTCAGCCGGGAGACCGGCGGCACTGAAACTTATAGCCCGCAAGGAACATTGTTCGTTGGGGTAATATATATCAATATGATGGTTACGGCATGCTTCATTTAATGCGGGAATCCCGTAAATTACTACCCTGCAATATCGAGTACGACTGTCCCATGACGATATATGCATATGCTTATTATAACCATGACTGATGATTAATGGCAAAGAACCTGTTGAAACCTTCAAATCCATACAGAAACGAACCGGAAACCAACGAACGACGCCCCAAATTCTCGATAATGTACTATCTGGTAGTGATTCTGCTGCTGATAGGCATACAGCTTGCTTTTTTCTGGTCAGGCTCATCGGTGGAAATCCCTTACAGCACCTTCCGAAAATATATTGCTGAAAACAGGGTCGAATCGGTAAGAATCTCTCCCGAACGCATCTATGTGGAACTGAAAAGCGACGGGAAAACCGGCACGACCGTACAGCCCTCTCCCAAAGAGGGGCCGGGGCTGCTCATGCCGCGCTCGTCCAACCCGTCAAATGAACTGTTCGTCACCCCGGTCCGCGACGACGAACTGATCGGGCTGCTTGAAAGCAAGGGGATAAAATACCAGGGCCTTCCGAGCAACACCTGGCTGGGTGAACTGCTGCAGTGGGTCCTGCCTTTCGGCCTGCTGATCGGCATCTACTTTTTCGTTTTTCGACGCATGGGCGGACCGGGATCACAGTTCATGAACATCGGCAAGAACAAGGCCGCACTGTACGAAAACCTCGACGAACACACCCGTATCACCTTCAAGGATGTTGCAGGCCTCGATGAGGCGAAAGCCGAGGTGATGGAGGTGGTGGATTTTCTCAAGGACCCGAAAAAGTATACGAAGCTCGGCGGCAAACTTCCCAAGGGCGTATTGCTGGTAGGCCCTCCCGGCACCGGAAAGACCCTTCTGGCAAAAGCCGTCGCCGGTGAGGCCGAAGTACCGTTCTTCAGCATCAGCGGCTCGGACTTTGTGGAAATGTTTGTCGGTGTCGGCGCAGCACGGGTGCGCGACCTTTTCCGGCAGGCAAAGGAAAAAGCACCCTGCATCATCTTCATCGACGAGATCGACGCGGTTGGCAGAAGCCGCGGCAAAGGCGCCATGATGGGAGCCAACGACGAGCGGGAAAACACGCTCAACCAGTTGCTCGTGGAGATGGACGGCTTCGCGACCGACAAGGGGGTCATCCTGATGGCCGCGACGAACCGTCCCGACGTGCTTGATTCGGCACTGCTGCGTCCCGGGCGTTTCGATCGCCAGATCATGGTGGACAAACCGGACCTGAAAGGCCGTATCGACATCTTCAAGGTGCACACCAAGAACCTGTCGCTCTCTTCGGACGTGAACCTGAAAACCCTGGCATCGCAGACCCCGGGCTTTGCCGGAGCGGAAATCGCCAACGCAGCCAACGAGGCCGCACTGCTCGCATCGCGTCGCAACAAGCAGAGCATCGAAATGAAGGATTTCGAAGACGCCATCGAGAGGGTTGTTGCCGGTCTTGAAAAGAAGAACAAGGTCATCAACCCGCGCGAAAGGGAGATCGTGGCTTATCACGAGGCAGGCCACGCCATCGTAAGCTGGATGATGCCGGAAAACGATCCGGTGCAGAAAATCTCGATCGTGCCGCGCGGCATGAGCGCGCTCGGCTACACCATGAACATTCCGCTTGAAGACCGCTATCTCATGACGAAGAACGAGCTTTTCTCGCGCATCTGCGGCCTGCTTGGAGGAAGGATCGCCGAACAGATTGTTTTCGGGGAAATTTCCACCGGGGCACAGAACGACCTCGAGAAGATCACCGGCATCGCATACAACATGGTGATGGTCTACGGCATGAGCGAGCGGCTTGGCAACCTCTCCTACTCTGAGAGCAACAACCAGTACTACGGGGGGGCCGGCATCGACAAGAAATACAGCGAGGAGACCGCGCAGCTTATCGACAGCGAGGTGAAGGCGCTGGTCGAAAAAGCCCGCCAGACGGTAACCGACCTGCTGACGGCAAACCGCGAAAAACTTGAGTCCCTTGCAAGGGAACTGCTCTCGAAAGAGATGCTGCAGTACTGCCAGATCGAGGAGATCCTGGGCAAACGGCCCGCAGGAAGTTACCCGTCGCACCTGCATACGGACTGCAGCGGCAACGGAGCAACGCCTGAACCGGTCGGGGAACAGGAAAGAAGCGGCATGAACGAACAGGAACGGCTTGAGCTCGAAGCGGCCGTTGCCCGTCTCAGGGAAAGCAGGGAACAACAGGAGTCCTGAGAAACATCCGGCAGAGCAATGACCAGAAGAGTGCAGCTTGTCGTATCAGGACTTGTTCAGGGTGTGGGGTTCAGGCGGTTTATAGAACGGTCGGCCAGGGAACTGGACCTTCACGGTCGGGTAAGAAACCTGCCGGACGGAACGGTTGAAATAGAGGTTCAGGGTCCTGAGCGTCTGGTTGGCGAACTGGAGAGACGGGCCTGCAGCGGCCCCTCAAGATCAAGGGTAACGGGAGTCAGAAAAAAGGAACTCGATCCCGACAGTTCGCTGAACGGCTTCAAGGTTCTCTTCTGAATCACCGGAGCGGAAACGGGGATAAAGGGCGAAGGCAGGTCGAGCCCGCCTTCTTGGAATCGCTGTATTCGGGGTGGGTCCCGAGGGATTCGAACCCCCGACCTACTGGGTGTAAACCAGTCGCTCTAACCAGCTGAGCTAGGGACCCGCTTGCGGGGCACTATTATAATACATTTTTCCTGTAATGCAAAAAGGAAAAACCGGGTTGCCACCGGGCCGCACCACCTCCCGATTTGTAAGCCTTTACGAAAAAGCATAAATTCAGGCCGGCATTGTAACCGAAAACCGGCAATTTTTAAAAACCACTATGAAAGCATTATCAATCCTCGGCAGTACCGGATCAATCGGACTCAGCACGCTCGATGTTGTCAGACAGCACCCTGAAAAGTTCACGATTACCGGCCTTGCCGAAGGGCACGATGTCGGACTGCTTGCCGAACAGATCAATGAATTCAACCCTGCCGTGGTCTCGGTAAGGGATGCGGCTTCGGCTGACAGGCTCCGGGGACTGCTCGGCTCAAACAGGCCTGAAATCTTTCACGGCATCGAGGGCGCGGCGACAGTTGCGTCTGCAGATGGCGCCGAAATGGTGGTATCGGCAATTGTCGGAGCCGCCGGTCTGGTGCCCACGGTCAGCGCCATCAGGGCGGGCAAACATATCGCCCTGGCCAACAAGGAAACCCTTGTGGTGGCCGGGCAGCTTGTTTCCGACCTGGTCAGACAGCATAACGTGCAACTGCTTCCGGTGGACAGCGAACACTCGGCAATCTTCCAGTCGCTTGCCGGTCACAGAACGGAAGATATCGAACGCATCATCCTGACCGCATCGGGCGGCCCGTTCCGCAGGACACCGGCCGAAGAGCTGAAACTTGCCGGACCGGAACAGGCGCTCAAGCACCCCCAGTGGTCGATGGGCGCGAAAATCACCATCGATTCGGCAACGCTCATGAACAAAGGTCTTGAGGTCATCGAAGCGCACTGGCTCTTCAACATGCCGGCTGAAAAGATCGGGGTCGTGGTGCACCCGCAAAGCATCATCCACTCGATGGTGGAATATATCGACGGCTGCGTGATGGCACAGATGGGGGTGCCGGACATGCGCGCGCCCATCGCCTATGCGCTGGCGTATCCGGAACGGTGCGAAACAGGCACCGGCAAGCTCGACCTCACGAAAATCGGCACGCTCACCTTCGAGGAACCCGACATGGAACGGTTCCCGGCACTCCGTCTGGCGTTCGACGCGCTCAAGGCAGGCCGAACCTACCCGGCAGTGCTCAACGCCGCCAACGAAATCGCCGTCGCAGCCTTCCTCGATAAAAAAATCGGATTCACCGACATTGCGGCAACGGTTGACAAAACCATGCAGGCCCATAACGCCTATGCTCCCGTCGAGCTTGATGAATACCTGCAGGCAGACCGCTGGGGTCGAGAAAAAGCAAGGGAGCTGATCGGGTAACCGGCGTAGCACGGAAACCGAACGAGCCGCTCCAGTTACCCGGTGCCCCGTCGATGCGCGGGGCATCCCTTTTCTTACAAAACGGCATCTTCATTTAATTGTCCCCAAAAAGCATGAGGGCAATCGGGTCTGGAAAAACAAACAGAAATGAAGAAGCCAAGAAACGATTGAGAGACTATGGACGTCCTGAACACCACATTTTTTTTCATTGTTGCCATTTTCATCCTCGTCACGGCACATGAACTTGGACATTTCTTCACTGCCAAGCTGTTCGGCATGAGGGTCGACAAGTTCTATATCGGGTTCGACTTCTTCAACATGCGGCTCTGGAAAAAGAAAATAGGGGAAACCGAGTACGGCATCGGGGTATTCCCGCTCGGCGGCTATGTGAAGATCGCCGGCATGGTTGACGAAAGCCTCGATACCGCCTACCAGGCATCGGAACCCCAGCCATGGGAGTTCCGTGCGAAACCGGTCTGGCAGCGACTCGTCGTGCTTGCCGGCGGCGTGGTCATGAACATGGTGCTTGCCGCAGTGATCTTCATCGGCGTCACCCTTGCACTGGGAGAATCACGCACCACCGTTGACAATCCGGTCTATATCGAAAAAGGATCGGCATTCGCCGCCATGGGCATGCAAACCGGCGACCGCATCGCTGCCGTCAACGGCAAAGAGGTGACAAGCTGGGAACAGGCTCTCGATCCGGTGCACTTCACCGCTCCGTCGCTGAACTTTACCCTGCTGCGCGACGGCAGGCGGATCACGCTTGCCGCTCCGGCGAACCTGCTTTCGAAGCTTAACGAAAACCAGGCACTCGGCATCCGCCCGATCATGCCTCCGGTCATCGACGACGTGCTCGGCAGTGAACCCGCAGCAAAAGCCGGCATCAAGCCCGGCGCGATCATCACCGCCATCAACGGGCAGGCGGTCACGGACTGGAGTGAAGTGGTTTCCATCATCTCCGCACATGCAGGAAAACCGATTTCGGTCGCCTGGAAATACCTTGACCCCGTTCCGGGAAAGATGACTGACCCTGCGGAAATCATGGCGTCAGGCAGCACGACGGTGACGGATGTGGTTCCGAATGCAGAGGGCAGAATCGGCATCGCCCTGCGCCAGACCCTGCAGACCGAGCGAATCAGCCTGAACGTTTTCGAGTCGATCGCAAGCGGTACCTCGCAGACATGGAAAATGAGCGTCATGACCGTCCAGGGATTCACCCGCATCTTCACCGGACAGGAGGACTTCCGCAAATCGCTGGGAGGTCCTGTCAAGATTGCAAAAATAGCCGGGCGTAGTGCCGAACAGGGCCCGGTCAGCTTTCTGTACTTTCTGGCCGTGCTTTCCATATCGCTTGCCGTCATCAACATCCTGCCGGTTCCGGCGCTTGACGGCGGACAGTTCGTCATGAACGCTGTAGAAGGCATCATCGGCCGCGAGTTGCCGTTCGAGGTGAAAATGCGCATTCAGCAGATCGGCATGGCGCTGCTGCTCTCGCTTTTCGCCTACATTCTCCTGAACGACATTCTGAACCCGTGACCCCCCTGCATATGAGCATGTTCGACAAACTGCAGGCTATCAAGGAAAGGCACCTCGATCTCGAAAAACAGCTTGCAGACCCGGCAGCCGCATCCGATCAGAGCCGCTTCAGGAAACTCAACAAGGAGTACAGCGACCTGCGGGACATTGTTCATGCTTTTGACCGTTACTCCCTTGCAAAAAAGCAGCTTGACGAATCGCGCGAACTGCTCAAAGGCGAAAAAGAGATGGACATGCGGGAACTCGTCCAGGCTGAAATCGATGAACTGCAGCATCAGATACCCGAACTGGAACAGCAGCTCAAGGTGCTCCTGCTGCCGAAGGACGAGGCAGACTCCCGGAACGTGATCATCGAAATCCGCGCCGGAACCGGTGGAGACGAAGCCGCGCTCTTTGCCGCAGACCTGATCCGGATGTACCAGCGGTACGCTGAACGCCAGGACTGGAAATGCACGATGCTCGACTATACCGAAAGTTCCATGCCCGGAGGGTTCCGGGAAGCCGTGCTTGAAATGAGCGGCAACGACGTTTACGCAACCATGAAATATGAAAGCGGCGTCCACCGCGTTCAGCGGGTGCCCGAAACGGAAACCCAGGGGCGCATCCATACCTCTGCGGCAAGCGTGGCGGTGCTGCCTGAAGCCGAAGAGGTGGATGTGGAAATCCGCCGCGAGGATCTGTATTTCGATACTTACCGCAGTGGCGGAAAAGGGGGACAGAACGTCAACAAGGTTGAAACCGCCGTACGGATCACTCACATACCCTCGGGTGTCGTGGTTGCCTGCCAGGAAGAACGCTCCCAGCTGCAGAACAAGGAGCGCGCCATGACCATGCTGCGCACGAAACTGTTCGACATGCAGCTTGCCGAGCAGCAGCAGCAGCGAGACGACCTGCGCCGATCGATGGTGACCACCGGCGACCGGAGTGCAAAGATCAGGACGTACAACTACCCGCAGTCGCGCGTTACCGACCACCGCATCGGTTTCACCAGCCACGGACTGCCGCAGATCATGCAGGGAGATCTCGGCGACATCATCGAAGCCCTGAAGCTGCACGACCAGACCGCGCGTCTGCAGGCGGAACAGATCTGAAGAAAACCGGACGACACTCCTGAAATCATTTACCGGGATATATTATTGAGCTATTGTCGTTATATTTATCAGTCAGGGAACCCCCTCCCTGCATGAATCAGCCAGCAACAACTACTGAGAGAAAAACGGCCGCCGAACGAGCCGCAGAGGGAGAGCACCGGTAATGGAAATGGAAGCCACAGGCAAAAGCAGAGGCGAATGGATTTTTCACGGGGAGTTCGACAGGACGGTCAGCTACCTCTCCGACCAGACGAAGATTCTCGGCGTCAACCCCTTCTGCCACAAGGTCGAAAGGACCGCTGAAGAGAACATCTACCGCTGGCATTTCAGAGTCACCGATCCACAGAACAACCCGTTCGACGTGATCTTCTATGTCGAGCAGTCCGAGGAACTGCTCATCGAGCTGCCGGAACACCTTGAAGGCATCGATCCCGAAGAACTGACCACGGAAATGATCGAACAGTACACGGTAGGCAAGAAAATCCGCTGGCACCACCACCCGCCTGCGAATCCCGTTGACGACCCGAAAAACCACCTCTTCGAAGGCAAGGCCTTTGCCGACATGTATGTACACCCCATGGAGACCGACAGGACAAGGGTGCACTTCGATCTGAAAATCGATGTCCGGTTCGTGCTCTATCCGGCATTCCGCATCATACCCGAGCAGATCATCCGAGCCATGACCAACGCAGGCATGTCGATGATCATGCAGGCGGCAACCAACAGGATGTTCCACTGCATATCCAAGGATTTCGGCCATGTCCATCACGCATGAAAACAACCTCCCTGCGAACTTTCACGACCTCGTCAGAGCACGGTGCAGCGTTCGGAGCTACAAACGTGACGCCCCCGTTCCCGACGACGTCCTGAAACGTATTCTCGACGCCGGCAGGCTTGCCCCCTCGGGCAAAAACCTTCAGCCATGGACATTCATCGTGGCGAGTTCCCCGGAAATGCAGGAAAAAATCTACCCCTGCTACTCCCGCGACTGGATACAGGGCGCACCGCACCTGCTCATCGTCAAAGGAACACGCAGCGGAGCCTGGCACCGGGCCAAGGATGGCTACAGCTCGCTTGAAACCGATCTTGCCATCGCCATGGACCACATGATCCTTGCCGCGGCCGCTGAAGGCGTCGGCAGTTGCTGGATCGCCGCCTTCGACCGCGACCTTCTCTACCAGGCTCTCGATCTCACCGAAAATGAGGAGATCTTCGCCTTCACCCCGCTCGGCTACGCCACCGACGATTATCAGCCCGTTCCCAAAACCCGGAAAACGCTCGAAGAGATCACGGTTTTCCTCTAAGCGCATCGTTTGCAGCCGACCTGCTCCGACAGGGACATTACGAAGCTCTCCGGATCGCAGGGAAACTGACGGATCGTGGAGTACACCTGAATTTTCAGCCGAAGAAAACCGTTAATGCGGTATGGAATCCGATGCTTCAACAGCAAACGGCACCGCCATGAGAAACATCGTCTTCACCGGAAAAGGGGGCGTCGGCAAAACCTCCATTGCCGCAGCGACGGCCGTGAAAGCCGCGTCGATGGGTTACAGAACCCTTGTCATCTCCACCGATCCCGCGCACAGCCTCGGTGACTCGTTCGACATCGAGCTCGGCCCTTCGCCGGTACAGATCGCCGAAAATCTTTATGGACAGGAGGTGAGCGTTTACGGTGACCTCAACCTGAACTGGGAGATCGTGCGTGAGCACTTCGCCCACCTCATGGAAGTACAGGGAATCCAGGGCATCTACGTCGAGGAGATGGGGGTGCTGCCCGGCATGGAGGAGCTGTTCTCACTCTCCTACATCAAGCGCTACAACGAGTCGAACGAGTACGATCTTCTCGTGGTGGACTGCGCTCCGACCGGCGAGACGCTGCGCCTGCTCTCGCTTCCGGAAACCTTCGGCTGGATGCTCAGGCTCATGCGCAACCTCGAGAAGTACGTGGTGAAACCGGTGATCCGTCCGCTCTCGAAACGGGTGGGCAAACTGCACGAACTCGTGCCCGATACCGACGTGTACGACCAGGTTAACCACCTTTTTTCATCCATCGAAGGCATCATCGAACTGCTCTCCGACTCTTCGAAAACCACCGTGCGGCTCGTCATGAACCCCGAGAAGATGGTGATCAAGGAGTCCATGCGCGCGCTTACCTACCTGAACCTCTACGGCATCACGGTTGACCAGATCGTCATCAACCGGGTGTTCATGGATGAGCTGGACGGTCAGTACATGAAAGAGTGGAAGGAGATCCAGCACAGGTACATCGACCAGATCGAAAAATCCTTCTCTCCGATACCTATCACGAAAGTACCGCTTTTCCGGCGTGAGGTGCTCGGACTGGAGATGCTGAAGCGTGTCGGCGAGGTCGTCTACGGCGACCGGAACCCTCTCGACATCTTCTACCACGAAGAGCACGTCGATATCAGCAAGGTCTCGGAAGGGCATTACGAGATGAAGCTTCGGCTCCCCTTCGTTTTCGACAACAGAATGGAAGCCAACGTCGTGCAGGTCGGCGACTCGATGACCGTCCGGCTCGGCAACTACCAGAAAGGGGTCGTATTACCGACCTTTCTGGCCGGCATGAAGGTCACCCACGCCGGGTACGAAGAGAAGTGGCTGAAAATCGACTTCCGGAAAAAGGAGAAAGAATCTCCCTCATGATTCGTGCGCTGCCGGCATGAAACCGGAGTATCCGGATATTTTCCTGCACTATCCGGATGTCTCAGCACACAAAACAGGGAAACCCGCCGCAAACAGCTCCCCGAAAACTGAATTCACTGGCTTTGCAGAAAAAAATATCTGATCTTTGGAGGATTCAAGTTTTCTACCTGTATGAAAAAACACCTTCTCCTCGGAGCCGAGGCTGTTGCCGCCGGAGCTCTCGACGCAGGAATATCGGGCGTCTACGCTTACCCAGGAACCCCTTCGACCGAAATCACCGAGTACATCCAGAAAAGCCCTGAAGCCGCCGGACGGGGAATGCACACAACATGGTCGGCAAACGAAAAAACCGCTTTCGAGGCTGCGCTCGGCATGTCCTATGCGGGAAAACGCGCGCTTGCTGCCATGAAGCACGTCGGGCTGAACGTTGCCGCTGACGCATTCATCAACTCGGCCATAACCGGGGTCAACGGAGGCGTGGTGCTTGCCGTCGCGGACGACCCGTCGATGCACTCGTCGCAGAACGAACAGGACAGCCGGTTTTACGGACGGTTCGCCATGGTGCCGGTGATCGAACCCGCATCGCAGCAGGAACTGTATGAAGCGACAATCCGGGCATTCGATCTTTCGGAATCCCTGCAGCTTCCGGTGCTGCTCCGTCTGACCACCCGCCTTGCCCACTCCCGCGCCGGTGTAACCCGCGCCACCACCCGCAGTGAAAATCCCCTGCATGCGGAGTATGCCCCCGAACGGTTCGTGCTGATGCCGCAGAACGCGCGAAGGCAGTACGAGGGACTGCTCGGCAAGCAGAAAACACTGGAACGGCTCTCCGGTGGTTCCTCCCCGCTGAACCGGATGATCCCCGGAACAGGCCCGCTTGGCGTGCTTGCCTGCGGCATAGCCTTCAACTATGCAATGGAAGCGAAAAAAACCTTCGACCTCGATATTTCCGTACTCAAGATCGGCCAGTACCCGCTGCCCCGGCATCTGGTCGAAGATCTCTTCGCCCGATGCGAAACCGTGCTTGTTACCGAAGAGGGATATCCGATCCATGAAGAGCTGCTCAGGGGATGGTTCGATGACAAAAACATCCGGGGACGCCTGGACGGTGCGCTTCCCCGTACGGGAGAGCTCTCTACCGGTCTGCTCGCCGAAGCGCTTGGAGCAAAGCTTCCGGCCCCGGCCCAGGGTTCCGGAATCGTCGTGAACCGCCCGCCTGAACTCTGCCGGGGATGCGGCCACCGCGACCTGTTCGAGGCGCTGAACCGGGTGATGGAGGGTTTTGACAACCACCACGTCTTTTCCGATATCGGATGCTATACCCTGGGAGCACTGCCTCCATACCATGCCATCCACACCTGCGTTGACATGGGAGCGGCGATCACCATGGCCAAAGGCGCTGCAGACGCCGGCCTTCGGCCTGCCGTGTGCGTCATCGGCGACTCGACATTCACCCATTCCGGCATGACCGGACTGCTCGATGCGGTCAACGACCGTTCACCGCTCACGGTCATCATCGCCGACAACGACACGACCGCAATGACCGGCGGGCAGGACTCGGCCGCGACAGGTTCGCGGCTTTACGATATCTGCCGGGGACTCGGGGTGGAGGAAAGCCGCATCAGGACCATTCTTCCCCTGAAACAGCACCTGGAGGAAAATATGGCCGTGCTCCGTCAGGAAATCGCTTACGACGGCCTTTCGGTGGTGCTTGCACAACGGGAATGCATCGAAACCGCAGCCCGGAAAAAACGGAGGGCCGGAAGCAAATCCGCCAATCAGTAGACAACCATGCAGCAGAACATCATTGTATCCGGAGTAGGCGGACAGGGCATCCTCAGCATTGCGGCAGTCATCGACCTTGCTGCACTGCATTGCGGCCTCACGATCCACCAGACCGAAGTGCACGGCATGAGCCAGCGCGGAGGCGCCGTTCAGTCACACCTGCGCATTTCGGACGCGGAAATCCACTCCGGCCTTATTACCGAAGGAACCGCCGACATCATTCTTTCGGTAGAACCGCTCGAAGCGCTCCGCTACCTGCACTTCCTCTCCCCTGGCGGGCGCATCGTCACGGCAACCGAAACCGTCGTCAATATGGCCGGTTACCCGCCTTTCGAACTGATCGAAGCCGAACTTCTCCGTACCGGCAGCCCGGTGCTGGTCGACGCCGCCGCTCTGGCCCGCGAAGCGGGGAGCACAAAAACCTCGAATATGGTGATGCTCGGCGCAACCGCACCGTTCCTGGCGATCGACCAGGAGCATCTGGAATCCGGGATCATGGAACTCTTCGGGCCGAAAGGAGAGAAAATCGTCGCCATGAACATCGACGCATTCAGGAAAGGGCTCGCATTCTCACAACAGTCAATTCAACAGACAGTCCTATGATCTGGAACGCGCATTACGAATGCATGGAGCGCGAAGAGCTCCGGAAACTGCAGGGCGAAAGCCTCAGGACAATGGTGGAACGGATATACGGCAACGTGCCCTTTTACCGGGCGAAACTGCAGCAGGCCGGCATCGAACCCGGCGACATCCGCACTATCGACGATCTCCCGAAGCTGCCCTTCACGACCAAGCAGGACCTGCGGGACAACTACCCCTTCGGGCTGTTCGCCGTACCGCAGCAGGATATCGTGCGGCTGCACGCATCGAGCGGTACGACCGGAAAATCCACAGTGGTCGGCTACTCCCATAACGACATCCTCATGTGGAGTGAAGTGGTGGCCCGTTCGCTCACGATGGCCGGCATCACCCGCGACGACATCGTGCAGGTGGCCTACGGCTACGGCCTCTTTACCGGCGGCCTCGGCGTGCACTACGGCGCGGAGAAGATCGGCGCGTCGGTGATCCCGATCTCCGGCGGCAACACCAGGAAGCAGCTCCAGCTTCTGGAGGATTTCGGTTCGACAGCAATCGCCTGCACCCCGTCCTACGCCGCCTATCTCGGCGAGGCGATTGTCGAGGAGAAGCTCGACCGCTCAAAGCTGAAGCTCAGGGCAGGCATCTTCGGCGCGGAACCCTGGACGGAGGAGATGCGCACGCAGATCCAGCAACTGCTCGGCCTCAAGGCGTACGACATCTACGGCCTCTCCGAAGTGATCGGCCCCGGCGTTTCGATGGAGTGCGCCTGCCAGCGGGGGATGCACATCTTCGAGGATCACTTCATCCCGGAGATCATCGACCCCGAAACCTGCGAGGTGCTTCCGTACGGCACGCTCGGCGAGCTGGTCTTCACCAACGTCACCAAGGAGGCCATGCCGCTCATGCGCTACCGCACCCGCGACCTGACGCGCCTGCACGCCGATAAATGCGATTGCGGCCGCACGCTGGTGCGCATGGAGAAGTGCGTCGGACGCTCGGACGACATGCTCATCATCCGCGGCGTGAATGTCTTCCCGTCGCAGGTTGAATCGGTTCTGCTCGAAATGAGCGAAACCAAACCGCATTACCTGCTCGTGGTGGATCGCGAAAACAACCTCGACACGCTTGAAATCCAGGTCGAAGTCGAAGAGCAGTTCTTCTCTGACGAGGTCAAGGAGCTTGAAGGTCTTCGCAAGCGCATCAGCGGCAACCTGACCAGCCTCCTCGGCCTGCACGCCAATGTGCGGCTGGTCGAACCGGGCACCATCGAGCGCAGCATGGGCAAAGCACAACGGGTGGTTGACAAACGGAAACTCAAATAACGGAGCAGCTATGATCATCAGGCAACTCTCGGTGTTTCTCGAAAACCGCGCCGGGCGGCTCACCGAACTTACCGGCATCCTCGCCGACAACGGCATCAACATCTCGGCCTTCAGCATCGCCGATACCACCGATTTCGGCGTCCTGCGCGTCATCACCGGAAATCCCGAACTGGCCGAAAAAGTGCTGAAGGAGCGAGGTTTCGCGGTCAAGATTACCGACGTCATCGGCATCGTCATGCACAACAAGCCGGGCGCGCTGCATCACGCCTTGCAGATTCTGACCGACAACGGTATCTCCATCGAGTACATGTACGCCTTCGCCAGCGGCGACGAGCGCGCCACAGCGGTCATCCGCACCGACACGCCGAACAAGGCGATCGAAGTGCTGCAACTCCACGAGATGGAGCTGTTGCAGGCGGGTGATGTGTACCAGATTTGAGGGAAAGGGACTTTAAGGACGAAAAAGGAAGCGGATGGGAACCGGGGTTCCCTGATAAAACCATAGCCAATGCCAAGATTTTCAGCTTCAGTTTCAGCGCTTCGCTCCTCGGCTATCAGGGAGCTGATGAGCCTTGCTTCCCGGCCTGACATCATTTCGTTTGCCGGGGGAATGCCGGGCAACGAGCTGTTTCCGGTCGATGAGGTGGAAGAGCTGTTCCGGGGACTCGACCTGAAAACCAGGCAGGCCGCCTTCCAGTACGGTCCCACGCCCGGCCTGCCGTCACTGCTCGAATCGCTCGGCGGCTTCCTCGAAAAGAAGGGGCTGCCGGTTCAGAAGAACCGGCTCATGATCACCACCGGCTCGCAGCAGGGCCTCAGCATCGTGGCCAAAGCCTTCGTCGATCCCGGCGACCGGGTGCTCACCGAGTACCCCTGCTTCATTGGAGCCATTGCGGCCTTCCGCTCCGCCGGTGCGAAGATCGTTCCGATTCCGGTGGACGAAGAGGGGCTCGACATCGCCATGCTCCGTCTGGAGGCAGCCCGGCCCGATCCGGCGAAGTTCCTCTACATCACGCCCTACTTCCACAATCCGGCAGGAATGCTCTACAGCTCGCAGCGCAAGCGCGAGCTGGTCGAGGCGCTGCAGGGGCGCAACATTCCGCTCATCGAGGACGACGCATACGGCGACCTCTGGTTCCACGAGGAAGATCGGGAGCGGCTGAAGCCGATCAAGGCACTCGACCCCGAAGGCATCGATGTTTGTTACCTGGGCTCCTTCTCCAAGATTCTCGGCCCCGGCCTGCGCCTCGGCTGGCTGCTCGCCCCGCCCGCAATCTACGAGAAGTGCGAGCTCATCAAGCAGTCCGCAGACGCCTGCTCGCCGAGCTTCACCCAGGTCATCGCCGACGCCTTCATGCGCTCGGGACAAATCGACAGCTACATCGCTTCGGTAAGGCAGCAGTACCGCCTGCGGGCATCAGCAATGGCAGCAGGGCTCCGGAAGTGCCTGCCGGACTACGTCCGCTGGAACGAGCCGAAAGGCGGATTCTACATCTGGCTCACCCTTCCCGAAGGGACAGACGCTGCTGAAATACTGAAACATGCCATCGATGGAGGAGTCGTCTTCGTCACCGGCAGCACCTTCGATCCGGAAGGCCGGCGAACCAACGCCATCAGGCTCTCCTACTGCAACAACACCCCGGAAGAGATCGAGAGGGGCATCCCGATAGTGGCCAGCGCCATCAGGACTGTCTGCGGCTGAGTGCCGGATTCAGCGCTTTCGCCTTCCGACTCCTGACTCGCGACTCCCGCCTATCCGTATTTCTTCTTCATGCCCAGCTTGTCGATGCGCGAATAGAGCGTCTTGGGGTGCATCCCGAGCTGTTCGGCAGCGCCACCTGCTCCGCTGACCCTCCCTTTGGCGCGTTCGAGCGCATCGAGAATCAGCTCCCGCTCCCGCATGCGGCTATCCTCCTCGAATTCGTGCATGCTTCTCAGCGGCCTGATGCTGAGCCGGTCGCCTGAAGAGCTGTCACCGGAAAGGATGGAGGAAAAATCAAATGAAGGACCATCGGAAATGATCACGACCTGTTCGACAAGATGGGCCAGTTCCCGGACATTGCCTTTCCACTGGCGCCCCTCGAGACGCAGCAGGTCGAGTTCCCGGAACGGGAGCTCTGGACGGCCGAACTCCCGGGCATACCGTGATGCGAAGTGTGCGGCAAGCAGGGGAATGTCCTCCCTGCGCTCCCGCAGCGGAGGAATGGCGAGAGGAAACACGTTGAGCCGGAAATAGAGATCCTCGCGGAACCGGCCTTCGGCAACTTCACGTTCAAGGTCACGGTTCGTGGCGGCAATCACCCGCACATCGACAGGAATCACGCGACTCCCGCCCAGCCGCTCCAGTTCGCGTTCCTGCAGCACCCGCAGGAGCTTTGCCTGCAGTTCCAGCGGCAGTTCGCCGATCTCGTCGAGGAAGATGGTGCCACCGGCTGCGAGTTCGAACTTGCCGATCCGCCGCTCCGTCGCACCCGTAAAGCTGCCCTTCTCGTGCCCGAACAGTTCGGACTCGATGAGCGCAGCAGGAAGCGCCGCACAGTTCACCCTCACCATCATCTTCTCCTTCCGCGAGGAAAGGTTATGGATGGCTCGCGCAAACAGCTCCTTGCCGGTACCGGTCTCCCCCTGGATCAGGACGGTGGCGTCGGTCGGGGCAACCTGGCTTGCCCTTCGCAGGGCGGCAGCAAGCGACGCGCTCTGGCCGATGATCTCCTCGAACTCGTGTGTTCCCTTGATCTCCTCGATCAGCCACGTTCTTTCGCCCTCCAGCCTTCGCCGCAGGTCATCGATCTCCTCGTAGGCAAGGTAGTTCTGCAGTGCAAGCGACAGCTGCGGCACCACAAGGCCCACGGTCTGCAGGTCATTCTCGTCGAATGAACGGGAGGTACTGGAAATGATCAGACCGGCCCGGCTGCCCGGGGAGTCCCACAGTCCGGCGCTGATGACCGAGCAGATTCCGAACTTTTCCCGCACGAGATCGACGAGGCGGTACTGTTGACACAACCGGAAGAAATCCTCGCCGGAGTAGCACCCGGGGTTGGTGATGAGCGAGAAACTCTCCCTTGCAATATCTCGAAAATCGGATACACCGAAATGGTCGTAGGAAAGCACGGGAGCAAACCCGCCCGATGGCTCCCGCATGAAATTGTCGAAAACCCGGTAATCCCCGTCGCTGCCCATGACCCTGATACCGAGAAAGGTGCACGGCACCAGCCGGTCGATCTGCTCGCAGACGGCAAGCATCATCCGGCTCCGGTCCCTGATGGTCAGCAGTGCGTTGTTGACGGCAAGCTGCATGGCGGTCTGCGCTTCACGCTGCCGCAGTTCCTCATATGCAAGCGCGTTGCTGACCGCGACCGCTATCGGCGATGAAAGGGTTGAAAGCAGTTCTTTTTCATCCTCAGACCACTCTTTCTCCTGCTTCGAGACGAAGTTGAGAAAGCCGATCACCTTGCCTCCGGAACGCAGCGGCGAAAGCACCACCTGCCGCATACCAAGCTTGTAGAGCATCCGGGGCACCGGAAAATCCGCCGGATAGCGATCCATCTCTCCCTCGATGGATTCGACCGACACCGCCGTATCGCCAAGATGCGGCTCGATCCAGGAACCGGCCACCGGACGTTTTTTTCGCTGGACGGTCTCGGGAACGTCAAAACGCAGCATCTCGAAAAACACGTTGATGTAGCGCCGGTCGCGATCGAAGGTGATAATGACCGCCGAATCGAACTCGAAGACAAGGCGCAGCTTGTCGGTGACTGTCCGGAACAGTTCCTGGGGCTCGCGTATCGAACCGACGGCGTCGCTGATGTAGCGCATCAGCGAACTGGCTTCATGGATGGACTCTGCCTGCATGGATGACATCATGATTCCTGAAAATCAGGAATACAATTTACAGAATATTCTGATTATTCAAGAAACAGCAACAACAAACCGGCCATGACCGTTCCGTGATAACCCCTTTCCCGAAAGGCATTTGCAGACACCTTGCCTGATTGTCATTTTCTGGCATATGAATTGCTTACTCCTGACACTACGACCCGGACGGACTCTTCCGGCCAGGTTCACGGCAATCATTTCATAAACGAACCGATGAAGAAAACGCTGTTACAACGAACGGGAACCGTCGCCGCACTGCTTTTGTTCGCGCTGCCGCTCCGGGCTGAAGCCGCTCCGTTGACGCTGGAAGAAACCCTCCGGCTCGTCAAGGAGAACAATCCATCGCTGAAAGCCGCCGTCGAGGAGGTCAATGCGGCCGATGCCCGTGTCCGGAAAAGCAGAAGCGCATACTTCCCGCAAATAACGGCCGGTGCGGGATACACCCGAATTGATCCGGTCTCCGAAATGGGCTTCGCAGGAAGCGAGCCCGTCAGGTTCATGCCGAAAGACAACTACGAGGCAAAAATCACCGCAAAAGCCGTCCTGATCGATTTCGGCAGACGGGGCGATGAGGTCGATATCGCCCGATCAGGGAAAAACGCGGCAGGCCATACGCTCGATCTGACAAACCGCGAGCTTTCCTATCAGGCCGTGCAGCTCTTCTACGGCATCCTCTTCCTGCGCGAAAGCATCCGGGTCGAGGACAAGGAGATAACCGCACTGCAGAAGGCTTCGGATTATACCTCGAAACGCTACCGGGCAGGAACGGCAACCCGTTTCGATGTGCTCACGACCGAGGTCCGCATCCAGGCTGCCCGGTCCAGAAAGCTCTCCCTCGAACAGCAGCTCCGCCGGCAGGAGATCACCCTGCGCCGGATCTCGGGACTGGCGGCAAACGACCCGCTCGACCTGAAAGGCTCGTTCTCGGTCAATCCTGCACATCCCGACGAACCGTCGCTTGTTGCAGAAGCCCTGAAAAGAAGGCCTGAAGTAAACATCGCCGGCGAAAACGAACAGATCGCACGGCTTCGACGCTCGCAAGCCATGAAGGAGGGGCTGCCGGTTGTGAGTGCAAGCGCCTCATGGGGAGTCTCGAACGGCTACCAGCCCGATATCGATGAAATCCGCGAAAACGTTGCTGCGGGCATCCATATCGAAGTGCCGATCTTTACCGGCTTCCGCACATCGGCAGAGCGTCAGGAAGCCGCGGCATTGCTCCGGGCTGCGGCACAGCGAAGGATAGATGCCGAACAGCTCGCTGCAGGCGATGTGGAGGAGACCCTGCACGCACTGGAAACGTCACGGAAAAACATCCTGACAACCGAATCACAGGTACAGCAGGCAAAGCTGGCCGCCGAACATGCCCGCACCCGGTACGAAAACGGCATGGCGACAACCCTCGACCTGCTCGATACCGAAGCCGCGCTGGCGCAGGCGGAACTGGCCAGGCTTCAGGCCGCGTACGATTACGTCATGAACAACTATACCCTGAAAAGGGCAACGGGGGAGGTATTCTGGTAAAATGGAACACGAAAGCAAACAGATCGTCTGTGCGGTCGATTTTTCGCCGCTGTCCGACGATGTGGTAACCTATGCCGCCGCACTGCAACGGTGTGGCGCACAGTTGACCCTCCTGCATGTCGAAAGCGACGGGGAAGGCGCAAAGGAGGGGGTGCTGAAAAAACACCTGCACGCATTCTCGCACTACAGCGACATCCTTGCACGCCAATCCGGCAAGGCAGTCTTCATGGTGCGTTACGGTGAGCCCGCTGCGGAAATCATCTCCTGCGCGTCGGAGCAGGGGGCTGACCTGCTCGTGCTGGGATCGCACGGCAGCATGGCGTTCACCCGCCTGCTCATGGGCAGTACGGCCGAAACCGTCATGCGCAAGGCTTTGTGCCCGGTCGTCATCTACAAGGCTCCTGAAAAAGGAACTGCCGCTCGGGAAAGAAAAGAGGGCGAGACGCGGCACCCGGAAAACACAAGGCCCCCGTTCCCGGCAAACCGGGAGATCGTGCAGGAAAACAGCAGAAGCGCCAATTCGAACGACAAGAAACAATCAGTATGATGGAAACAGAAAAAACCGCAAAAGAAGCTCTGAAATCCTCCAGCCCGATCCAGCTCGTCATAACGGCCCTTGCCGTTCTTGCCGCCCTTGTCTGGGGGGGAAGCAAGCTGTACCACTCATTCCTGTACGTCGAAACCGACAACGCCCAGATAGAAGGCGATGTCTATCCCGTTATTTCACGGGTTCCCGGCAGGGTGCAGCAGGTGCTCTGCGCCGACAACCAGCACGTTGCTGCCGGCGACACCCTGGTGCGGCTCGATCCGGCAGATTTCCTGGTAAAACGCGACATGGCGGCAGCGGCCCTCGATAACGCGCACGCAGCGGTTGCCGCCGCAGGGGAATCCGCTGCCGCAGCTGCGGCAACGCGGCAGAAACTTGCTGCCGATCTCCGAAGAAGCGAAAATCTCCGCCGCCAGGACGTGATCTCGGCGTCGGAATTCGATGCCGTCAAAGCTGCCGCGATCTCGGCGTCCGCTCAATCCGCCGCCGCCCAAAGCCAGCAGAAAGCAGCCTCGGCCCAGGTGAACCTGCGGGAAGCCGAGCTGCGCAATGCCGAGCTGCAGCTTTCCTACACCGCCATCACGGCCCCTGCTGCCGGCCATGTCTCCAGAAAAAACGTGCAGCCCGGCCAGTACGTCGCTGCCGGCCAGCAGCTCATCGCGCTGGTCGGCAGCGGTAAACTCTGGGTCGTTGCGAACTTCAAGGAGACGCAGCTGGAAAACCTGAGGCCCGGCCAGCTGGTTGCAATCAAGGTCGATGCCTATCCAGGCGAGGAGTTCGAGGGAAAGGTTGAATCCATCTCTTCCGGTACAGGGTCCCGCTTCGCCCTGCTGCCGCCAGACAACGCCAGCGGCAACTTCGTCAAGGTGGCGCAGCGCGTCCCGGTCAAGATCGTCTTTACCGGAAATCCGGGCAAGAAGCACAAGCTTGCCGCCGGCATGAATGTAATCGTCGAAGTCCGGGTAAAATGAGCGGAACGGCAACGGCAGCTTCGCTGCATGAAGGGGGGCACACCTACGAAACCGGTGCACGGAGGGTGATCATCACCCTCACGGTGATCGTTTCGGCCATGCTCGAACTGATCGACACCACCATCGTGAATGTAGCCATCACGCAGATCAGCGGCAACCTCGGGGCCAGTATCGAGGACGTCGCCTGGGTGGTTACCAGCTACGCCATCGCCAACGTGATCGTCATCCCGCTCTCGGGTTTCCTCGGCAACCTGCTCGGTCGCCGCACCTACTACATCGGCTCCATCCTGCTCTTCACCGTGGCTTCGCTGCTCTGCGGCCTGGCCACCGACATCTGGGCACTGGTCTTCTTCCGTTTTCTGCAGGGCATAGGCGGCGGTGCGCTGCTGCCAACCTCACAGGCCATCCTGTACGAAACCTATCCGCCACACGACCGCGGCAAAGCCACCGGCATCTTCTCCATGGGTCTCGTGCTCGGCCCAACCATCGGCCCGCTGCTCGGCGGCTGGCTGGTCGACTCCCTGAGCTGGGAGTGGTGTTTCTTCGTGAACATCCCGGTAGGGCTGCTGGCCGCATGGTCATCATTCGCATTCATCCGCGAGCCGAAAACCGTGCACAAGATCACGAAGATCGACTGGACCGGTATCGGCCTGCTCGCCGTGGGCATCGGTTCGCTGCAGTTCATTCTCGAGCGCGGGGAATCGAAGGACTGGTTCGAAACCCCTTATATCACCTGGTTCACCATCATCGCCGTGGTTTCGCTGCTCTTCTTCGTCTGGTGGGAACACCGGGTAGAGGAACCTGCCGTGGATCTCAGCGTGCTCGGCCGGAGCCACAACCTGGCCATCGCAGCCGTACTGACCTTCGTTGTCGGCTACGGCCTGTACGGATCGCTCTTCGTGTTCCCGGTGTTCGTACAGCACCTGCTCGGCTTCACGGCCCTGCTGACCGGCCTGGTACTCTTTCCGAGCGCCATGCTGACCGGTGTCATTTCGTTGCCTCTCGGCATAGCCCTCCAGCGCGGAGCTTCACCAAAATTCCTCATGGCTTTCGGCATGGCCGCCTTTTCGCTTTTCTGCTGGGAGCTGGGCCAGCAGACCATGCAGTCGGGTGCTGCAAACTTCTTCTGGGTGCTGCTGTTGCGCGGCATCGCCCTCGGATTCATCTTCATACCCGTCACCATGCTCGCCGTATCGGGTCTGCACGGCAAGGACATCGGCCAGGCCACCGGACTCAACAACATGGTGCGCCAGCTCGGGGGCTCGTTCGGCATCGCACTCACCAATACCTATGTAGCCAAACGCGTGGCGGCCCACCGGGTGGAACTGCTTGGGCACCTCTCTCCCTACGACTCCGCTGCGGTCGAGCGGCTCCAGGGTATCGGGCAGGCCGCGCAGGCGCGCATGCTCTCGCCCGTCGAATCCGAGCAGGCCGCCCTGAGAGCACTTGAAGGCACCCTGACCGCGCAGAGCTACCACCTCGCCTACATGGACGCCTTCATGCTGATAGCCTTACTCTTCGCGCTCTCGATGCCGCTGCTGTTTTTCATCAAGCTGAAAAAAGGGGAGAAAGCCGACCTCTCGTCGGCTCACTGAGCTGCTAATCCCTGGTGTCCGGCTCGAAATCGAGCACAACGGAATTCATGCAGAACCGCTTGCCGGTCGGAGGCGGTCCGTCATCGAATACATGGCCGAGATGTGAACCGCATCGCCCGCACAGCACCTCGGTACGCTCCATGCCATATGACTTGTCGGTCCTGTACTCCACGCTTCCGGAGCGCACGGTCTCAAAAAAGCTCGGCCAGCCGCAGGTGCTCGAAAACTTCGCATCCGAACGGAAGAGCGCATTGCCGCAGGCCGCGCAGGAATAGGTGCCGGTACCCTCGAAATCCCAATACTTGCCCGTAAATGCCCTTTCGGTCGCCGCATGGCGCGCCACCTCGTATACCTCCGGAGGAAGCACCTTTTTCCAGACGGAATCGGGCAGGTCAAGCCGAGCGGTATCGGTTCTGGAGTAATAGGGGTTGACCGGAGATGATTGCTGCACGGATGCGGGATTTGTACCGTTGCCGGTGTTTCCGGATGAACAGGACAAAACCGCCGCCACCGGAAACAGGAACAGAAAGAGAAGATGTTTCACGAAAGGAAAAAGCAATGCGTTACGGAATCTCCTGATGAAGGCTGTAACACACCCGGGGTGGAAAGGGTTCCGGAAAAAACCGGCACGGCATGACAGGCCCGAACAGGCGCCTGCCAGGCGGCCGGAACGCTGTCAGCTCTCCCGCAATAGTTCAGGCCGCCGCGAAACTGCATGATACGCGGCACAAAAGCCTGCAATGGAGGTGAACAGCATGGCATCGGATACCCCCAGCACTGCCGCCAGTACTGCCAGCAGCGGGAAAACAAGGCTCAGCGACACCATTATTCCTTCATTTCTTCCGGCAGCTGAAACCGGAAGACAATCGGCAATGAAAGGGCTTCTGCAGGCCGCAATCCGGCTGAGAGCGACCGAAACCATTACGCAAACCGGCAGAGCAACGACCATCAGCGAAACCGCAGGAGATACAGCTCCACCTGTCGCTGCCGGCAGGGCAAGTAGGGCTACCGAAAGAAGAAATCCGGCAAACACACCGAATGCGTTTTCTGCTGTCGCGGTCTTGCAGGAACCACCCCAGGCAAGAAAAAGCCCGGAAACAGCGGCTCCGGCAAGACCAAGCATCGTGAAGAGGGCAGAGGAGTGCATCCAGGCCAGCACCATTATAGCGCTGAAGGCTGCTGCCGAAACCGTTCCGGCTATCGCGAACCTTCTTGCGATATGACGAACGGCATTCATGACACCTAAAGCAGCCAGCATGGTAAGAGGAACTGCGAGTGCTCCGGTGCTGATTTCGCCACCGTCGGGATAGTATCCGATAACGTCGATCTTCATTGAGGGAAACAGCTTCATCGCGAGGGCTGTTGCCGCAAGCTGGATGATGATCCTTGCCCTGAAGTTGTCGGATGAACAATCTAAAACCTTCTCTTGCCTGCAGTTCTGCCTGGGAGGCGCTGATTGTTCACTGCTTTTTGCCCAGTCGGCCTCCAGCTGTCGAACCTCACTTTTCGTGAGGACCATCCCCGAAGATAAAACCAGTTCTGACGTGGACATGATGAGGGTACCTGAAACGTTGATGAAAGATTCTGTTCATCAATTATCAAGATTCATGCCAAAGAGAAAAGGTTTCACCTAAAAACCTCCAGTACAAGCAGTTACAGGAAACCCCCCTTGGCCGGAGGTGAATGCAATAACGAGACAAACAGACGAATCCTGTCCTGTTTGGAGAGCGGCATGTAGCAGAATGAGGCGCTGCAATCGGTTTGCATGAAAAAGGGTAACAGCCTTTTTCATGATTCTGAAAACTCCCGATACTCTCTCCATGCCCGCTCGATCTCCTTCCGGTAGCTGAACAGGAAAATCGTGGCCAGCAGCACGATGACTGCTCCGATCCGTATGGCGACCGCCGTGCCGTAGAGTTCCGAGAGGAACCCCACCTGCAGGTTGCCGAGCGGCATGAATCCCATGAGCACCATCAGGTAGATGCTCATTACCCTGCCGCGGTACCGGTCCTCTACGAGGCGCTGCACCGTAGCGGTCATGGTGGCGAACGCCGAAAGCATGCCGATACCGGCAACGAAAAGAAACCCCATCGCCAGCCATGCCCGGCCTGCAAACGTGAAAGCCGCAAGCGCGAGCGAAAAGGTGAGAATGCCGCCGATCACCATGGCGCTGCTGCGAACCCTGCCTGAGGACATGGAGACCAGAAAAGTGCCCGACAGCGAACCCAGACCGAACGCAGAGAACAGGTAACCCATGCCGTCGGAGCCCATCCCGAAGGTCTGCTTGGCCACGACGGGCAGCATGGACATAAACGACCAGCCGAAGATCGATACTACCGAAACGAACAGCACGATGGTCCTGATCAGCGGATGCTCCCACGTGTAGACAATGCCGTCGCGGATTGACTGGAGGGGATGCTGATGCGCTTCGGATTTCATGCGATGCGGGGCTGTCCGGATCGCCATCAAAGCCGCGATCACCGCCACATAGCTCAGGCCGTTTGCCATGAAAGCCCCTCCGGTGCCGATCCAGGTGATCATGAGACCTGCTATGGCCGGGCCGATCACCCTCGACGCATTGAAGATAGCCGCATTGAGCGCCACGGCGGAATGAAGCTGGTCACGCTCGACCATCTCGCTGAGAAAAGCCTGAATGGCCGGTGTTGCCACCGCTGCCACGCAGCCGAGCAGGAAGGCAAGCACGATGATGACCGGCACCGTAACAATACCGGTGAGCGTGAAGATGCCCAGCACAAAGGCCAGCAGCATCGATGCGGACTGCGTCCAGAGCAGGATGATCTTGCGGTCGTAACGGTCGACGATCACACCGCCAAAAAGCGACAGGAACAGGGTCGGCAGCGAGGATGCCGCAGCCGCCACACCCACCTGAAAAGCAGAACCGGTCATCTCCAGCACCAGCCATCCCTGCGCAACCATCTGCAGCCAGGTGCCGATCATGGAGACGATCTGCCCGATGAAATACCTGCGGAAATTCCTGCTCCTGAAAGCAGGAAAGGCAGAAAGCACCTTCTCTTTCAGGCTTGACAGTTCGAGGTCAGAAAGGGAATTGTCGCTACCGGTCAACGGATCGTCAGCTTGTTCGTTCATTGGTTGTCGTCCCTGTTCGCAGCATAAAGATTATCGCAGAAAAGAAAGTAGGAAAACTATCGGGATAAACCCTGTTCCTGCAGGAAATCCCCCGTTGTTTTTAACCTGACGAATACCTAACTTTTACACGTAAAGCAAGAACAACCCCTATCACCCCAAACAGGAACCAGCATGAAAAGGATTGTCATCCCTTCCACGATTGCGCTGTTGCTGCTGTTCTGCCAGTCACTTTGCTTCGCGGCCATCAGCCAGTTCACCGGCACATGGAAAAACGCGGATCCGAACACCAGAGGCATCACCAGACTGGTCATCACCGGTACCGGGAATGCCCTTAAAATGCATGCCTGGGGCAAATGCCATCCCCAGGATTGCGACTGGGGCGAGGTCAGCGCCTATGCTTACGCTCCGGACGTCTCTTCCGGAATCGAGCAGAACGCCCAGGCCGTCTCGGCTCTTTTCAGCACCGGCTTCAACCAGACGCTGGTGATCGTGAAACCGCTAAGCAGAAGCTCCATTCGAGCCGAGGTCTACACCAGGTTCACTGACGGCAGCGGACGCTCGAACTATACGGCATCCTACACCCTGAACCGGCAGCTCGTCACAGGCCCCATCGGCCCCATAGGACCGATAGGACCCATCACGCCGATAACGCCTCCGGCACTCGAGGAGGACTGCGTGTCGTTCAATCCGGCAACGACGACTGTCAGAAACATCGACGGACGCTGGACCATTGCTGACGGCAACCACCTGATGTTCAGCTTTGGTGACAAGAAAATGGAAGCATTCAAGGCGCTCAAGATCATCAAGTACTACCGGATGAACCGCTCCTGTTTTGTCGGTCGTCCAGACCCGAGCTTCCGGTACCTGCTTGCTGACGGCAACGCTCCTCAGGGAAGCATGCCCGGAGAGGACTGCGTGGCATTCAACCCCGGAACCATCGAGGTGAAAAACATCGGCGGACGCTGGAAAATCGTGGATGGCAGCCACTGGGTATTCGATTTCGGCGGCAAGGAAGCCGAGGCCAGAGCGGCCTTCGCCATCATCAAAAAATACGGTTTCACCCGCAGCTGCTACGTCGGCCGCCCGAACCCGAGCTTCCAGTACCTGAGGAAGTAACCGTTTCGGCAGCAGAAACAGTAAACCCCCCGGCTTCGTGCGTGAAGCCGGGGGGTTTTGCTTTACCAGACCTGAAAAAAAACTCTTGCACCTGAGAGGCAAACCCTGTCGGAGCCAGGCCATCAATCAAGCTATGCTGCCTGATGTTGATTTTTTTCCTGTTGCTGGTTTTCGATGCCTTCCCTGCCCCTTTTTACCTTTTCTGCTTCATGATTTTCATGCCGGGATTTACGGGTTATTGCTTATACTTGTCATAATGTCAAAATATTTCCCGTGGAGGAGAGGATCATGAACACGACCCAGACCTTTTCAGTGTTACGCCAGCAGGCAGGTTTGTCGATTGACAAAATTGCTCATATCACCGGATACAGCCAGAGAGAGGTTTACCGCTGGGAAAAAAACGAGGTTGTGCCCCGAAAAATGGTGCTTGACCAGCTCACAAGAATTGCCCAGCCTTTATCAACCTATGGAAAAGACTCTTCCGGCTTTACCTTCATTGATCTTTTTGCAGGTATTGGAGGCATGAGAAAAGCCTTTGAGGAGCTTGGTGGCAGATGCGTGTTTACAAGCGAATGGGACAAGTATTCCCGTCAGACCTACTGTGCAAATTTCGATTGTGACCACGAGATTGGCGGCGACATCACAAAAATTGATGCCCGCGACATTCCGTCACATGATATTCTGGTTGCGGGCTTTCCCTGCCAGCCTTTTTCAATAGCAGGGGTTTCCAAAAAAAATGCTCTCGGCAAACCTCACGGATTCGCTGACAAAACCCAGGGGACCCTCTTTTTTGATGTGGCAAGGATTATTGAGTACCATCAACCGAAGGCGATCCTGCTTGAAAATGTCAAAAACCTTCAGCGGCATGACAAAGGGAAAACATTTGCTGTTATCAAGGAAACGCTCACAGAACTGGGCTATTACTTTGACTGGAAAATCATTGATGCCGGAAACTGGGTTCCCCAACACCGGGAGCGAATATTTATTGCCGGATTCAGGGAGGATTGCGGATTCAGCTTTGACCGGTTTGATCTGCCGCAAGGCTGCGAGCGTCCGGTCATAGAAACCATATTGCACCCGGAAAAAGGTATGGAAGATGAGGAACCGCCATATACAGTCGGCCCGTTGGCAAGAATATCCGACCGCTACACCCTTTCGGATCATCTCTGGGAGTATCTTCAGAAGTACGCAGAAAAACATCGGGCAAAAGGCAATGGTTTCGGATTCGGCCTTGTCGGCCCACACGATGTAGCCAGAACACTTTCGGCAAGGTATTACAAGGATGGTTCCGAGATACTGGTGAAGCAGGAGGGGAAAAATCCCCGCAGGCTGACGCCGAGGGAGTGTGCACGTTTGATGGGTTTTGACACGCCCAATGGCAACAGTTTTGTTATTCCTGTTTCGGATACACAGGCTTACCGGCAGTTCGGAAATGCGGTGGTTGTTCCTGTCGTCAGGTCAGTAGCCCGGTATATGCTTGAATATCTGATGGACGGTGTTTCATCCGACCAGTTACGTTTTGACTTTGGCATTCTGATGGCGGACAACGCTGTTCAGTATGGCTGATGTTGTTTCGCCGGAAACACGAAGCCGCATGATGTCCGGCATCCGGGCAAAGAATTCCATTCCCGAAATGAAGGTGCGCAGAGGCCTTCATGCAAGGGGATTCAGATTCAGGCTCCATTGCAGGGAATTGCCCGGCAAGCCGGATATTGTTTTTCCGAAGTATCGTGCCGTTATTTTTGTTCATGGGTGTTTCTGGCATGCCCACGAATGCACTCTGTTCAAATGGCCGAAAACAAGGGAGGATTTCTGGAAAGAGAAGATCGGCAACAACAGAATCCGTGACCTTGCTGTCATGGATGAACTTGCAGGGCAAGGCTGGAGAGTTCTGATTGTCTGGGAGTGTGCCCTGAAGGGCAAGGGGCGCAGGCCGATCGATGAAGTTGTTGACTCCTGTGCAGAGTGGCTGCTTTCAAGCTCTACAAAACGTGAAATCAGAGGGCAACATGCGACTATCGACATTGCAATCGATCATGAAAAACAAGGGTTGCCGGACGATTTACGCGAAGGTACTCGCCGCAAATGACAACAGGAAGCAGCAGGTCTATTTCGGCGGTGATTTCCAGGCGATCAACATTATTCCCTTTGACACGATAGCTCCTGATCCCGACAAGCCTCATATTTTCAAGGCACCTCTCAATTTCTGGTGGCTTTCCGACGACGGGAACTTGCACAATGCTTCCCGAGCCCGGCTCATACTCTATCCCCAATATCCGGAAGTAAGGTTTTCGGGCTTCCTCCAGGGCTGTTCCGCTGCTCCGTCGGAACTCATGGACGAGCGTCTGAGACTGGCAGGGCGTATCCTTTTTCTTGGAATATCTCCTGACGGCAGAATTATTGGTTACCTGTGCCACCCTGAAAGTGAACTTGCCCGGGAGTTCACTTCCCTCGGAGAACTGCCCCGAAGCGGGGTTTTTCTTGAACCCGGCCTCGGAACCGGAGTCCTTGATGATAGATCGTTACTCATCGAAAAATTGAGAGATATTCATCAGAAAGGCTGGATCCGATCAAGAAAACTTGGCAGCAACGGTGTGATTTTACCCTGCGAAGCTCCCAATTGCGGAGGGATGACTCTTGAAGCAGAACTGGATATTATACCCAACAGCCGCTCGGAGCCGGACTGGCTTGGCTACGAAGTAAAGCAGTACAATGTCAGCAACTTTCAGAGGATCAACAGTGGCATACTGACGCTCATGACCCCCGAGCCGACCGGCGGATATTACCGGAGCGCCGGTATTGAAGCGTTTATTCGCAAATTCGGCTATCCCGATATGACTGGTGCCGCTGATCGTGGCGATCGTCTGAATTTCGGAGGTATTCACAAAGTAGGAGAGTATCACCGCCTGACAAACCTTCAGATTGTGCTTAAAGGCTTTGATGCCACCAAGGGCAAAATCACCGACGCAACGGGCGGAATCTCGCTGATGAACAGTGAAGGTGAAGAGGCTGCGATCTGGGGATATGCTGAAGTTATGGCCAAATGGAACCGGAAGCACAACAAGGCAGTCTACATCCCGAGCCGCTGTGTTCAGTCACCCGAACGCCGTTACTGGTACGGCAACCTGATTCGAATTTGTACAGGAACAGATTTTTTGAAGTACCTGCAGGCGATGGCGGAAGGCAAGGTCTACTACGATCCGGGCATCAAACTGGAGAATGCTTCAACCACTCCGAAAACCAAACAGCGAAGCCAGTTCCGCATAAAATCA
>Ga0194110_10000972_pt1 | contig 37025 bp, 37 predicted proteins | sample TA2Kig1200mmetaG_FD_146192 | JGI IMG/M metagenome (GOLD analysis project Ga0194110, IMG submission 146192) | Freshwater microbial communities from Lake Tanganyika, Tanzania - TA2015032 Kigoma Deep Cast 1200m | ecosystem: Environmental > Aquatic > Freshwater > Lake | place: Tanzania: Lake...
GTCGGAAAATCATCACTCTGGTTTTCGACAAGGCAAAATCAATTATCACTCAGAGCAAAGAGATGATGCAGTCCATCCAAGAGTCCTATCCAGGGTTTCAGGATAAAACTATCATGATCCCGAAGTCTTTCTGCTGGATGGGTGAGCAGGAGTTTGCCCTCCGGGGAGCATCGAATTGTGGCCCAGAGGATATCCTTTTCTTTTTTCCGGCAGGAATACGACCTGTCAAAGGAAATCTGGAGGCCCTTCGCTCCCTTGAAAAGGTATATCGATTACGGTCCTCGATACGAGTAGTTTTTGCCGGCCCTGCCCTCGATAGAGAATACGCTACAAAATTTGAACAAGAAATAAAACATCTTCAAACCTTTGCCCGATGGCTTACACCTATCCCTTTCCAGGCCATGCGTTCCGCCTACGATGGTGCCGACGTGATCCTCAACTTTTCCTTTTCAGAGGGTTTTTCGAACGTGCTTCTCGAAGCAAAGGCTGCAGGAAAACCTATCCTGGCTTCAAATATTCCAGGAAATAAAACGCCGGTATTGGGAGATCAAAAAGGCTCGCCTGCAGGACTTCTGTTTGATCTTCACTCTCAAGAACATTTCATTCAACAGGCCCTCTGCCTTATCGATGACAGGGAACTTCGAAAGAATCTTGGCCAGGCAGGGAAAAAGCAAACGGCCCGCTTGCCCGGACCCGAGGAAGAGGCCAGAGGCCTTTTTCAAACCTACGAAAAAGTATTAAATTCATAGCAACATTCCCCTTATTCGACAATTATTATTCGAAGATGTGACAATTTATGTTATATGCCTATTTGTTTTCTATAAAAATATTTTACCGAATGACATAAATTCTTTATGATTATCAAATGGTTATGGGTGGTTTGATTTTTTGTTTATTGTTGGCAAGAAATTTGCTCTTATTTCAAAACAACAATAACAATGATTAAAAGAAGAATGGGAATATGATAGGAGAACAGGAAAATCCACATCAGTTATGAGAAATGGGCGGAATTGACGACCAAAGATATTTTCTTTTACGAAGAAGAAAAACCGAAGTCTCATAATAAGCTTTATGACATGTATGGCGATGAGTTCGATGAGGAGGAATTTTCCCATTCGAAGTCGAAAAAAGAGAAAATAACTTACTGATCATTTTTCAAAATCTGCCTTCCTAACAACATTCCGCTGAGGATCTCTCCCTCCAAGCCTAAATAAGGAAGATTTTCTCTTCCTGAAAAGTAGAGATGTTTTGATATCTGTACCGGTACAATCCCGCTTCTCCATCGGATATCGGAATCCGTCTCATAATAATAATGTGGATAGGACCAGCTCTCCATCTGGCTTTCCGCCCATGTTCGGTCAATGAACTCAATATGACTTTCAAGAAACGGGAAAAGATGGCTTAAATGATTCATCGCGCCATCCTGCAGATCAGAGAGGTTGTTCTTTTCCGAGCCCTCGACAGGTCTTAAACCCATCACGGTAAGCGCCCTCTTTCCCTCAGGAGATTGACTCTCATCCCCTTTTCTGCTTAGACTGAGAAGAAGAAGATTCCCATTCTCATAAGGTTTTTCAAGATTCTGAACCGAGACAAGCAGATCCTTCATTCCAACCGGAACCACCTTTTCACGGATCCCTAAAAAGATCGGAACGAGTATATAACGGGCCCGAATTCTCTTGCCCCACCGTAATAGAGCTTTTCCTCTCTTTCCAAAAAGACCGGAAACACAGTGAAGGGGAGCATTTAAAACGAGAAACCGGGATCGGAAGACCTTTCCGTCTCCTTCCGGATGAAGGGAATAATTTCGTCTCCCCTTCATCTCTATTTTCTCAACCTTTTCGATCTCTTCAACTCTTCCCCCTGACTGGGCCAATTTCTCAAACAAACCCTGTGTGAGAACTTCTCGATCGATCCCTCTCTCCCACCCACCCTCTCCATCATTTAACAGGAGGTGGGAGACCAAAGAGAGAGGAATAGAACTCCAAAAGAAATTTCCGCGAGAAATCATCTGGAGCTCAATACATTTTTTGAATTCGGATGAAAAGGCTGAGAGCCATTGGTTCGTCCCTCCTTTTGGGAGGTTGTCAAAGGTAAACCATCTCCTGATCCAAGGCCTGTCATGGATAGGGAAGAACGATCCCGCCGGTTCTTTACTTTTTATCTTTTTTAAAAGCTGTTTGATTCGCCCCAGTTCTCCATAGAAGTTTTTGATTTGATTCAATTCCTCCGGGAACTCCCTTTTCCATTCTCCCTGAAGACGGGAAGGCTCACGACAAACGTCGATTCTCGCTCCTGGAAGGATGACCTGGGAGTAAATGTTCTGTTCTACTTTTTTCTTCCCGTTCTGGTTTCCCCGGCGGTCAGTTGAATCTGAAATCTTCTTTAATAGGTCTGCTTGAACCAGTTTCTCTGAAAAATTTGAAAAGGGAATGAAGCAATAGCCATCCCTTTTAAAAGACGATTGATATTTTTTCTCTTTTAAAAGCAGAACGCTCCTGTTCTCTCTTGCCAGTCGGATAGCGGCGATCAAGCCGCCCAGCCCGGTCCCCAATATCGCCACATCAAAGATTTTAGGATCTTTTTCCATCCAGTGTTGTAACTTCCCCGATCTTTAGTCTACCCCGATTACTTGAATCCCTTCTTTGAGGAGAAGGGCTGTAGTCACTCCCGGCCCTGATTGTTTCTCTCTTCTGATACACCGTTGGGTTCCGCAGGAGGGGCTTCCTTCCTTAAGAAAGGCTTTTTCGATATGATTCATCCGAATAATCTTGAGGGTTTCTATTGCCCCTTTAATAAATTGGGTGGTCACATCCTGTCCTTGGGCATTGACCACTTTTGCCTTCTTTCTGAGAACATCCAATCCACTCCCTCCGATGATCTGCGCACGGCTTCTTGGGGTGGGCAACCCTCCTAATTGCTCAGGACAGACAGGAATGATCAAGTGGCCCCTTAATTCTCGGAGCAACCCCTTTCTCAGCTTATGATGACCATCGTAACGGCTTCTGATCCCGGTCAGGCAAGCGCTCAACAACACGATAGGATTTGATGTGGAAGGGGTTTTTGGATTTATTTTCGAAGATGATTTCTTTTTTGGCATGTTATTAAACCTAAACTCAAAACCCTAAATTCTAAGCAAACTCAAATTTTCAAAATACAAAACTCAAAACCATATGACTCAGAAAAAAGAAACGCTCAGATAAGACTTTTTGAACATTTGAATTTTGAGTTTTGTGTTTATTTAGAGTTTGGTGATTAGGGTTTTGAGTTTAATTTCGTGTTCCCATAGGCGCCTGGAAATAAATACAACGGATGGACGCACTATTAGCTATAAAATAAAATTTCTAACCCCCCTTCATCCCCCCTTAAACCAAGGGGGGAATAGAGGGGGGTTATGGATTTTCATGGCTCGTGGGTGCCCTCCGGGAATGGGCCATTGATTAGACAAACTCGATGGGGTCCTGTTCTTTCTCAGCTTTTCCGATCTCCCCGATGGAAAACGCCTTTTCTCCCGTAGAGCGAAGCCTTCCCAGAATTTCTTCGGCCTCCTTGTTCTTAACGACGAGGATCATACCGATTCCGTTATTGAAGGTTTTAAACATCTCGTCTTCCGAAATATTCCCTTTCTCCTTCAGGAATGGAAAAATCAATGGAACCTCCCAGCTCCCTTTACGGACAATGGCTTTACAGCCTTTGGGAATGACACGCGGAAGGTTGCCTGTGATCCCTCCGCCAGTGATATGGGCAATCCCGCCAATATTAAAATCCCTGATCAGAGGCAGGACGGTTTTGACATAGATCCTGGTGGGCCGAAGAAGTGCTTCTCCGAGAACCTCTCCGATCTCTTCCACACGTTGGCTGAGATCCATCTGATAGTGTTCGAGGATGATTTTTCTGACCAGGGAATATCCATTGCTATGGAGTCCACTTGAAGCAATGCCAATCAGTTTATCTCCAACGGTCACACTGGAGCCGTCAATCATCTGTGAGTTTTCTACAATCCCAACGGTAAATCCCGCAAGATCATATTCTCCCTCTGCGTAAAATCCGGGCATCTCCGCGGTTTCTCCTCCGATGAGAGAACATTCAGCTTCCATGCAGCCTTTGGCGATGCCGCTAACCACCTCCATCGCTTTCTTCTGGTCTAGCTTCGAAGTAGCAAAATAGTCAAGAAGAAAGAGCGGTTTAGCTCCGCTGACAATGATATCATTGACGCACATGGCCACCAGATCAATTCCTACGGTATCATGCCGATCCATCAGGAAGGCAATCTTCAATTTGGTCCCCACTCCATCGGTTGAAGCAACCAGAACGGGCTTTTTATACCTTTCGAGGTTGAGAGAAACGCACCCTGCAAAACCGCCAATCTTCGTCATCACCTCCGGTCGGAATGTAGCTTCAACCATCGATTTGATGGCATGGACGAATGAATCCCCCTTCTCAACATCAACGCCCGAATCTTTATAAGAGAATTTTTTCATTCCTTACGCTCCTAAATGATTGAAAATTCTGGAGTAGATTGGACAACAATATCTTTTTAAAATTATTTTTAAGTTAATCGAATACCCCTCAAATGTCAAATTTTGACTTGCAGATTTGGATTTAACCTGTTAGAAAAAATGACTGCAATAACGATGAAATTGAAGACTAAGGATAGAAATCCATTGAACAATTAAGGAAATATAACTGAGCCCTGAGTATGAAAATTGAGGAATTTGATTACAATCTTCCAAGATCATTGATTGCCCAATATCCCTCCCCAAAACGAGGGGACTCTCGTTTAATGGTCCTCAACCGGAGCCAACAATCTATTGAGCATCTGAGATTCGAAAACATCCCGGATTATTTAAACTCAGGCGATCTTCTGGTGATGAATAATACCCGTGTTCTCCCTGCCCGATTAATTGGCCACAAAGAGACAGGAGGAAAGGTCGAGGTTCTTCTCATCCCTTCACGAAATGGAACCAAGGGGGAATGGGAGGCTATGGTCAAAAATGTGGGAAAGGTGAAGAGGGCTGTCCGAATTCGATTCGGCGAGGAAGCCTATGGAGAATTGAGCGGAATGAAAGGTGGGAGAGGAAAGATCTCTTTCATCGGAGAAAAACCGGTGGAAGACCTGCTCCAAGACGCAGGCCATATCCCACTTCCTCCTTACATCAAAAGAGAGGATGAACCCCTTGACCGTGACCGTTATCAGACGGTCATCGCCAAGGAAGAGGGATCGATTGCTGCTCCTACGGCAGGCCTTCATTTCACCCACTCGATGATTCGTGCATTAAAAGAGAAAGGAATCAAGATTGCCTTTATCACCCTCCATATCGGACCGGGAACATTCGCTCCAGTTAAGGCCAAAGAGGTTGAAGAACATCGGATGGATAAGGAGTGGGTTGAGATAACAGAGGAAGTAGCAGAAGAAATTACTCAGACAAAAGAAAAGGGAGGGAGAATCATTGCCGTTGGAACAACGACAACCCGTGCCCTTGAATCCCCCGTCGACAGAAAAGGCAGGATCAAACCAGGGACAGGACTGGTATCCCTTTTCATCCATCCACCCTACTCTTTCAGGGTTATTGATGGATTGGTGACCAATTTTCACCTCCCTAAATCAACGTTGATCATGCTCGTTTCAGCTTTTGCTGGCAGGGAGTTCATTCTGCGAGCCTATCAGGAAGCAGTTGAAAGAAAGTATCGGTTTTACAGTTATGGCGATGCCATGCTGATCCTCTGAGGGAAAACTCGAAATCCGAAGCACGAAATTCGAAACAAATTCGAATTTCAAATGTTCCAAATTTGAAACAATTCCCTTTCTGAAAGAAGTGTTTTGGTCATTTGAAATTTGAATTTTTGGTATTGTTTCGTGCTTCGAATTTCGAGTTTACTATTTAAGGTGATGGCTTTTCAATTTGAAATCCTTAAAAACGATGTGGGTTCAAAAGCGAGACTGGGCAGGATGATCACCCATCATGGCGTGGTGGCAACTCCGGCCTTTTTCCCGGTGGGAACGCAGGGAACAGTCAAATCCCTGACGCCCGAAGAATTGGTGGAGGTAGGAGTAGAGGGCATCCTGGGAAACACCTATCACCTTTACCTCAAACCCGGTCATGAGACAATAGCAAGGTTGGGAGGACTTCATCGATTTATTCACTGGGAAAGGCCCATCCTGACAGATAGTGGCGGTTATCAGATTTTCAGCCTTGCAAAGCTACGGAAGATCACAGAGGAGGGGGTCACTTTTCAATCTCACATCGATGGATCCGAGCATCTTCTTACCCCTGAAAAGGTGGTCGAGATTCAGAGGGCGCTCGGCTCAGACATTGCCATGGTCCTGGACGAATGTGTACCCTATCCTTCCTCTCATGAATATGTGAAGACCTCATCGAAGCTCACGACTCGGTGGGCTGCGAGATGCCTGAACGCAAAAAGAGACTCAGATCCGGCTCTTTTTGGAATTGTTCAGGGTGGGGTGTATCGCGATCTCCGGGAAGAGAGCGCTGAAGACCTAACCCAGCTGGATTTTGATGGATTTGCTATCGGAGGACTCAGTGTGGGCGAACCCAAATCAATCATGCAGGACGTTTTGGAGTGGACCACCCCCGTCTTACCCGGTTCTAAGCCTCGATACTTAATGGGAGTGGGAACTCCAGAAGATATTCTTCATGCAGTCATGCATGGGGTTGATCTGTTCGATTGTGTTCTCCCCACCAGAAACGCAAGGAACGGAACGCTTTTTACCTCAACAGGCAAGGTCTCGATCAAACAGGCTCAATATGCCGATGATCCCAGGCCAATTGACGAAACCTGTGGTTGCTATGCTTGCCGGTATTATTCGAGGGCCTATCTCAGGCACCTCTATCTGGCCAACGAAATTCTTTCGTCAAGGTTGAATACAATCCATAATATCTATTATTATATGAACTGGACGAAAAGAATCCGTGTCGCTATCGAAGAAGGGAATCTCGTTCAATTTTATCAGGCCCAACAGGCTAAGATCAATGAATCAGAGAGGGAAGGAGCTTCCTGTAGCGAAACAACCATAGCTTAAGGGAAAAAGGATTGGATTTTATTCGGGAAATTAGTTATCATTCGTGTCATTCGGTTCTTTAGAATAAAATAAAAAAGGAGGGTTTATGTTTACGGATCTGGCTTATGCAATGGGAGCACCTGGAGGCGGGGGGCAAGGAGGTTCCCAGTTTTTGAGTTTTCTCCCCATCATCTTGATCTTCGTCATCTTCTATTTCCTGCTCATCCGCCCCCAGCAGAAACGGGCTAAAGAGCACCGAAATCTATTGTCCAATCTCAAAGAGGGAGACGAAGTCCTGACCAACGGAGGAATCTACGGGAAAATCACCGGCATCAAAGATGACAAGATCACGGTTGAAATTTCTGACAAAGTGAGAGTGAAGGTCAGTCGGGGTCATATTGCAGGAGTCGTCCATAGAGGATAATATAATTTCGGATTGCCGAATGCGGATTGCGGAATCCAAAACCTTTTAAATCGGCGTTCCGAAATCCGAAATCCGCGCGAAGCGTCCAGCAGGACCATTTCGAAACAATATCAAATGACCTAAATTCAAAAATTCCGAACTGAGGGAATTGAGTTAGTTTCTTAAATTTGGTTATTTGAAATTTGAATTTGTTTCGGATTTCGATATTCGAACTTCGGATTTTCCTTTACAAGGAAACCCCTTGCTCTAAACTTGGTTTTAGGGCTATAATCCACGAGGAGGTGAACTATGAGGAAGTATGAAACCATCTATATTCTTGATCCTGATCTCGAAGAAGGAATCGCACAATCCGCTATCGAGAAGATAAAAGGGATCATTACCCAGGGCAACGGAGAGATCCTCAAGACCGAAGACTGGGGAAAACGAAAACTCGCCTACGAAGTTAAGAAGAAGTCCAAAGGCCATTACATTCTAATCCACTTTTCCGGAACACCCACCCTTCTCTCCGAACTGGAGAGGAATTTCCGAGTCATGGATGCTGTCATCAAGTTTCAATCGGTTCGTCTGGACGAACTGGGGCCCTCCGCTTCAGAGGGTGGAGTTCCGGATGATCAGCTGGAGGAGGAATCGGGAGAAAACGCATGACCTCCATGATTTCAAGTCATCATGACTTGAATCTGGTTGTCTTAACGGGGAAAGTGGCAAAACAACCGCAATTCCATTATCAACCCAATGGAACCCCCGTGCTCCAGTTTCCTCTGGAACTAACCGATTCCGGAATGGTTACCGGAAAAATCCCTGCCCGGCCGGGTCAAGGACATGGTTTGAAACAGAGAGGTTTGCGTCCGAGCCTGATTAGCATCGTGGTTCTTGGCCAGCTGGCGCAATCCAGGGCCACACTGCAGAGTGGCCAGCGTCTTATCGTGAAGGGACAGCTCAATCAGAGGCATTGGCAAACGTTAGAAGGGAAAAACAGAACTCGAACAGAGGTTATCGCTTCTGAACTTCAGTCAGTCGAAGAAAATGAAGCATAAATCAGGAGGTAGACATGAGAGAAAATCAGCAAAGAGATGATAAGAAGACGAGAAAACCGGGTGATAAACCTGGTCCGGATAGAAAGAAAAAGCCTTTTATGCGACGAAAGGTCTGTCGGTTTTGCACCGACAAGAAACTCGATATCGATTACAAAAACCCGAGGGTTCTTCGGTATTTTGTGACGGAGCGAGGTAAGATTATTCCCCGAAGGATTTCTGGGAATTGTGCCAAGCATCAAAGACAGATCACCGTCGCAGTCAAAAGAGCCCGAAACATTGCCATATTGCCCTTTACAACGGCAGTGCATTAATTTGTCATACAGTCTTATAGTCATATAGTCGTATAGTTAAAAAATATTTATTGACGATGAGACGATCTGACTATAAGACTAAGAGACTAACAGGAGGTTGTCATGCAAGTCATTCTTTTAGAAGATATCCCCTCATTAGGAAAGGCAGGAGATCTGGTGAAGGTCTCGGATGGGTATGGCCGAAACTACCTCATCCCTCGTAAGAAGGCAGCCTTTGCCACGGAAAAGAACCTCAAAGCCCTGCAGCATGAGAAGGCCCAGGTTCAACAGCGTCTGGCAAAGGTGAAAAAAGACTCATCAAAGATGGCGCAGGAGATCGAAACCCTCTCCTGTACCTTTGTGAAAAATGTGGGTGAAAGCGGAAAGATTTTCGGGTCTGTCACCTCCATGGATATTGAAGCTTTTTTAAAGGAAAATGGAATGGAGATAGACCGGAAAAAAATTCTTCTTGATGAACCCATTAAGAATTTAGGAATGCATACCGTAACCATTAAACTCCGGCCGGAAGTCACGGCCCATCTCAAGGTTTGGGTTGTTCAGGAGTAAGTTGAACATGGAAGAGTCGGAACTCTCTTCCCACAAAATCCCTCCCCAGAATATCGAGGCGGAACAATCCGTTCTTGGTGGCATCCTTATTGAAAATGAGGCCATCAATAAGGTGATGGAGATTCTCGTCCCCGATGACTTCTACCGGGACGCCCACCGCAAGATCCTCAGCGCTCTCATTGAACTCTCCGAGCGAGATGAACCCGCCGACCTGATCACCATGACTAACGAGTTGCGGAAAAGAGACCAGCTCGATGCCATCGGTGGAGCGTCCTACTTAGCCTCTCTGATCGATTCGGTTCCCACTGCGGCCAACATCGAATATTATGCAAGGATCGTCAGAGAGAAAGCGGTTCTGAGGAAATTAATCGAAACATCCACCGAAATCATCACGCAGAGTTATCAGGATCGAGGCGATGTCGATAATTTCCTCGACGAAGCGGAGAAATCCATTTTTGAAATTTCAGAAAGAAGGGTGAGGCCTGCCTTCTATTCTATCCGTGAAGTTGTCAAAGACAGTCTGGATACGATTTCAAAGCTTTATGAGAAGAAGGAGCTCATCACCGGCGTCCCCTCAGGATTCAAAGAACTCGATAAGATGACGGCCGGGCTTCAGCCATCCGATCTGGTCATCGTTGCCGGAAGACCCAGCATGGGCAAGACGGCCTTCTGCCTCAACGTTGCCCAGTATGCGGCTATCGAGAAAAAGGTTCCCATTGCTATCTTCTCTCTCGAGATGTCAAAGGAACAACTCGTCATACGGATGCTCTGCTCTCAATCGCAGGTAGAAGGGCATCGGCTCCGAACGGGTTTCCTCCACGAAAGCGATTGGACCCGGTTAACCATTGCCGCGGGAACCCTTTACGAAGCGCCCATCTTTATCGATGATACAGCCGCACTTTCAGCCCTCGAATTGAGAGCCAAAGCACGTCGCCTAAAAGCCGATCATCAAGTAGGGCTTATTGTCATTGACTATCTTCAACTGATGAGGGGAAGAGCCAGGATGGAGAGCCGACAACAGGAAATTTCCGAAATCTCCCGTTCCCTCAAGGCACTGGCTAAAGAACTCAATATCCCGGTGATCGCTGTTTCCCAGCTCAGCCGAAAAACCGAGGAAAGAACAGGAAATAGGCCTCAAATGTCCGACCTCCGGGAATCAGGAGCCATCGAACAGGACGCGGATGTCATTCTCTTTTTATTCCGGGAAGAGGTCTACAATCGACAGGAAGAAAATCAGGGCAAGGCCGAAATCATCATCGGGAAGCAGAGAAACGGACCCATTGGGAAGATTGATATCGCATTTTTGGATAAATTCACCACGTTCAAAGATCTTTATAAAGGTGAAGCTGGAAATTTCAATGAATGATTTTAGTCATTAGTCGTATAGTCTGATAGTCTTATAGTCTAGACGATGTGACTCTTAGTTATAGGCCATGAATCTTCCGAACACCTTAACCATCCTCAGGGTTCTTTTAATTCCCATCTTTGTCATCCTCATTATGGATCATTCCTTCTGGTGGGCATTGGTCACTTTTGCCATTGCCGGAATTACAGACGGACTTGATGGTTTGTTGGCCCGCCTGACCCGTCAAAAGACAGAACTGGGAGCTTTTCTCGATCCTATCGCCGATAAGCTTCTGCTCATCTCCGCCTATCTCACTCTTGCCATCGTCGATGTTCTACCGGGCTGGCTATCGGTCATCGTCATCACACGTGATGTCATCATCATGTTAGGGATTCTTGTGATCATGCTGATCAGTCACCCTCCAAAAATTCTTCCAAGCTTCATCAGCAAAGTGACCACGACATTTCAGATCCTGACCGTCATTCTGGCCTTGCTGACGGGTTACGACCCTCTTTTCAAACACCCGACTTATATCGCCATCTATGGAACGACCATTCTGACCATCCTCTCTGGAGCCCACTACATCTATCTTGGAACACGAATTCTGAACCAAAAGAAATCAACACCAACCACTTAAAGGAGAGAAAAAGATGCCCATGATTACAAAAGTGATCGGGAGAGAAATTATTGATTCTCGAGGAAACCCAACGGTCGAGGCAGAGGTCTTGCTTAATCGCGGTATTAGGGGGCGAGCTGCTGTCCCTTCAGGCGCTTCGACGGGAAGCCATGAAGCCCTGGAACTGAGGGATAAAGATCAGAACCGGTATCTTGGAAAAGGAGTCCATAAGGCCATCCACCATATTCACCGGTTGATCGCTCCTAAACTGCTCAGGAGGGATGTTTTTGACCAGAAGGGGATTGATTCTACCTTGATCAAGATGGATGGAACTCCCAATAAAGCTCGATTAGGTGCCAATGCTATCCTGGGGGTCTCCCTGGCCTGTGCGAAATCAGCAGCCAACCATTTAGGAGTTCCCTTATACCGCTATCTCGGAGGCTCTTCAGCCAACCGGCTTCCCCTGCCCCAGATGAACATCCTCAATGGCGGTGCTCATGCTGACAATAACCTCGACATTCAGGAGTTCATGATCCTCCCTGTGGGAGCGAAGAATTTCCAAGAGGCACTGCGAATGGGAGTGGAAGTCTTTCACCATCTCAAGTCCATCCTGAAGGGGAAAGGCTATAAAACCTCTGTGGGTGATGAGGGGGGATTTGCACCGGACCTCCAATCCAATGAAGAAGCTTTCAGCCTGATTGTGGAAGCCATTCGAAAAGCCGGCTATCGCCCTGGAAAGGATGTCGGCCTTGGAATCGATGCGGCTGCCTCCGAATTCTATCGAAATGGATTCTATTTTCTCAAAGCGGAGAAAAAGCCTAAAAGAACTTCGGAAGAGATGATCGACTATTATCAATATCTGGTTAAAAAATTCCCCATCCTCAGTATTGAGGACGGCCTTTCAGAAGATGACTGGGAAGGATGGAAGGCACTGACCCTTCGTTTGGGAAAGAGAGTCCAACTGGTTGGAGATGACCTCTTTGTCACACATCCAGAACGTCTTTCAAGGGGAATCAAAGAAGGGGTGGCCAACGCCATTCTGATCAAACCCAATCAGATCGGCACTCTCACCGAAACCCTTGAGGTGATCAAAATCGCCCAAAAAGCCGGCTATGGAACAATCATCTCCCATCGATCGGGAGAGACAGAAGATACCACCATCGCAGATATTGCTGTGGCTACTCTCGCAGGCCAGATCAAGACCGGCGCCACATCGAGAACAGACCGTGTGGCTAAATATAATCAACTCCTTCGGATAGAAGAAGATCTGGGCAAACGAGCTGTTTACTCACCACCGCTTCGCTGCCGTCCTAAAAAATAGTTCGGAGTCATGAGTTCGCAGTTCGGAGCATTTGAAAATTTTACTTTTCTCCGAACTCCCAACTCCGAACTCCTTACTTATAATTTGGGAGGGAATCATGAATCTCTTTGATCTAACTGGAAAGGTTGCAATGGTCACAGGGAGCACCCGGGGACTTGGAGAAACTACGGCCAAAGCTCTTGCCAAAGCTGGTGCAGACATCGCTGTCTGCGGTCGAAATCAATCTGATCTCAAACGGGTCTCATCTGAAATCCAGGCGATGGGGCGGAAATCAGCAGGGTTCGAACTCGATGTCCTTTCCAAGGAAAAGATTAAAAAGAGCGCTGAAGAAATACTGAATCATTTTGGTAGGATCGACATCCTTGTCAATAACGCCGGCACCAACTATCGTGTTCCAGTCCTCGAATATCCCGAGGATCAATGGGACCTAATTATCAATACGAATCTGAAAGGATATTTTTTAGTGGTTCAGGCAGTCGTTCCTCAGATGATCGAACGGGGATACGGCAAGGTCATCAATATGAGTTCCATTTTTGGCAAAGTGGGGCTTGCGAACCAGTTAGCCTATGCATCTTCGAAAGGTGGAGTCGAACAGATGACCAAGGTGATGGCCCTTGAATGGGCCAAACAGGGAATCCGGGTCAATGCCGTCGGCCCGACCTATTTCGAGACCGATATGGTCAAACAAATCCGGAATGACCCGGCGAGGTTCAACTTCATCAACGAACGAACCCCCATGGGTCGCTGGGGCTATCTCCCTGAGCTCGAAGGAACCGTCATCTTTTTAGCGGCTCCTGCATCGGACTTCATCACCGGCCAGACCATCTATGTGGACGGCGGCTGGACTGTCTGGTAAGGCCACATGGTAATAACAGAAATGTCAAGTCGATGGCCATGTGGAAGCACCAAATCTCAAGCACCAAATTCCAAATAAATTTCAATGACCGAAACCCGAAATAAACAATTTGGTCATTTGGAATTGGGGATTGGAGCTTATTTGGGATTTGGAATTTGTGATTTGGAATTTTACGCTATGCGCTATGTTGAGAATCGGCATTAAATACTGCGGAGGATGCAACCCTTTTTATGAGAGGGTTGAGATCGTTCAAAGGGCTCAATCTGATTTCAATTGCCGGCTCCTTTTTGTTCACCACGACCAAACTGACATTGATGGAATGATTTTTATGAGTGGATGCCAGAGGGCCTGTGCAGTGCAGGATCTAAATCGAACGGTACCTCACTATTCGGTTACCTGGGAAAATGATTTCGAGGCCCTGATGGGCTGGCTAAAATCAATGGTCGCCAAAGGAGGGGGATGATGGAGGCAATAAATCAATCCAGGCGATGGCTTTCTTTATATCCTGAAGATTATTCTCCCGATTTAATTTCGGAAGCGACAAACCCTCTGGACCATCTTCGAAAAACCGTTCAACGTTATGGACAGAAACCTGCCCTCTATTACTTCGACAAAGTCATCTCTTACAAAGAACTCGACAAGATGAGCGATGCCCTGGCTTCGGCCCTGATCGACCTCGGTATAAAAAAAGGAGATCGTATCTCTCTCTACCTCCAGAATATCCCGCAATTCATCATCGGCCAGCTTACCATCTGGAAGTGCGGTGGGATCATCGTTCCACTCAATCCCATGTACAGAGAGAAAGAACTGACCTACTACTTTCGCGATGCCTCCGTAAAAATCCTTATCTGTATGGAGTCGCTTTATGGAGAGATGGTCCGGAAAGTGGTCAATGAAACAGGCGTTGAGCATGTGATCACGACTTCGGAACTCGATTTTCTCGACTCTCAAGCTCCCTGCCCTTCCCTTCTCAAAGGAATAGAAAAAACCAAGAATCCGAATACACTGGACTTCATCAGCCTGATCGAACGTTACCGGGGAAAACATCCCACTGAGGTTAAGCTTTCTCAGGAGGATATCGCTTATCTCACCTACACCTCCGGGACCACAGGCCCTCCCAAAGGTGCTATGAACACACATGGCAATGTGGCCTTTAACTCCGAAGTATATCGCCACTGTTGGAAGCTTACCCCCCAGGATACCATGCTGGCTGTAGCTCCCTTCTTCCATGTGACAGGAATGGTCGGCCACATTGGAACCTGTATCGCCTCCGGCACGCCACTTATCCTGTATTACCGTTTTGATCCGAAAACGACTTTTCAGATGATCGAAAAATGGAAAGCCACCTGTACGATTGGAGCCATCACCGTTTTTATTGCCCTGATGAATGATCCGGAAATCGGGAAATACAATCTCTCTTCTTTCCGTAAAGTTTATAGTGGAGGAGCTCCTGTCATTCCTGCTGTGGTGGAACGATTTGAAAAACTGACAGGAACTTATATCCATAATGTTTACGGCCTCACTGAAAGTACATCTCCGGCGACTCTGGTTCCGCTCGGGATGAGGGCGCCCGTAGATCCCTCCACCGGAGCTATTGCTATTGGAGTCCCCATCCCAAGTCACGATGCAAAGATCATGGATTTGAGTGATCCTGAAAAGGAGCTCCCTCCAGGAGAGGTAGGAGAGTTGGCTATTCGGGGACCGGGGATTGTCCCCGGTTACTGGAATAAACCCGAAGAAACCGCCCATGCCATTCGACAAGGCTGGCTTTTTACTGGAGATGTAGGCACAATGGATAAAGAGGGATGGATTTATCTTTTAGACAGAAAAAAGGACATGATCATCGCCTCCGGATTCAAGGTCTGGCCAAGAGAGGTGGAAGATGTCATCTATCTTCATCCCTCAGTCCGCGAAGTTGCCGTGATCGGCGTGCCAGACCCGTACCGTGGAGAGACAGTCAAAGCCTTTGTGGCCCTGAAACAAGGGTTCGAGGGTAAAGTCACCGAAGAAGAGATCATCACTCATTGCAAGGAACGGATGGCGGCGTACAAATATCCCCGGCAGGTTGAATTTGTGAATGAGGTGCCCAAGACCGCCACCGGAAAATTTTTAAGGAGGGCGCTGAGGAAGACTTAAATTAGTCAGTTTGGATTAATACACAAACGTTTATGGGCCACGATGCTCGTATCGAAGCAGGAGTCTCGGTAAACGAAGCTCGACGAGTATCGAGTTTCTATGATCGAGCATCGATACGAGCTTCAACAACGACAAACGTCAATTTCTTCAAAAGATTTTATAAGCTAAGGAGAAAACCATGAATCGCATCGTCACCAAAGAGGATTATATCCAGAGTCTCAAAGACCTTCACCATGCGGTCTATTACAATGGCCAAAGAGTAGAGGACGTCACCGAGCACCCTGCCCTGCGGCCACACATCGAATCGGCCGCGCTCACTTATGAACTCGCTCTTCGTCCGGAACATGAGGACTTGATGACCGCCACCTCTCACCTGACAGGCCACAAGATCAACCGATTCACTCATATCCACCAGAGTGTGGATGATCTCATTAAAAAGGTCCAGATGCTTCGCCTCATAGCGCATGAAACAGGCTCCTGCTTTCAACGGTGCGTGGGGTTTGACGCTTTGAATTCAGTCTATATGACCACTTACGATTTAGATCAAAAATATAAAACAGACTATTTCGAAAGATTCAAAAAATACCTCCTCCATGTCCAGGAGACAAATGTCATGCTGGTAGGCGGTATGACCGATACAAAAGGGGATCGCTCCCTTCCACCCAGCAAACAATCAGACCCCGATCTTTTCACCCATGTTGTGGAGCGCCGCTCCGATGGAATCATCATCCGTGGAGCCAAAGCCCACATGACCGGAGGCATAAATTCCCATGAGATCCTGATCATGCCAACCCAGGCCATGAAACCAGAGGATAAGGACTATGCCCTCTCCTGCGCCATTCCCCTCAACGCGCCGGGTGTCATTCTCATCTTTGGCCGACAGACCAATGAAGAGAGGAAGTTTGAACAGGGAATTGACGCTGGCAATCCCTTTGGAGCAGTGGGGGGAGAAGCGCTCATCGTCTTTGATAATGTGTTTGTCCCCTGGGATCGCGTATTCCTTTTCGGGGAGTATGACTTGGCTGGGATATTGGTTGAACGGTTTGCCACATTACACCGGCAGAATTACGGAGGGTGCAAAGGAGGCGTTTCAGACGTATTGGTAGGAGCCACGGCATTGGCTGCAGAGTATCAAGGAACAGCCGCTGCCTCTCATGTGAAAGAGAAACTGGCAGAGATGATTCACCTTGCCGAGACGATCTATTCGGGATCCATCGCTTGCTCTGCAATGGGATACAAGACCTCTTCCGGAGCTTACTATCCTGACCCGCTCCTTGCCAATACGACAAAACATAATGTCACACGTCATATCTATGAGATCTCCCGTCTGGCTCACGATATCGCCGGCGGCATTGTCGCCACCATGCCTTTCCAGGGTGATCTGGAGAGCAGTGAAGTGGGGCGGTATGTGAAGAAGTATCTCGCAGGCGCCGAAGGAGTGCCGGTTGAAGCAAGGATGAAGATTCTAAGGTTGATTGAAAATATGAGCGGCGGGACCGCTCTGGTTGAATCCATGCATGGCGCAGGCTCGCCCCAGACTCAGAAGGTCATGTACGGACGACTGGGAAACTTAGAACAGAAAAAACGCTGGGCCAAAAAGATTGTAGGGATTGAATAAACTTAACCCATCTCAATCACGATTCGGATGGGATGACCGATCTTCTGGTATAGATGATCCAACCCTTGATTCACATCGTCCAATGGAAATCTTTCTGTAATGGAAACTGAAAGGTCGAGTTTCCCATTGGCAACAAGGTCAACGACATTTTGAATTTCCAATGTCGTGGATCCATAAGAACCAAGAAATGATAATTCTGAACGGACAATTTGAGTGGGTGGAGGAAGGACAATCCCCTCAGGCCCAAGGCCAACAACAACCGCTCTCCCCCCTACCCTCACACATTTAACAGCTTGATCAATCGTCTCTTTCAATCCCACAAACTCCACTGCCAGATCAACACCTGTTCCCTCGGTCAATGTCTTAATCTTCTCGATTGGATCTCCCTTCCGGGGATTGATCACCTCGTCAGCGCCCACTTCCTTCGCTCTCTCCAAGACCGAATCAATGGCATCGACAGCAATTACCTGTGAGGCTCCACAAACCTTTGCGATTTGTACTCCATGAATACCCAGGCCACCACAACCAAATATAGCCACTCTCTCTCCTGCCCTGAGAAACCCCCTTTTGGTAATTGCATGGAAGGGAGTCGCCACGGCATCGACAATGATCCCTCCCTGGTCAAAAGGAATAGTTTCAGGCAGTGAGATGAGGTTCTTTGCTGAAACCTTAAGGAATTCCGATAGTCCTCCCTCTGTGTGGATTCCAACAACACGTCGTGACAGGCAGATCTGCGAGTTTCCTGAAAGGCAATTGATGCATTTTCCACAGGTGAGAAAGGGATTAATGGTCACTCTGTCTCCGATCTTCCAGTCTCTGACTTCAGACCCGATCCCGAAGATGACCCCTGAGGGTTCATGGCCCAATGTGATGGGTGTATAAGCGGTAGGAGTCACACCCTCATAAACAATATGGATATCCGAACCGCAGATCCCACAGGCCTTCATTTCCACCAACACATCTTCAGGCCCCAATTTGGGAACAGGTATTTTATCTATTTTTAATGGCTCCCCGACTCCATAAAATCTCGCCGCTTTCATCTTCTCTGCCATCTCTTTCTCTCCCTTCCAGGTTGAGCGTAAAGCAAGGTTATCACAAATCGACATCCGGGTCGAGATCGAAATATGTTCTTGCAATAATTTGAGTGGAATGATAATTATTAAAGCCGTCCGCCATCCCCAAAAATCCACTAATATAATAATGTGATCTTATGCCAGTGCAGAAAGTAAACGGAATCGATATCTACTACGAAATTCATGGAGAGGGGGAGCTTCTCGTTTTAATCATGGGCCTCCGCCGGAATGTAGAGTGGTGGTATAGCCAGATTCCCGAGTTATCGAAACATTTTAAGATTCTCTTCTTTGATAACAGAGGAGCGGGTCGAACAGATAAACCGGCCATGGACTATTCCATCCGTCTCTTTGCAGACGATACGGCGGGTCTGATGGAAGCCCTCGACATAAAAAAAGCCCACATCCTGGGCGTTTCCATGGGCGGGTATATCGCTCAGGAATTGACGATCAATTACCCCGAAAGGGTAAGAAGTTTAATCTTAGGTTGCACCAGCGCCGGAGGTAAACGGGCCGTACTCATGACTCCGGAGAGGCTGACAAAATTCACTGCCAATGAAGGCCTTTCCCCCGAACAAATTCTTAAGAAAGATATGGATATCTATTTTTCGGATAAATTTGTTCAAGAAAACCCAGAAAAAATAAAAGAATTTATCGAAATCTCTCTCCGATACTATCAGCCGCCGGATGCCTTTATGAGGCAGTTCAACGCCTGCTTAAACCATGATACGGTTAACCGTCTCAACCAGGTCACCGTTTCAACGTTGATCGCATCAGGAGACGACGACCCCTTGGTCCCTCCTGAAAATTCAAGAATATTGAAAGAGCTGATTCCCCATGCCGAATTGGTTTTTTTCCCCGGCAAGAGGCATTGTTTCTTTTTAGAAACAGCGGAAAGGTTTAACCAAGTAGTGGTCGACTTTTTTAAATCAGTCGAAAATAAAAATCTATTGACATAACTGGAACGGTTTGATAAGAATCTTCCATCTCTAAAAATAGTTTAGACAAGAAGGAGGTGAAGAAAAGATTTCTCACATTTCTTAAATATAGGTTTAAAAACATCATCTAAAAAGGAAGGAGGGAGAAAGCATGACAAAAGAAGTCTCGAGAAGAAAATTTTTAAAATACATGGGGGCTACTGCCCTGACCGCCGGATCCCTCGGCACAACATCAAAGGTATGGGGTCAGGCCAAACCGATCCCAAAAGATCCTATTAAAATTGCGGCAGTCAGTTTTCTGACCGGTGCAGCCGCTGCCCCTTTTGGTATCCCCGGCGATAATACATACAAGATGTGCGCAGATATGATCAATAAGGAAGGCGGAATCTTAGGCCGGAAGATAGATTTGCAAAGCAAGGATGAAGCCGGGGGCGTAGATGCTCAGGTCAAACTCTGCCGGAAGTTGATCCTCGAAGACAAGGTAGATGTCGTGTTGGGTTACATCTCGTCAGCCTCTTGTCTGGCAGTCCTGCCACTCTCTGATGAACTGGGTGGGTTGATTATTGCTTACGACTGTGGAACTCATGAACTGATGGAAGGAGCCAAATCACCTTTTGATATCCCAAAATTCAAACTCGGTTTCAGGAGCAAAGCCCATCTCGGAATCGATAACATTGCCCTGGCTCTCTATATTAAGAAATATTACCCAAACATCAAAAAAGTAGCAGGGATCAACCAGGACTACGCATGGGGAAGGGATAGCTGGCTCATCTTTGAAACAGCCATGAAGAAATTGATGCCACAGGTCCAGGTGGTGAAGACGTTATGGCCTCCTCTTGGCAATACCGATTTTACCGCCCACATCAGCGCCTTGATGGGATCGGAACCGGATATCGTCCATTCCTCACTCTGGGGAGGAGATGCAGTCACCTTCTCGAAGCAAGCTTTAGGAATGGGCTTTTTTAAGAAGATTAGAATGGCTTATTCCCGTGGCGAACCCTATCCTCAGGAAGTTGGGAAAGATTATCCGGAGGGGCAGATCATCTGCTGTGCGGGAACTCACTATTTCCTCCATACACCAAAAGACAAAACCTCTGCAGATTTACAGAAAACCTTTGTCACAGAATATCATAAGAGATACGGCAAATACCCAAGTTATCCATGCTACCATGCCTACCAGGCCATTTATGCTTATAAACATGCGGTTGAAAAAGCGTCCAACGCAGCAGGCGGAGGATGGCCTACCATAGAAGCGATTTCAAAAGCTTTGACGGGCCTCTCCTTCCCGACTCCATCCGGAATATTAACGATCAGAGAGGATCACAATGGATATGAGGATTGTTTGGTTGGAGTCTCAAAACTTACGCCCAAATATCCTTTCCCAATCCTTGACAAGACAGAGGTATTTCCCGCCGCTCAGGTCAACCCGCCGGTCGGCACGAAGACTGTAGATTGGATCAATAGTTGGAAGTAAAAAAACAATTCACCCTCTTCCTTTCATGAGGGAGAGGGTGAATTGAAATTACCAAGCTCCTATAGTCAAAGAAACCTAATGATTGTCATTCCGGCGAAAGCCGGAATCCAGTTTTTTCATAGAGTTCGAAAATTCACTGGACTCCGGTTTCCACCGGAGTGACGACTTTTTTGAAATTATTTGGAATTTGGTGCTTGGAATTTCGTTCATCATGATGGAATGAATGATGTGGATCATCTATACCCTTAACGGCCTCTACTTTGCAGCCCTTTTATTTCTCATCTCTCTTGGGCTGAACATCATCCTGGGAGTCATGGGAATCCTTAACCTCGCTCATGGCTCCTTATATGCAATTGGCGCATTCATCGCTGCCTGGATCATTATCGCCATTGGCGCTAAGATCCCGCCTTTCTTTCTCTATATTACCCTCCTCAGCGGCTTTGTTCTAACAGGCATCGTCGGACTGATCATGGAGAAATCCTTAATCCGATTCATGTATAAACGTACCCTTGAGTATCAATTGCTGCTCACCTTTGGGGCGCTCATGCTCCTCGAAGACGTCATCAAGATGATATGGGGAGGACAGGCTTATTATGCCTCCGCCCCTTTTGACCTTTTAGGTAAAGCAGATATTTTCGGACATGTTTACCCAACCTACTTCTTATTTGTAATGATCATCGCCTTAATCGCAGGTCTCTTAATCTGGCTTTTTATGTCAAAAACGAAGTTGGGAATTATGCTAAGGGCCATCTCTTTAGATAGAGAAATGGCCACAGGCATTGGGCTTGATATTAATAGACTCAGCACTTTTGCTTTTGTTTTGGGATCAGCGCTGGCAGGATTGGCAGGGGCATTGGTGGTTCCAACAACCCCGGCCCTTTTGGGGTTTGGCCATGAGCCCCTCATTCTCGGTTTCATTGTGGTCGTCGTAGGAGGGCTCGGAAGTCTTAAGGGCGCTCTGGTAGGGGCCCTTTTAGTAGGTTTTACAAGATCCTTTGGTATTGCTATATTTCCAGAAATCGAATTGCCCCTATTATTTTTAATCGCCGGTATCATTTTAGTGGTCAAACCGGAAGGTCTTTTCGGGAGATAGAAAGTGGGTTTAAAGAATAAACCGAATTATTTACGGTGGATCGTCTATCTGATCCTCTTCATCGCCTTATTATTTATTCCCCGTATTCTCTCCATTCATGACCTCATGCTCTTCGAATATGGACTGACCTTTGCCATCGTCGGCCTGGGTTTCAATCTTCTCCTGGGATATACCGGCCTTCTCTCTTTTGGCCATGGAGCCTATTTTGCGGCCGGAGCTTATTCTGTCGCCATGATTGCAAAATATCTCCCGCAGGCCTATTCCATCGAAATCGTGATCCCGGCCGCCCTCTTCTTCTCACTGATACTGTCCATCATCTTCGGTTTTGTCTGTGTAAGACATACCAAGATCTTTTTTTCCATCCTTGCCCTCTCTCTTTCCATGCTTCTCTTTGCCCTGCTCTTCAAACTTTATCACATCACCGGAGGATCGGATGGACTGCGCGTTCCTCTTCCGACGATGTTTGGCTTTTCATTCAAGGGAATCCGGAGACCCGAATTTCTCTCTGGAACCTATTACTATTTTTTACTTGCCATGTTCGCCATCAGCTTCGTCGTCATGAAGGGAATTGTCAGCTCTCCCTTTGGCAAAGCCCTTCAGGCGATCAGAGATAATGAAGTCCGGGCAGAGTTGATTGGCATCCGGGTTCGGCGGTATCGGCTCTACGCCTTCTGCATCTCCGGAATGTTTGTTGGGTTAGGTGGCGCTCTCTGGACTTTTGTAAATGGCCATGTCACCGCAGATCTGTCCCACTGGGTTTTTTCAGGCGAGATCGTCTATATGACCCTGCTGGGTGGTTTTGGAATCTTTGAGGGTCCGATTGTCGGGGCCATGATCTTCACTTACTTAAAATTATATGCGATGGGTCACACCGAATATTGGATGTTCGTAATTGGTGCAACGCTGATTGTCCTCGTCCTCCTCCTTCCCAGTGGTGTTGCAGGAGCCTTTTCAACCCTCTGGAGGAGAACAATAAAAGGTAATTGAGGAATCTTCATGTTGACAATTGATCACTTGAAAAAACATTTCGGATCTGTCAAAGCCGTTGATGATGTCAGCCTGGATATAAAAGAAGGAGAAATCGTATCCATCATCGGTACCAATGGTGCCGGTAAAACGACTCTGGTCAACTTGATCAGCGGATATCTCAGACCAGATAGTGGACAAATCCTGTTCTTAGACAAGGATATCACCCATGCCTCCCCTTATGTCAGGATCCAAATGGGGGTAGGACGAAGCTTCCAACTGATTCAGCTCTTTGGAGGAATCACCGTTCTGGACAATGTCAGAACAGCACTTTTCTCAAAATACGGGATGATCAAAAGAGGGTTGTTGTCGGCAGATCGCTATTCTTCGATCACGGAGGAGGCTATCAAGATTCTGGACAATTTTAATATCTCCGATAAAAAGGGGCTGACGCCCAAAGGTCTCTCTGAAGGAGATTTGAAAATTCTCGATATCGCCATTGCCTTTGCGCTGAAATCAAAGCTTCTCCTTCTGGATGAACCCACCAGCGGGGTGGCCACTTCGGATAAATTTAAGGTGATGGACTCGATTGTCTCGGCCATCAAAAAAGAAGGGATCTCCACACTCATCATCGAACATGACATGGATATCGTTTCAGGTTATTCGGACAGGGTTATTGTCATGCATGAAGGACGGGTCATGGCCGAAGGTAAACCCGAGGATATCATGGAAAACAAAGAGGTCAAAGCAACCGTATTTGGTATTGTGAGCTAACCGGAATGCTGCTGAAAATTGAAAATTTGGATGTGTTTATAGGCTCCACCCAGATTTTAAGAAATGTTTCGTTGGGGGTGAACGAAGGGGAGATCGTCTGCCTATTAGGAAGAAATGGTGCAGGAAAAAGCTCCATCATCAAGAGCACAATCGGCCTCTATCCTTCAAGATCAGGTAAGATTATCTTTAAAGAAAAAGAGATCACCCCACTATCCCCCCGGAAGAAAGTCCTTTCAGGAATAGGATATTCTCCCGAAGATACCAGAATCTTTACAGAGCTCACGGTGGAAGAAAATATCAACCTTTCAACCTGGGTGACCGGTAAAGGAGAGCATTTTGATGCTGAAAAAATATTCACCATCTTTCCCGCCATACAGAAATTCTTAGACAGGAAAGGGCTTAACCTGAGCGGCGGGGAAAAGAAGATGGTCTCCATTGCCAGGGCCCTGGCTCTCAATCCTTCGCTTCTGCTTCTGGATGAGGCATTCGAAGGATTGGCTCCCCTTGTGGTGAATCACTTCATTGAAGCCCTCCATCGGATCAGAAAGCTGGGAGTGACCATTCTGTTGGCAGAATCCAATGTCCGGACCGCCTCCCAGGTTTCGGAAAGATCTTACATTGTTGAGCGAGGGGAAATGATCTTTGAGGGACATCCTCGCCAGATCCTCGAAAACGAAAAACTCTTAAAACTCGTCGGAAGATAAGCTGGGATGAGGACAGGAGGTTTGGTCCTATAATGGAAAAAATCACTCTCTTCAGGACAACCGGAAGAATTCTCTTTGGACCTGCGGCTATTGAAAAACTTGGGACAGAAGCCCAGCTTCTCAAGGCCAAGAAAGTTCTCATTATCACCGATCCTGGTGTGATTCAGGCAGGGCTTCTTGAAAGTGTTAAGACCTCCCTTCAATCGGTTGGTCTTCCTTTTGTGATATTCGATGGCGTGGAGCCTGACCCGAGAATCGAAGTGGTCGAGAATAGCGTTGAAAAGGCAAAGAGCGAGGGAATCAATCTCATCATTGGTTTTGGAGGGGGAAGTTCGCTTGACATCGCCAAGGTTACATCCGTCCTCATCACCAATCCTGGCAAGATCGACAGCTTCTTCGGAATCGATCTTGTGCCCAATCCAGGGCTCCCTGTTATTTTAATCCCCACCACAGCAGGCACAGGAAGCGAAGTCACTCCCATCGCTATTCTATCCGACACTAAGGAAAAATTGAAAAAAGGAATCGTCAGCTCTCACCTTTTCCCGGAAGTGGCCATTGTCGATCCCAAATTAACGGTTGGGTTACCCCCGTCGGTCACTGCCTTCACAGGAATGGATGCCTTAACCCATGCCATCGAGGCATACTATTCCATTAACGCTACCGACCTATCGGACCTTTTTGCTATTAGGGCGATGGACCTGATTTCAAAAAATATAAGAGTGGCCTATGCGAATGGAGAAAACCTGATGGCCCGCTCAAACATGATGGAGGGAAGCCTACTGGCAGGAATCGCATTTGCCAATGCCGGTGTTGGGGCAGTCCATGCCTTTGCCTACCCTCTTGGAGGAGAATTCCACCTCGCCCACGGACTCACCAACACATTAATGCTTCCTTATGTGATGCGGTTCAATATCATTGGATGCCCCGAGAAGTTCGCCCGGATGGCTAAGGTTTTCGGAGAGAAGGTGGAAACACTTTCCGCGCTGGAGGGAGCCGAGATGGCGGTCAAATTTGTGGAGCGGCTCTCTGACGACATCCGGGTCCCGAGGAGGCTCAGAGATGTTGGAATCCCGGAGCATGCAATTCCCGGGCTGGCTGAGGCAGCCATGAAAGTGACACGCCTCCTCGCCAATAATCCCAGAAAAATAACACTCGAAGATGCCATCGCCATCTACAACTCCGCTTATTGAGGTGCTTATTTAACATTAACAAAATATCTCCCAACCTTTTCTTGTAATGCCCCCCTCTTCTATCCTCTCGTTGAGTCGTTGTGAAGAAACTTAATTATTTGCCAATAGTTCCATAATCTTGTATAAATGGGCGTGGGTGGAAATCGGAGTGGAGGAATAAGGTATGATTCAGGAAAAGTCACTTAATCCCCAATTGATGCTAAATTCAATTTATAATGGCATTGTTGTTATCAATGCGGAGGGAATAATTACTTATTTTAATAAAACCGCGGAGAGAATTTTTAATATCCCTGCCCACGAGGCCATCAATCGTTACATCCTGGACGTCCTACCAAACACCGGTGGTAAATTGCTCGAATGCCTCAAAACTGGAAACCCCTTTTATGGCGAAAAACTTAAAGGGGAAAAAGTGGCCTTTGTCTCCAATATCAATCCGATTTTCACCAATAGAAAAATCTCAGGAGCAGTCAGCGTTTTTCAGGATATCTCTGAAATTGAAAAGGTATCCAAGGAATTGGATCTCTTTAAGGACATGAAAAACTGGCTCGATACCATCATCGATTCTTCTTATGATGGTCTTTGGATCTCAGACCACGAAGGAAAAGTCATCAGAATCAACAAAGCTGCCGAAAGGATTGATGGAGTGACATCCGACGAAGTTCTTGGAAGAAATGTGAGGGACTTGGTTGCCGAAGGATTATTTGATAAGTCAGTGACTATAGAGGTCCTAAAGAGAAAGAGTTTAGTCACGATGATTCAGCAAATTAAGGGGACGAAAAAGGTTCTAGTGACAGGAAGTCCAATCCTGAACGAGAAGGGGGAAATTTGCTTTGTCGTAATAAACGTTCGTGACATCACGGAATTAGATAGCCTAAGAAATCAACTTCAGGAGACACAGGCATTGACAAAAGGGTATATTTCGAAGCTCTCTGAATCAGAAATGAAAGGAATTGATTTATCCAATATCATTTTCCGAAGTGAGGGGATGGAAAGAATTCTTGAGATTGCCTTTAGGGTAGCTAAGGTAGATTCTGCTGTACTTCTGCTTGGAGAATCTGGTGTTGGAAAAGGCATGATCGCAAAACTTATTCACAAACACTCAGAACGAACCCATGGTCCTTTCATGCGAGTCGATTGCGCTGGGATCCCTGACTCTCTTGTTGAATCGGAACTATTTGGCTATGAAAAAGGAGCTTTTACAGGAGCGAAAACTGAAGGGAAACCTGGATTCTTTGAACTCGCCAACAAGGGGACCCTCTTTCTTGACGAGATTGGCGAAATCCCTTTAGCCACCCAATCAAAGTTGCTTCGTTTTTTAGAGGATCATCAAATTATCCGTGTTGGAGGAACTGAACCTAAGGAGATTGAGGTAAGGGTAATTGCAGCCACGAACAAAAATATTGACGAAATGGTAATCGCCAAGAACTTTAGAAAGGATCTTTATTATCGACTCAATGTTGTTCCGATACATATTTCTCCTCTGAGGGAGAGAAGAGATGATATTCTGCCTTTAATCTTTCATTTCCTTGGTAAATTCAATAAAATTTATAGAAAAGAGAAGGTCCTTTCTCCAGAGGCAAGAGAAGCTTTCTTTAAATATGATTTCCCTGGAAATATTCGTGAACTGGCAAATATTATTGAGAGGCTTGTAGTCATAACCGATAAGGAGCAAATTGAAGCAAGAGACCTCCCAAGTGTAATCATTGGCAATGTGCCCAAAGTGTCGGAACATTCTTTTTTAAATGAGGGGATCCCTCTTAGAGATTCCTTAGAAAAGTGTGAAAATCTCATTATTAAAAGAGCAATTAAGAAATATGGATCTCAGAGGGAGGCTGCAAAAATCTTAGGAGTCGATCAGGCGACCATCTCTAGGAAAATAAGAAAATTATCGTCCACAAAAATGATGTTATAACGCATAAATGGGATGTAATTTTACATAACTTATTTTTTTATTATTTCAACATATTATATATAATCTACATTTTTTATCTACAATATGATGCTATTTTACATAATTTAAAATCCCAAATACATCCCAAACCTATCTTCCTATCCTGACTTAATAATTCATTTTATTAATAAATTCAAATCGTTTCAGAGTTAAAGCATCCTAATTATTCTGGTCACGATTTTATCTATCTTTTGGCATAGAAAGTGAATCACTTCTTTCATTCAAAATTTAATCATCTGAAAGGAAAAAATGGCTTCTACAAAAACAAACAAATCTCTATTAAAAGAAAGAAATAAACATATACCTCAAGGTCCCTTTAATGTTCACCCCATCTTTGCTGAAAAGGCAAAAGGGGCGATCATTACCGATGTCGAGGGCAAAGAGTATATCGATTTTGCAGGGGGCATCGGTGTAAACAACGTGGGCCATTGTAATGAAGAAGTGCTCAAGACGGTGCAGGATCAGATTCAGAAATATATCCACACCTGCTTCCACGTGGTGATGTATGAGCCTTATGTGGAATTAGCCAAAAGGCTGAACGAGATGACCCCGGGAGACTTTCCTAAGAAGACCATGTTTGCAAACAGCGGAGCCGAAGGGGTTGAGAATGCCATCAAGATTGCTCGCCACGCGACAGGCCGGCCAGCGACCATTGCCTTTGAAGATGCCTTCCATGGCCGAACCCTTCTGGCTTTAAGTCTTACCAGCAAGATGAAACCGTATAAATTGGGGTTTGCTCCATACGCTCCGGAAATTTATCGAATGCCCTATGCTTACTGTTACCGGTGCGCTTTCGGTCTGGAATACCCCTCTTGCGAAATTCGATGTGCCTATTTTCTGAAGGACTTTTTCCATACCCATATTTCTTCGGAACAGGTGGCGGCTTTAATTGTGGAGCCGGTATTGGGTGAAGGAGGATTTGTTGTTCCACCGAAGGAATATTTCAAAGTTCTTTATAACATCTGCAAGGACAATGGAATTGTCTTTATCGCGGATGAAGTTCAAACAGGTTTTGGTCGGACGGCAAAGATGTTTGCCATGGAGCACTACGAGGCAGAACCGGATATCACAGTGATGGCCAAATCGATGGCCGATGGATTTCCTTTAAGCGCAGTCACGGGTAAATCGGATTTGATGGATCACCCGCAAGTGGGGGGCTTGGGGGGAACCTATGCGGGCAACCCTGTAGCCTGCCGAGCGGGGTTGGCCGTGATCGAACAGTTTAAGAAGAAAAACCTGTTAGCCAGAGGAGAGAAGATCGGAAAGAAAGTAATGGAGAAGTTTAAGGAACTTCAGGAACATTATGAAATCATTGGGGATGTCCGTGGGTTAGGAGCAATGGTAGGAATGGAGCTGGTGGTGGACCGGAAGACCAAGGAACCTGCCACGGCATTTACGAAACAGTTGGTGAATTGCTGTCGTGAGAATGGGTTACTGATGATCTCAGCAGGAACACACTCCAACATCATTCGGCCTTTGATGCCACTGGTGATTACCGATGAACAGCTTGATAGAGGTTTAAAAATCATTGAAGAAGGTTTAGATGAACTCAGTTAATTGTAAAGAATTTAAGGACCTCTTGCAAGGAATCCCTCTTGATGATAATTACGCCCATATTATTATAGAATACGATCAAGGAGAGATATCCCTTAATCAATTTGTGGAATCAATTAAAATGAATGGTACACAAGTGCTTGAAACCACCGAACTTCAGGTGGGACAAACAGGGAAAAAATCGATCCTATTAAAACTCGGCGGCCAGGACACCAGAGAGGTAATTTTAAATCTTTCCAAGTATCCCTTGATTAAAGCAATGGGTTACAATTCTAAAACTAAAATTAACCAGACGGGGAGGAACCGATGAGAGACAAATTCAGAGGAAGGGATTTTTTGACACTGATGGATTTTACCCGGGAGGAAATCAATGACATTTTGAACGTCTCCTATGAACTGAAGGCGAAGTGGGCAAGGCGGGAATCCCACGAGTTATTGAGGGGAAAAACGATTGCTATCGTCTTTGAGAAGGCTTCGACTCGGACCCGCACCTCCTTTCAGGCCGCCGCTGCCCATCTCGGTGCTCAGAGTTTCTATATGAGGCCTGACGAAATGCAACTTTCCCGGGGAGAACCGCTCAAGGATACGGCCAGGGTGATCGACCGATACTGTGATGCTCTGGTTATGAGGACTTTTGGCCAGGACCGTTTGGAGGAGTTTGCCAAATATATGAAGAATCCCGTGATCAATGCCCTCTCTGATCTCACTCATCCCTGCCAGGGACTTGCTGACCTCCTCACGATCCGAGAAAAGAAAGGTGATTTCAAGGGTCTGAAGATGGGGTTTATTGGAGATATTTTTAACGTTCTTCACTCCCTCATGATCGGAGCTTCCACCATGGGTTTTGATCTCTACGCGGTTTACCCTGATGGCTATCCGCCCAACCCAAAAATCTTCCAATTTGTCAAAGAGAAGGCCAAACAAACGGGAGCAAAGATCGTCCTGAGCAAGGATTACAAGGAAATCTTTAAGGACGCCGATGTCGTTTACGCAAATACATGGCACAGCATGGGAGCCGCTGAAAAAGAAAAAGAAAAGAGAGCAAAGGACTTTGGCCCCTATCAGGTCAATGAGAGAGTGTTGGAGCTGGCAAAGCCTGATTTCATTTTTATGCATTGCTTACCGGGATATCGTGGTGAGGAAATGACGGATGATATCATTGAGGGCCCTCATTCTGTCGTGTGGGATCAGGCGGAAAATCGAATGCATACGGAAAAGGCGGTCCTATCCCTGTTTGTAGGATAAAAAGTTGATTCATAACACATAGCTGAAAACGGATGAAGAAGCGGATTGTGATTGCCTTAGGTGGGAATGCGATTAAGCAGCCTAATGAGTTGGGGACCGCCCAGGAGCAGATGAAAAATATCAAGAATTCGTGTCAACAGATACTCCAAATCATCCAAGCAGGCTATGAAGTGGTATTGACGCATGGAAATGGTCCACAGATAGGAAATCTTCTTATCCAGCAAGAAACGGGAATTCCAAAAGTTCCGGGCCAACACATGGATATTTGTGGTGCTATGAGTCAAGGCCAGATTGGATATATGATACAGCAGACGTTGGTCAATGGATTGAAGGCTTACAATCTGAATCTAAACGTGGTCACAGTTATCACACAGGTCTTGGTCAATCGGGAAGATCCGGACTTCAGGAGTCCGAGCAAACCCATAGGCCCATTTTACGACCAAGAAACGGGAAAAAGAAACCAGTTCGAGAAGGGTTACCAGATCAAACAAGTACTCCCAAATGGGGAAAAACCTTTTCGTAGGGTGGTCTCTTCCCCTGATCCGATAAAGATATTGGAAGGAAAAGCGCTGAAAAAGCTCGTCGATGCCGGGATGATTGTCATTGCTTCAGGAGGAGGAGGGGTCCCTATCATTTTGAATGATCATGGAGAACTGGAGGGGGTAGAGGGAGTTACCGACAAGGACCTATCAGGGGAGAAACTGGCAGAGGCCGTTGGAGCAGATATTTTAATGATCCTCACAGATATGAATAAGGTCAAGCTCGGGTTTGGCACCCCAGAAGAGAAAGATTTGGATAAGATAGATGTTACTCAAGCGAAACGCTATTTAAAAGAGGGGCATTTCCTACCAGGGTCGATGGCTCCAAAAATCTTAGCCTGTTTACGGTTCATTGAATACGGCGGGGAAAAGGCTATCATTGCCGCATTGGATAAATCTTGGGAGGCCATTCAGGGGCAAGAAGGCACACATATCATTCCATGAGGATGGAGAGGATGGTACTCCGCCATATAATCGAAGCTCAGCAGTTTAATAAGAAAACCCTTCAGGAAATATTTATTTTTGCAGACCGTGTTAAAGAACGTATAGAGCATGGGTTTCCCCTGGAACTTTCTCGTGGAAAAATCTTAGCCAATCTTTTTTATGTTAAATCCATTCGAACCATGTTCTCTTTCGAGACCGCCATGAAACGGCTGGGGGGTGAAGTCATAGGGACTGATAGTGGAGAAGCCTTCTCTTCCGAACTTGTAGGAGCAACCCTCGAAGATACTGTAAAAATGGTCGGTTCATTCGTTGATGTCATTGTCCTCAGACATTATCAGAGTGGCTCAGCAAAACTTGCTTCAGAAGTCTCCCCTGTTCCGATCATCAATGGAGGGGATGGATCAGCCCAGCATCCAACCCAAGCCATTATCGACCTATACTGCATTGAAAAGTTAATGAGAGGAGTGGATGGGGTCTCGATTGCCTTCCTCGGCAACTTGATGAATAGTCGAACGATTCGCTCCCTCGTTTATTTCTTAGCTAAATATTCAGGCATTAAAATATATTTCGCCTCCCCAAGAACCCTGAAGATGAAAGATGACCTTAAGGAATACTTGACCGAACATCGAGTTTCTTTCTCAGAATCTTTCGACAGCGCAGAGGATCTGATGGAAATTGCTTCCAAGGTGGATATTCTATATCTAACCCAGATACCTAAAGATCATTTTGGAGACCGTATTTACGATTATGATAAATCTAAGGAAATCTTCAGAATTAATCAAAATATCTTGAATAGGTTGAGGAAGGATACCTTCATCATGCATCCATTCCCACGGGGTGATGAACTTCCGGTCCCAGTGGACCAAGACCCTCGCGCTATCTACTTTGATCAGATCAAATATGGACAATTCCTCCGAATGGGTCTATTATGCTATGTGCTGGGAATGAGGGTAGATTAGAAGAATGAAATAAGTAAGGAGGTGATGAAATAAACTTTTTCGTGCCTTAAGTCAAAGAAATAATCCAAAATTCTTTCAGAGAAAGAAAAGAAGGGAGGTTTTATTATGTGGAAAATTAAAAAATATTTCTGGTTTATAGTCATCGCCCATTTGGTTCTCTCTTTTTCTTTTCCTTTCTGTGGTGAAGCAAGGGAGGACGAGATTAGAATAGGACTTCATGGGCCGTTTAGTGGACCAGTCGCCTTCTCCGGTGAGTTGATGAAAAAAGGGTTTTTATTGGCCGTTGAAGAGATCAACAAAGCAGGAGGAATAAAAATCGCCGGCAAAATACTCAAAATTAGGACCTTCGTAGAGGATGATCGTGGTGTGCCAGCAGAGGGTGTGGCTGTGACAGAAAAGTTGATCACACGGGATCAGGTCCATGCCATTGTGGGTCCTTTCAATAGTTCTGTAGGTTTGGCAGTCGCTGAATTATCAGACCGGTATAAGGTCCTTCGCCTTGTTCCAATCGCTGTGGCAGATGCCATCACGACACGCCATCCCTGGGTATTTCGAAACTGCCCGAATCAAACGATGCAGACGGTTCAAAATGCCGAATGGGTCGTGAAGCAAGGGAAATGGAAGAAGTTTGCCCTTCTTCTTGAGAATACAGATTATGGAAGGGGCGCTGGAGAGATTTGGACAAAGGTGGTGAAGGGAAAAGGAGGAGAAGTCCTTGCCACAGAGTATTTTAATCTTGGAGACACGGACTTCACTACTCAGTTGACTAAAATCAAAGGGAGAGATCCCCAGGGAATCTTTCTGGTTGGATTGATCACCGAAGGGGCCCAGGTCCTTCGGCAGGCAAAACATTTGGGAATGCATCAACAATTTATCGGTCTTGGAGGATTTGCCAGTGATAAATTTATTCAATTGGCCGGTGGTTCGGCAGAAGGCTTGATTAACAACAGTTACTGGGAACCGAACCCAAAAATTCCCAAATCCGTCTCCTTTAAAGAAAATTTCGAAAAATTTTCAAAGATGGAAGCCGAAATGTTTTCAGCAGCAACGTACGACGCAGTCTATATTTTAAAAGAAGCCTTTGAGAAGGCTGGTGCCTCGGGCACGGACACCGAAAGTAAGGAGGCCCTCCGTAAGGCGATGCATAAAGTTGATTATGTGGGCGTCCAGGGAAAAACCACTTTTGATGAGGAAGGTCAAGCGACCCTCCACGTCCATATTGTACAGGTAAAAGAGGGAAAACGCCGGATTATTGGACCATAAATGGATTAAAAATGCCCCCTGTCTTTTTAGATGTATGCTGGAAGATGAGGGCCAATTGTTTTGAGACATCTTTTATCCGGAAGGGGCGGAGGTTTGTCCATGATACCGACAACAGAATTGGCTCAACAGGTAATAAACGGCCTGGTAATGGGTGGCGTATATGCTCTGATAGCCTTAGGGTTAACCCTGATCTTTGGAATCTTGGATCAAGTTAATTTTGCCCATGGGGAACTTTATATGATCGGGGCTTACGCCACTTTTTATTTCACCGGAATGTTGGGTGGAGTTTATTTCTTTGGCATGATTTTCGCCATGCTTGCTGTCGCCTTTTTGGGCTTGCTCTATGAATGGCTCCTTTTCCGTCCCCTTCGTGGCAGAGGACATCTGCCTGCCATTATCTCTTCTCTAGGAGCATCCATTTTTCTCTGGAATCTTGCGCTCCAGGTTTTTGGTTCCATCCCCCACCAAATGAGAACAGATATATCGGAAATCACTATAAATCTTTGGGGAATTTCAATTACGGTTCAACGACTGTTAGTCCTCATCGTTGCTTTGGTATTAATCATTGGCCTTTACTTGATAATCATGAAGACTCGAATTGGAAAAGCGATGAGGGCCACCGCCCAAGATCCGGAAGTGGCGGCCCTTCTAGGAATCAATATCAACCGTATCGCCGAGATGACATTTATCATTGGTGGTGCCCTCGCTGCGGCTGCCGGTGCTTTAATTGGACCCATCTTTCTTATCTACCCCGCAATGGGGCTGATGGCTTGCTTAAAGGCTTTCGTGGTCGTCATCCTCGGGGGTTTGGGAAATGTAATTGGAGCGGTGGTTGCTGGGTTTGGCCTTGGCGTGATTGAAAGCTTAGGGGCTGGATTCATCTCCTCGGCATATAAAGATTTCTTTGCTTTTTTAGTCTTAATTCTTGTTCTCTGGGTAAGACCAGAAGGAATTTTAGGGAAGACAGCAAAAAAGGCAGGATAAAAAATGATATTTTTGAAAAAACTATCCATCCATCTCCTCATCCTCGCTGGATTAATTTATCTTCCATGGGTGGTTAAAAACCCATACTACCTCCATATCACGATCATGTCCGGTATTTCCGTCCTCTTAGCCTCCAGCATGAATTTGATCACAGGATGTACCGGCCGGCTTAATTTGGGACATGCAGCCTTTTATGGAATCGGAGCCTATTCTTCCACCTTATTGGTGATGAAATTGGGCCTTCCCGTCTGGGTGGCCATGTTCCTATCCGGATTGGTCACCACCTTGTTTGGTGTCCTAATAGGAGTCCCATGTCTGAAATTGAAAGGATCCTACCTGGCCATCACCACCCTTGCTTTCGGTGAAATTACTCGATTGGCTTTGATGAATCTTGTTGACCTCACCAACGGCCCTTTAGGGATCCGAGGAATCCCAGGTCATCCTACGATCGCTTTGAGTAATTCCCTCGCGATCTCTTTCGAATCCAAAACTTCTTACTATTACCTGCTATTGACCTTCTGCCTGATCTGTCTTCTTATCATCAGACGACTCCTAAGATCACAGATCGGCCGAACTTTTATAGCGATTCGTGAGGATGAAATTAGAGCCGAAACCGTAGGCATCGACACGACTCAGATCAAAATTATGAACTTTGCTTTAGGCGCCTTTTTTGCTGGGATCGCAGGAAGTTTTTATGCTCACTATGTCCGATTCATCAGTCCTGACACATTTACACTCAGCGAAACCTTTAACATCTTAACGATGGTGGTGGTTGGAGGATTAGGTACGTTCTGGGGCCCTATTCTGGGCGGTGTGATTTTTACTTTTTTACCAGAACTTCTTCGGGCGATTGCAGAATACCGAATGATGATCTATGGTTTAATGATGGTTGTCGCCATAACATTTATGCCGGAAGGAATTATCGGCCTTTTCTATTCCTTAATTCCAAGAAGGAATGGAAAGGAATAAAACCAGGGTGAATTAAATGGAAACCATTTTGAAGGTGGAAGGACTGACTAAAAATTATGGTGGCCTTGCTGCGGTTGCGGAGCTTGATCTTTATATAAAAAGAGGAGAAATCCTTAGCCTGATCGGCCCTAATGGAGCTGGAAAGACCACGACCTTCAATCTTATCACCGGATTGGAGTCTCCCACCCATGGAAAAATTGCATTTAAAGAAATAGGGATCATTCAATTAAAACCTCATGAAATTGTGGAAAAAGGAATCGTCCGAACTTTTCAAATCACTAGAGTTTTTCGCAAGATGACTCTACTCGAAAATATAGCAGTTGCCCAACATATAGCAATTCGCCCTGGCCTTTTTTCGACCCTTTTCTCAACCTCTGAAAGGAAAAGGGAGAAGAAAGGTTTTGAGAAAGCAGAGGAAATGCTCCAGTTTGTTAATCTAATCTCCAAACGAGATGAGCTTGCTACCAATCTCTCCCTTGGAGAACAGAAAAGATTGGAATTGGCCATCGCCCTTTCTATGGCTCCTGAACTCCTTTTACTCGATGAACCTGTCGCAGGAATGAATCCAAAAGAAACCGAGGAGATCATCAATCTGATCGGAGTAATCAGAGGAAAAGGGATCACCGTTTTTCTGATCGAACACGATATGAAAATGGTGATGGAAATCTCCGAAAGGATCATCGTATTAAACTATGGGAAAAAAATTGCAGAAGGGACACCAGAAGATGTAAGCCGAAATCCATCCGTTGTGGAGGCCTATTTGGGTAGGAGGGAATATCAATGCTCAAATTAATTGAAGTAGATACCTTCTACGGTAAGGCTCATGTCCTCAAAAAGGTCTCCATCGATCTGAAGGAAGGAGAACTCGTCACTTTAATCGGTGCCAATGGAGCTGGGAAAAGCACCACCCTCAAAACGATATCTGGAATTCTTCATCCTGTTTCTGGAAAAATAGAAATGATGGGAAGAAGAGTAGAAAAGCTCTCGCCCATTAAAATCGTAAGGATGGGTGTTTCACATGTTCCGGAGGGAAGAAGGGTATTCCCAGATATGATGGTAATTGAAAATCTGCAGATGGGAGCATTCGTCTTAGGAAATAACAGAAAAATGCTTGAAAAGGCTTTAGAAAAGGTATACCAACTTTTCCCAGTTCTAAAGGAGAGGAGTGCCCAGCTCGCCGGAACGCTCTCCGGTGGAGAACAACAGATGCTGGCCATGGGCCGTGGATTGATGTCCGACCCGAAGCTTTATCTTCTTGATGAACCCTCCCTCGGCTTGGCTCCTAAACTTGTCGATAAAATATTTGAAATCATCTTGGAAATTAACCGACAAGGAAAAACAACCTTATTAGTAGAGCAGAATGCTTATCTTGCTTTAAGTATTGCCAACCGAGGTTATGTTATGGAGACTGGAAAGATTTCATTAGAAGGGAAGACATCCGACCTTTTAGACAACGAACACGTTAAAAAAGCCTACCTCGGGAGGTGATGAATAAATTACCCCGCAGCAGAGCTGCGGGGTATTAAAAATCAAAACTCAACTGCTCTTGGTGCTGGTACTTTATGTATCGACGTATGACCTCTGAGGTTACTTTGTCTCCAACAGACCGAACAAAATACCCATCGCTCCAAAACTCTCCCCCCCAAAGCTGTTTCTTTATCTCAGGAAATTCCTTAAACACCA
>Ga0194110_10000977_pt1 | contig 36958 bp, 33 predicted proteins | sample TA2Kig1200mmetaG_FD_146192 | JGI IMG/M metagenome (GOLD analysis project Ga0194110, IMG submission 146192) | Freshwater microbial communities from Lake Tanganyika, Tanzania - TA2015032 Kigoma Deep Cast 1200m | ecosystem: Environmental > Aquatic > Freshwater > Lake | place: Tanzania: Lake...
AAAAAATTAGCCCGTGGGGGGGGGAGGGTGGGGGGGGTGACAAATTTATTTTCAAGGTATATCTAACTTAAAAAATTTGTCAACAAAATTATCTTTTCTTAGGTCAATGGTTCGTTAAAATTTTTGCAGGCTCCGCTCATTTCTCCCTCCATCTCAACTCCATAGAAATGTGAAAAATATAGAAAACCCCATATATATAGACAAAAATATTTGAAATTTCCCCTCACCCCACCGTTCGGCTGAGCTCACGACGAAGCCCTCTCCCCCAAGGGGAGAGCGGAAGCCTGCCCGCCGAACAAGTTCTTTGGCAGGCGGGGGTGAGGGGCAAACAAAATGTTAGAAGAAAATTCTCAAATTTAGCCATGTAGGAATCCATATATATCAAAAGATAAGTAAAAATGACTAATCAGGAAATATCATTTAACATTTATTAAGATTTGAGTTAAAATTTAAAAAGTATTCAATTGAGATAATTTCGATTAAATCCTCGAAGTGAGAAAAAGAGTTGAAAAAACAGCCTGATCTCTTTGAGAAGAGGGCAAAGGAGCTGTTCGAACGAGAAGCGCCTCTTGCCGATCGGATGAGACCGAGGAGTGTTGAGGAATTTGTTGGGCAGGGTCACCTCTTAGGTGAGGGAAGAGTCCTCCGCCAAGCCATTGAATCAGATCATATCCCCTCCATGATTTTATGGGGTCCTCCAGGCTCCGGAAAGACGACATTGGCGATGATTATCGCCCGAACCACGGGTGCTCAGTTTATCGCCTTTAGCGCTGTCCTCTCCGGTGTGAAGGAGATCAAAGAGGTGGTGCACGAGGCGAACGAGGCGTTGAAGTATCAAAAGAGGAGGACGATCCTCTTTGTGGATGAGATCCATCGATTCAACAAAGCCCAGCAGGATGCTTTTCTTCCTCACGTAGAGAAGGGAACAATCATCCTCATCGGCGCAACCACAGAGAATCCCTCTTTCGAGGTGATCTCCCCGCTGCTTTCACGAACAAAGGTCTTCACCCTCAATCCTTTGACAGAAGAGCAGGTTGAGGTGATCTTGGAGCGAGGATTAATGGACAAGGAGAGGGGTTTGGGAAAATACCCCACCATGATCGGTGAGGATGTGATCAAAGGTATCTCTCGGATGGCCAATGGGGATGCAAGGATAGGGCTGAATACTTTGGAGATGATCGTTTTAACGACTTCACCTGACAACAAGGGTGTTCGACATATCAAGAAAAAGGATTTGGAGGAAGTCCTTCAGAGAAAAAGTTTCCTTTACGATAAATCTGGAGAGGAACATTATAATCTCATTTCTGCCTTCCACAAGAGCCTGAGAGGGAGCGACCCGGATGCAGCCCTTTATTGGCTTGGAAGGATGTTGGAGGCAGGGGAAGATCCTCTTTACATCGCACGGCGTATGGTCAGATTTGCTTCAGAGGATGTTGGGAATGCAGATCCTCATGCCTTACAAGTGGCGGTCTCGGCGATGCAAGCCTTTCACTTCATCGGCCTTCCAGAAGGAGATTTGGCTCTTGCCCAGGCAGCTGTCTATTTAGCTACCGCTCCAAAATCGAATGCGATTTATCTCGCTTTCCAAGGGGTACAGAAAGATGTTCGGGAACTTGAAAACATGCCTGTTCCCCTTCATATCCGGAATCCGGTCACTTCTTTAATGAAGGATATTGGATATGGGAAGGATTATAAATATCCTCACGATTATCCAGACCATTTTATAGAGGAGGAGTATCTACCCGGGAATTTAAAAGGAAGAACTTACTATCACCCAACAGACCAGGGATTTGAGAAGGAGATTAAAAAGAGATTGGAAAACTGGAGAAAGAAGAAAAACGAAAAAGAGTAAAATAGGATGCCCCTTTAACCCTTCAATGAGTAGGATTTTACGCTGATGATAATGGAATAACAAAATTATAGACCCTATTGGCAATCACAGTGAGTGTTCATCTGTTTTTTTGGGCCTTTAGTTTCTCCCAGAACATTCTGGGAGAAACGATTTCCATATCCCCTATCCTTTTCAACCCAAGAAGCTCTTTATCCCCAGTAATAAAGAAAGTAGCTTTCCCATTCAAGGCGCATGATAAAATGATTGGATCCTCTTTGTCTTGAATATCAATATTAGGGAGAACAGAAGAAGTTGAAAAATGCGATTCCTTTTGAAGGACTTCCACTAATTCGAAGACCAAATCCTCAGGTACACCAAGCTTTTTGCAAAGGCCCCTCTTCAACTCTTTAATCAGAGAATCCGAGATAACCAACTCGTGGTGAATCAGGATTTCTCTCAATACATCCGCACATAGACCTCTTGTAGCCACAGCACTGACTACGACATTCGTATCAAGGAATATCCTCATGAGATCTTAGAAAAAATATCCTCATCGGTCAGAAAACCCCGTGCTTCAGCAAAAGGCATGATCCTTTTTCTTATCTCCTCAAATTGCTCAAGTCGTAGTTGACGTCGTAAGGCTTCCCGAGCAATTTCGCTTCGATTTTTCCTGGACCTCCTGCTTGCTTTCATCAGCAGATTATCAAGATCCTTATCCAATCTGATGGTTAATGTTGCTGTTTTCATGTAAAACAATGTAAGACGGTATTTTAAAAATGTCAATACCAAAAATTTTCAGCTCTCCGCTTTAAATCAGCGGTGGCTGTAAGCCATCCCTACCTGTGGCAGGCAAGCGCTGTAGTGATTTGTTATAAGCTTATTTTACCGTAACATTTTAGTTTTTAAAAAATCTTTTTGACTGTCATTCCCGCGCAGGCGAGAATCCAGAAAGGCTTTGAAAGATACTGGATTCCTGCTTTCGCAGGAATGACAACCCCGTTAGACGCTCTATTTGGTGGAGTCTTTCAAAAAGCTAAATTGATACATTTTACCTAATTTCAATAGCCTTGACTTTATTGCACCTTCTGTCCGTTTATGTTACTCCGAAATTTCCTTGAATGATTTTCTGGCATCATAACAATTTACCAATTCATTATCTTCCTATTCGGTCCAGGATGGTCAAAAAAGGGTTGAATTTTATAGGATTTTCCCATAATAGGTCCCTTTTAGAAATATTATATGGAATCGAGTTAATTTAAGAATGAATCATTCTTTGTGTTTGAAATATCCCCGCATTGATCATTTACGATTTTGATATACCTCATTTTTAAAAATTATTTATTTAAATTACTTCTTCTGTTTGACTCCTTCTCCGGTCATGGGAACAAAGATGACAGGGATGACATCGGTTGTCTCAATCTTTCCGGATCGTTTGATGATCTTTTTGAGGTCCTGCGAATAGGTTCCAACAGGTATCACCATCCGTCCCCCCTCCTTTAGTTGTTCTAAAAGAGGTTTCGGTATGTGATCCGGTGCGGCGGTGACGATGATGGCATCGAAAGGTGCCACCTCAGGCCATCCCAAATATCCATCACCTGCCTTCACATGAATATTCTTATATCCTAAGTTCAAAAGAAGATTTTTTGCGGAGTTTGCAAGCGTTTCAATGATCTCAATCGAATAAACTTCACTGACCAATTCGGCTAAGACGGCTGCTTGATAACCTGATCCGGTTCCAATCTCCAAAACCTTCTCTCCTCCTTTAAGTTCCAAAAGCTCTGTCATTAAGGCAACGATATAAGGTTGGGAGATGGTTTGCCCTTCTCCGATGGGTAGAGGTTGGTCGGAGTAGGCCGAATTCTGGTATTCTTTGGGTACGAAAAGGTGACGTTCCACTTTCAGCATTGCAGAGAGAACCCGTTGGTCCTTCACTCCCCTTGTTTTAATCTGTGTTTCAACCATATTCTCACGCATGGTTTTGTAGTCCCCCTCAGGGGCCGATTCAGAGCCCCTCCTGCCATCTGTACATTTGGCAAGAAAGATTAGAAAGATCGAACATGCCAATATATAAAACATCTTCTTTCTCATATTGATTAAATTATCACAGGTATAAAAACCCTGTCAATCCTTGCCCCTTCGATTGCTTCCACTTCCTGCTATTAAGAGCAGAGGGAAAGAGCACTCAGGGTTGACAATCCTTCAGTTTTTCTTATAATTTAAAAATATTATAGAGGTTGAAGATGTTCCATAAGACAATCAAAATTTTTAGTATTTTTCTCCTCATCTCCATCACCCTTTCGTTTCCTATTCTCAAGGGTCAAAGCCAGCATCGGGATCGCACTTTAATTCCTGAAATTATTTTCTTGGGAAGGGAGGAGACGAAATGGATAGAGAAGAGAGAAGTTCCCCTCCCAAACATCACGATTCAAGGAATAAAGGAAGCACCCTATATGCGGCCTTTAGATTTGGGAGAGGATAGCATCGGACCAATGAAGAAGATGAGCCCTTCCATCACGCAACCTGGTTGTGCCTACAGAAGCCGAATTACCAGGGGGACTACCACGGTATTGGTGGGAGATAAGGCTCTTTATGAAAAGGCAAGATATTACTATTTAGAGGGTGATTTTGAAGATTCCATAGAGACTTTCCGTAAATTAATACAGGGGTATCCAGATAGTGGGTGGAGAGGAAATGCCTTTTATTGGATGGGGGAGGCAAAATTTCAACAAGGAAAGATTGAAGAGGCTTTATCTTACTTTCAGAAGGTGGTGGAACGATCCTCCGACCCTGAATTGAATGCCTATGCCCTTTATTCCTCTGGATGGATTCAACTAATGAAGGGTGCTTATGAGGAAGGACATCGATCTTTTCATCAGGCCTACGAGAAAAAACCATCCCATCCCATCTCCCAATCCTCACTTTTTTGGTCTGGATACTGTCTTTATCATCTTGGTAGATACATCGAATCGATCCAGGAGATGGAGGCTTTTCTTCTTAGATATCCCGAAGGAATTTGGAGGCCGGAGGCCGAGTATCTGATTGGCCTAAATTATTTTAGACTCCAAAAATTTAATGAGGCAGCAAACCTATTTCATGATTTCTGGATACGATTTCCACACCATCCCTTAGAGGAGAATGCCCGCTATGCATTGGCCTGGAGCCAGGTGTCCCTCGGCCGTTACATAGAGGGGAGAGGGACGTTTGAGACAATTCTTCTTGCCTTTCCAAGGACCAGGCTTTCAGATCCCATCTTCTGGGGAATTATGAAGACCTATTTGGGAACTCATGAGGTGGAAAAGGCGGTTCATTTCTATCAGATGTTTCTCTCACATTTTCTCGCCTCCCCATGGGTTGAGCAATGCCTTTTCGATATTGGACAATACTATTTTGAGAAAAAGGACTACTCAAATGCTTCTGCCACTTTTCGTCAATTCCTCAGGACCTATCCTGAGAACGACCTTCAGGAGTGGGTCCATTTCATGCTGGGCGAATCCCTCTTCAATCAGAAGAATTATGTCGTTGCAATCGATTCCTATCGTCAAGCATTGGAAGGTAAGAGGAAGGCAAGGCTTGAGGAGGAGACCTTCTCAAGGTTAGGCTTTGCCCACTTTTTTCTAAAAAATTATGATGAAGCCGTCCAGTATTGGGAAAGGCTCGTTCGTGAATATCCTGATCACAAAGAGAGAAATGAGATCCTTTACTGGTTGGCAGAGACCTACCTGCTGAAACAGGATTATCGAAAGGGCGCTGGGTATGTGGACCAATTGAAGGGGGATCCAGTTTTTTACCCAAAAGGGCTCGCCAGTTTAGGATGGTACCATTTTCAAAGGCAGGAGTGGAAAGAGGCCAATCATTATTTTCTGAAGGTGTTTGCGGAATTCCCTCAATATAGCTCCACCCCCTCTCTCTCCCTTATAGTGGGCGAATGTTATTTGAACCAGAATGAGTATCAACAGGCCAAGGCTCATTTGATGCGTCTGTCTTCCCTAACCGAAGGGGATGGAGATAAGGAGAAGGCGTTATACCTGCTTGGGTGGATCGCTTACAGGGAAGAACGATTCGATGAGGCGGTGGGTCAATTTCAGAGGCTATTAGAATCCTATCCCTTGAGTACTTATCGGGATGAATCTCAGTACTGGATCGCTTGGTCCCATTTTCGGAAAAAAGATTTTCATAGGGCCATTGAAGAGTTTCAACGCCTCGTCCAACAATACCCTAACAGTCGTTTCGCTCCTTCCTCCCTCCTAAAGATAGGAGATGGATACTACAATCTCAAACAATTTGGCCATGCAGTAAGAGCCTATCTTCAATTGGTCAGAGAACATCCCAAATCGAAAGAGGCCCCGGAGGCTGAATTCGGAATCCTACTCTCCCTCCTTCAAGAAAAAAAATATGATTCCTTCATCGCACGCGTAGATTCTTTTATAAAAAGAAGTCCCCGACACCCCTTGGCCAGTCAGGCATTGATGCAATTAGGAGACTATTACCAGCAGTCTCGAATGGGAGAGAAGGCACTCAAGACCTATCAGGACCTCATCCGTCTATATCCCAATAGCGAGTGGGCTGAAGAAGCACAGTTTCGGGTGGCTATTCTTTTCAAACTCGAGAGAAGATACTATGAAGCGATTGAGGAGATGGAGAAGTTCATCCGACATTACCCGAGAAGCCATTTCTTGGTTGAGGCCTATGTGGAAGCTGGAGACCTTTATCTTTTGCTAAGAGCTTACTCGAAGGCCCTGGAGCGATATGAGTGGGTGAGAAAAGGTCATACCCAGGATCCAAGGGTGAAGAGGACCTATCTGGGGATGGAAGAGGTGTATCGAAATTTGGGAAAGACTGAGGAAGCTGAGAAGATCTTAAAAGAATGTATTGGAAAGTTTTCAAGTGATGAGATCAGGTTCGAAGCCAATCTGAGATTGGGTCTCCTTTACCTAACACATAAGAGATTTGAGGAGGCTATATCCGCCCTGTCCCAGGCCATTCGAAGTCCTGAAGAACGAGTGGCAATTCAAGCCCAATTCAAATTGGGAGAGGCTTATATGGAGAGGGGGAATAAAGAATTAGCCATCGTTCAATTTTCAAGGATACTCTACCTCTATCCCCACTCTTTAGAGGTGTTGGAGGAAGCCCTTCTCAAATTGGGCACCCTCTATATGGAGGAGAAGAAATTCTCCGAGGCCATACAGGTCTATAAAAAATTGTTGGATAAGACCAAAAGAGAAGATAGACGAGAGTTAGCCAAGAAGATGCTCGGTCAGATATCCGAAGGGGTCATCCGCTGATGAAAAAAGTGTTGAAGAAGAAACGACAGGCTACTGTCTTTCTGATCGTTATTTTTCTTGTCGTTCTGGGGATTTTGTCTTGGTTTTTCTTCTTCTCCCCTGCCATGAAACCACGCCTTGGGGAAAGGTGGGAAACCTTTACCAGGGAGAGCAGGAGAATATTGGGTTGGGAAAAGGGAGAGATCCCTCCAGAGGAGAAACGGATCCGTGAGGAAGTGATCATCAAGAAGATGATGGAGGCAAATGCTTCCCAGGATTGGAGAACTTTTGCCCATGAATACCCTAAGCCGAAGAAGTCAGAAGCCTCTACAGAAGAAGAGAGGATGAAGGCCTTAAGGAATTCTCCAGAATTCAAGGAGATGGAGAAGGAGTTGAAAGAATATTTAAGAAAAAAGGGAGACCTATTGTATCCAGAGCCACCCATCCCTTCTCTCAAGGATCCTGAGTTAAGCCAAAGGAAGAATAAAGAGACTGAAAAGATGATCGAAAGGCTTACAGCCACAAAGGAAAAGACTCCTCAGGAAAAACTTCTTGAAGAGAATATTCGGTTAGGGATCAAAGGCCCCCTTGCTGCCCGGAAAATCCTGGAAAGACCTCAACCTCCTCAAGTCAAGGTAAAAGTGGAGGCAGAGATTGAGATGGCCATTTGGGTATTACCTAATGGGACCGTTGATAGAGTGATTCCTTCTGTGAAAGGGGATGCGGAGTTGGAGCGGATCGCTATCCAGTATTTAAAAAAGTGGCGATTCGTTCCATTGTCAAGAGATCAGCCTCAAGTAGAACAATGGGGGACAATACAGATTAAATTTAAGCTTCAATAAATTAATTTTAGATTGCCGATTTCAGATTTAATATTGAGAAATCTAAAATCTTAAATCTAAAATCCGAAAATGAGAAAGAAACATTTCGTCCTATTAATTCTTTCCCTCTTCTTGATTCTGTTTTTTTTCACCTTCTTTGGAGATAAAGGGATCCTTCACCTTCTTCGACTAAAGAAGGAATTGGTACGGATTAAGGAGATCAATCTCAAGATAGAAGAAGAGAATCGGAAGTTAAAGGAAGAGGTGAGAAGATTGAAGTATGAAAAACGTTATATTGAAGAGATCGCCCGAAAAGAGTTGGGGATGGTTAAAGAGGGGGAAATCATTTATCAATTCGACCTGCCCGCTCCGGAAAAAGGGGACAGGCTACTTTTTGATAAAAAAGGCCATGTGAATATACCCATTGATAAAAAAAGTAGCCTGTCCCCTTAAAAGGAGAATTCAAAATGAGGTATGAAGGGATGATCTTTCGACCACCCAGTGAGGCAGAGAGTCTGATCCTTCAGGTGACGTTGGGTTGTTCTTATAATCGATGCACCTTTTGTGGTGCCTACCAGGGAAAGGCTTTCCGTATAAAGAGTTTTGAAGAGGTGAAAGAGGATATCGATGAAGCAAGTTCATATATGCCCGGAATCCGGAGAGTCTTTCTGGCCGATGGCGATGCATTGGTCCTCTCCCAGAAAAACCTGCTTCGGATATTAGATTATCTGAAGGGGAAATTGAAAGGTCTTGAGAGAGTGGGGATATATGCCAATGCAAGAGATATCCTTCAAAAGGATGTGGAGGAGTTGAAGGCACTCAAAGATCTGGGTTTGAGAATTATCTATTTAGGATTGGAGTCAGGAAATCGGGAGGTTTTAAAAAGGATTAAGAAGAATGCAACCGTGGATCAGCTGATCAGCGCTAGTAGAAGGGTGAAGAAATCAGGGATCCTTCTCTCCGTCACAGTCATTTTAGGCATAGGGGGATTGGAATATAGTCAGGCTCATGCGGAAGATACGGGGAGGGTCCTTTCGGAGATGGACCCTGATTTCGTAGGCGCCCTCTCTCTGATGGTCGTTCCAGGCACTCCCATCGAGCAAGAGATCGAGAAGGGAAAATTGATTCTCCCAAACCCTTTTGAATTAATCCAAGAACTGGAAACGATGATAAAGAACTGTCAATTGACGAATTGTTTTTTTGCCTCCAACCATGCCTCCAACTATCTCCCCTTACGAATACAACTGCCCGAAGAAAAGGAGGAAGCACTCAGACGAATTCGGGAAGTACTTCGTAAAAGAGACCCGGCTTTCCTTAGGCCAGAATATTTAAGAGCCCTGTGAAAAGTAGAAATTCCAAATCTCAAATAACAAACAAACACGAATTTTAGAAATTCAAATATTTTTGGCTAGTGTTGGGTCTCAGAAATTCGTTGAAAAAGTATTGAGGTTCATTTTTATAAAAACAAAAATACTCTCTGTTGCACTTCCTCAATGATTTGAGATGCTTGCCCCTCACCCTATCCCTCTCCCCAGCGGGGAGAGGGGAGGGTGAGGGGGGCATATTTATGAAATGTACTTCTGAGACACGATACTAGTATAATGCATCAAAAGTCCCTCTACTTTTTTTGTCATTCCGGGCTTGACCGTTCGGCTGAGCTCACGACGAAGCCCGGAATCCAGTGTTTCTGAACTGGATTCCCGCTGGAGTTTACCCCGTACTTGATACGGGGCGAGAATGACGGGCTTCGGAAATAATGTAAAGAAGTGTTGGATGCACTACATTAACAAGCCGGGGGATGAAAGTTGAATGTCAACGTGTTCTTATTCGATAAATTCGGTATAATTAGGGTAATTCGGCGGGGGTAAAGAGATGAAGGATTCTGTGGATTGTCAAATCAGGGTGAGATATGCCGAGACCGATCAGATGGGAGTGGCTTATTATTCAAACTACTTGGTCTGGTTCGAGGTGGGACGGTCTGAGTTTTGTCGGGAGAGAGGATTCCGCTATGCTGATTTAGAGGCATTGGGCTATAGACTCGTCGTAACAGATGTCCATTGTCATTATCGCAATTCGGCTCGATATGATGAGGTCCTCACTGTGCGAACTTGGCTGAAAGGGATGCATAGGCGGATGGTTACATTCGGATATCAGATTTTGCGTCAAGGGAAAGAGGAGGTTATCGTTGAAGGGGAGTCGCGTCACCTCTGTCTGGGTCCGAATGGTAAACCGAAGAGCCTTCCTGAAGAATTTGTAGCCTGTCTTACTGGAGAAGGGCATTAAATTTAGTACCCCTACAAAACGAACTTACCTCTAAACCAACGCCCCATTATCTCCATCCTCTTGTTTTTCCTATTGAAAATTAGATTGTATTGGGATAATGTTTAAAAATGGTTTATGATAAAATTTTATTCTTAAGGCTCAGTGCAGTAGGGGATGTCATTCGGGCACTTCCCGCAGCGAAGGCATTAAAAGCACAACGTCCTTTCTCCTCCATTACCTGGATTGTCGAAGAATCCTCGAAGGCATTATTGGAAAGCCAGCCGGAGATCAATGATGTGATCTTGTTTCCGAGAAAGAAGTGGACAGATGGAATGAGATCCGCAAGAGGAGTATGGAAGACTATAGGAGAGATGAGGAGGTTCATTTCAGATCTTAGGCAGAAAAAATTTGATGTGGTTCTTGATTTTCATGGGACTCTAAAAAGTGGTCTTATCTCTTTTTTTTCAGGATCTCCCAAACGGATTGGATTCGATCGAAAATCGAGCAAAGAGGGAAATTTCATCTTTTCAAATATTAAGGTGAATCTTCCAGAAGAAAGGATAAGTCGATTTAAAAAGAATTTTGCACTCCTCAAAGGGATGGGATTGGAAGTGGAGGCATTTAATTCCGAACTCTATATTCCTACAAAGGATAAGGAATATGTGGATTCATTTTTTAAATCATTATCTTCTCCTTTAAAGAGGCCAATGATTGCCATTCATCCCGGGACAAGCCTAAAGACTTTTTACAAAAGGTGGATGGCTGACAGATATGGCCAATTGGCGGATCGATTGGTTCATGAACTCAAAGCTACAGTGATTTTCACTTGGGGGCCTGGGGAGTTCGAATGGGTAGAAGGGATTAGAAAGAAGATGAAGAATCCGTCGATTCTTTCACCCCGAACCGAATCTTTAACAGAGCTGGGAGAAGTCTTAAGGCGTTGTGATCTCTATTTAGGTGGAGATACAGGTCCAATGCACATCGCATCCATGACAAAGACACCAGTTGTCGTTATTTATGGTCCGACAGACCCCATTGTGAACGAACCTCTTGGAGTCCACAAGAAGGTGAGAAAGGAGGTAGGATGTAGCCCATGTCGAAATCGCTCCTGCAAGGACCTTACCTGCTTAAGGTCCATCACTGTAGATGATGTAATTAAAGCAACCAAAGAGATTTTATATATAACCCCTTGAAAATATTTTATTATTGATTTTATAAATTTAATTTAATAATATTATTTTTTTAAAAGAAAGGTTCCTTTGGAATTCGATTTAAGGAAAATTAATCGGATACTGGTAAGAGGGGTAAACTGGGTAGGCGATACCATCCTTTCCTATCCCACAGTCCAAGGATTGAAGACCCTCTTCCCCGATTGCCACCTCGCTATTCTTGTTACTAACCATCTGGTTGATTTATGGAAGACATTTCCCTATGTGGATGAGATCATTCCTTTTCAAAAGAGAGGGGGTTTGAGATCTCTTTGGGAAGATTTGAACTTCATTCGTTCTATAAAAAGGAGGAGATTTGATATAGCGGTTATCCTCCCTCGATCTTTTCGTTCAGCTTATCAGATCTACTTGACTCGTATTCCGGTACGAATTGGTTATCAAGATGAAGGACGTTCACTCCTTCTTACCCACGGCATTCCTCGAACAGGTGAGACCCTCCGTATCCATCGAATCAATTATTACCGAAAACTGATCGAACCATTGGGCAAGGTGGAGACTACTATCCCTCCTCACATTTTCATCAGGGGTGAGGATAGAAAATGGGCTGACCAGATGCTAAGAGGTTTTGGTCTTTTAGAAGGGAGACCTCTCATTGGTATCAATCCGGGTGCCACTTATGGCATAGCCAAGTGTTGGTATCCCAGTCGATTCGGAGAATTGGGGAAAAGACTCTTCAAGAGATGGAAAGCCACTGCGCTCATCTTCGGGAGAGAAGAAGAGCAGGCCATTGCTAAAGAGATTCTGAAATTTTTAGAAGATGGGGGGATAGATTTGACCGGGCAAACTCATCTGCTTCAATTGGCCGCACTTTTAGAGCGATGTCATCTCCTCATCACGAACGATACTGGGACAATGCATGTGGCCACTGCTGTGGGGACGCCTGTTGTAGCTCTCTTTGGTTCAACGGATCACATCGCCACAGGACCCTTAGGGGAGGGAGATGTGGTTGTGAGAAAAGAGGTACCATGCAGTCCATGTTTGAAAAGGGTTTGTCCCACTGACCACCGATGCATGGAACTTATAACGGTCGACGAAGTAGAAGAGATTGTCTCGAATAAATTGAAGGGTCTTCAGAAATGAAGGGAAAGGTTCCAGTCTCTGTTTATGTCCTCACATCCAACAACCGAAGGACGATTGAGCGGTGTCTGAAGAGCCTATACTGGGCAGAAGAGCTGATCGTTGTTGATTCTTTCAGCAATGATGGGACATTTGAAATTTGTCAGCAGTATACAGATAAAATCTACCGGAGGGAGTGGAAAGGGCACCGTGATCAGTATCAGTACGCTTCTGATCTTACTACCCGGGATTGGATCATGTTTGTCGATGCCGATGAGGAGGTCCCTTCAGAATTAGTTGAAGAGATTCGAAGGGAATTGGCAGGAGAGGAAGAAGGGGTGGACGGTTTTTTTATTTACCGGCAGACCTATTACTTGGGAAGATGGATTCGATACGGGGGATGGTATCCGGACGGTGAGATTAGGCTATATCGAAGAAATAGAGGGAGATGGGAGGGAGGGCTTCATGCCAAGATCGTGGTAGATGGAAGGGTAGCCAACTTGAAGAATCAGTATCTCCATTATACGTATCGGGATATTTCTGATCAGATTCAGACCATTGATAAGTATTCAGAGATGGCCGCTCAAGACTTAGCTGAGAGTGGAAAGAAGTTTAGCCTTTTTAAACTTCTATTTCACCCTCCATTTCGATTCATTAAAGAGTATCTTCTGAAGTTGGGATTTAGAGATGGGCTGCCGGGGCTCATCATCATCGTTTCAACCATGTACTATGTTTTTATTAAATATGCCAAACTGTGGGAATTGACGATCTCGAAAAAGGAGAGGAAAGATGGCTCCTTATGAGGAGGCTTTCAAAGGCAAGGAAGTACTGGTCACAGGTGGATTGGGTTTCATCGGGTCCAACCTTTCTCTTCGTCTGGTAGAATTGGGAGCGAAGGTGAGGATTGTGGATAACATGATGCCCCGCCTTGGGGGAAACCTCTTCAATGTGAAGGAGATCATGGATAACATCCAGATCAATTTCAGTGATGTGCGGGATACGCATTCGATGGATTATCTGGTCAAAGGGCAACACTATATCTTTCACCTCGCGGGTCAGGTCAATCATGTAGATAGCATTAGAAATCCCATTCAAGATCTCGATATCAATTGTCGGGGTACATTGGTCCTCCTCGAATCTTGCAGGAAATACAATCCAGAGGTGAAGATCGTTTTCGCCGGGACACGCGGGGAATATGGTTCCAGTGTGACCTTGCCAGTGGGGGAGGATCACCCCACCAATCCAAAGGGGATCTATGCCGTCACAAACTTGACGGCTGAAAAGATGGTTTTGGTTTATCACGATGTTCACAAAATTCCTGGAACCTGTCTTCGGATTACAAACACTTATGGACCTCGGCACCAGATGGCCCATGATGAATATGGAGTGCTCAATTGGTTTATCCGAAAAGCGATCGACGAAGAAACCATACCTGTCTTTGGAGACGGCCGAATCTTGAGGGATTTCCTCTATGTCGATGATCTTGTCGACTGTTTTTTACAAGTGGCGGCCTGTCGATCGGCTTACGGAGAGGTATTTAATGTAGGGACAGGTATCCCCATCAGCTTCATTGGTTTGGCAAAAAAGATCGCTGAGATTGCCGGCTCAGGGAAGGTGGCCTTTACGGAATTTACACAAGAACGAAAGGAAGTTGAGCCTGGAGATTATTATACCGATATCTCTAAGATCAATCGCATCGTTGGTTGGAAACCCAAGACAGACCTGGAGGAGGGTCTTCGAAGAACGATCGAATTCTACAGGAAGTATAAGAAAGAGTACTGGGGATGAAACCAGTTATGAGTTTGGAGTTTATAGTTCGGAGATTCAAGGCTAAAAACTCCGAACTCCGAACTTAGGGGTGGATAGTGGTTCCGTTTTTAGACTTAAAAAAACAGTATAAAGAGATTGAGGGGGAAATTTTCTCTGCAGTAAAGAGGGTATTTGAAAAATGTCGCTTCATTCTGGGTGAGGAAGTTTCTGCCTTTGAAGAAGAGTTTGCCCGCTATTGCAATGTTCAATACGGGGTGGGAGTAGATTCTGGTACAGATGCTCTCTATTTAGCTTTAAAAGCGGTTGGAGTTGGAGAGGGAGATGAAGTGATTACGGTGGCTCATACTTTTATTTCCACAGCCCTTGCTATCTCTTTTACCGGAGCAAAACCCATCTTCGTCGATATCGACCCTACCACATATACCATGGATCCATATGCTTTGGAGCATTTCATCAAGAGCCGGGAGGCGAAGGGTAAAAGGCGAAGGATGAAGGCGATTCTTCCTGTCCACCTTTATGGCCATTCTGCAGAGATGGATGCGATTATGGAGATTGCCAACCGTTACCACCTTCCTGTTATTGAAGATGCCTGCCAGGCTCATGGAGCAATGTATCAAGGGAAAAAAGTGGGTTCCTTTGGTCTACTCGGTTGCTTCAGTTTTTATCCCACTAAAAACTTAGGTGGGTATGGGGATGGTGGAGTGGTCGTAACGAAAAGCAAAAAATTATATGAAACATTAAGACTTCTTCGATGTTACGGAGAGAGAAAGAAGTATCACCATTTCATCAAAGGGGGTAACCATCGATTGGATGAGATCCAGGCGGCAATGCTACGAATCAAATTGAGATATTTAGATCGATGGAATGAAGGGAGGAGAGAGAAGGCGCAGATTTATAAGAAGATGCTTGAAGGGTCAAAGGTCATTTGTCCGCTCGAAAGGGAACTGTCCCAACATGTTTATCACCTCTTCGTCATCCGGACCAAGAAACGGAATGCACTCCAGACATTTTTAAAAAAGAAAGGAATTGAAACGTTAATCCACTATCCCATCCCCATCCACCTACAGAAGGCTTATAAAGATTTGGGATATCAGAGGGGGGATCTCCCTTTAACAGAACGATCTGCCCAAGAAGTGCTCTCCCTTCCTTTCTCTCAAGGGATAACCGAATCAGAAATAGAAGAGGTTGCCCATCAAATTCGATGCTTTTTTGAACTGCCTGCCCTGCCTAGCCAGCAGGCAGGCGGCAGGCAGGGGAGACAGTATTGAAGATCCTTCACCTCTTCAGTGATTGGAAATGGACAGGACCCGCAGAGCCAGTGCTCAATCTCTGTAAGGCATTGGGGAAAAGAGGTCATGATGTAACCTTGGCCTATCAGAAACCGCCTTTTACTGTAGAAGACAGTTTTGAAAAAAGGATATTAAAAGAAGGGGTGAAGAGCACGAGTCAGTTTCATCTGGACCATGCCTTGAAGTTTTATCGTCCTTCCTCTATCAGGAAAAACCTCTGTGATATCTTAAACCTCACAAATTATCTCCGCCGGGAAAGGGTGGATATTTTAAATGTCCATCAATCACACGACCATATTTTGGGAGGGATAGCGGCAAGAAGGTCAAAGGCTCCCGTCATCGTGATCCGGACAGATCACAAACGAGATCCTCTAAAAACCAACTTAGGCAATCGCCTTCTCATTTCAAAACTGACCGATGGGATGATCACCTTTTCAGAAAGGGCAAGGAAAGAAGATGCGGAGCATTTTGGGTTTCCCCTTGAAAGAATAGGAAGAGTTTTTCCTGCCTTAGATCTAAATCGATATGATCCTCAAAGGAAATTTAAAAATATGAGGTCAGTTTTTGGAATTGGCCTCGATGAGATGATTATTGGAATGGTCGCCCGATTTCAGAAATATCGCAGGACAGAAGTCTTCCTGGAGGCGGTCAAAACCATCATCAAGGAATCTCCAAATATCAAGGTTCTCTTAGTGGGCAGATCGAGTCAGATGGAAGAGAGCGTCATCCGGCCGATGAAAAGACTTGGAATTGAGCCATGGGTGGTGCTGGGGGGATACCGGACCGATGACTATATTGATACCTTGGCCTGTATGGATATCTTTGTTTTCTTGATGGCAGGCTCGGATGGAACAGCCCGAGCCTTGAGGGAGGCCATGGCGATGGGAAAACCGCCAGTCGTTGCCGACCGAGGTATCCTGCCGGAATTGGTGGAAAATGGTGTCTCGGGTCTGGTGGTCAAAGATTCTCCTGAGACATTGGCAGAGGCACTACTTCAACTCCTTCGGAATCGAGAGTTAAGAATGGCATTGGGAGAGGCTGCCTATCAGAAGGCCCACAGAGAATTCCGATTGGATCGCCAGGGGGAAGCCGTCGAAAAATTTTATCAAGAGATGATGTCACTGGGAAAATGGAAAAAAAGCTAAGATTTGCCGCAGCCATTTTAGACTTCTCCAAGGGAAAGGGAGGAGCAGAAAGGTATTTAGCCGATTTATGTAATCGAATGGTCGATGAAGGTTTTGAGGTGCATGTCTACACGGAACATTGGGATGAGGAGGATCAAGGAATCTATTTTCATAGAGTGAAAACCATTCCGTTCCCTAAGGGCTTTCGTCTTCTCTCTTTTGCGATCAAAGCAACGAAGGCGATAGAGAAGGGTCGTTACGATATCACCCTCGGTGTAGGCAATACCTTAAGGGCAGATGTTCTTCAGCCCCATGGAGGAGTCCATTGGGCATGGTTTTGGCGGAGCCTCAGGGCTTACAATAACCCTATCCTTTGGGCGATAAAATTTATAGGAAGGATCTTTAGCATCAAGCAATGGGCGAGCGGCTATATCGAGGGCGCCCCTTATAAAGACATTTCTAAGGTCGTCGCCATCTCTGAAATGGTAAAACAGGATATGATGCGTTGGTATCAGATCCCCGAGGAACGAATTACCGTCGTCTATAACGGGGTAGATATTGAGCGCTTTCATCCTCGGAACCGTCAATATCGAGATGGGGTCAGGAAACGGCATGGTATCGGAGATGAGAGGGTAATCCTTTTTGTTTCAAACAACTTTCGAATGAAAGGATTGGGATTCCTATTAATGGCTTTGGCCGAAATCAAAAAAAAGGATCATTTTCCTTTTAAACTTCTGGTTTTGGGGAAAGATCGTCAGATCCCTTATCTCCGTTTAGCAAAGAGGATAGGAATTTCGGAAGAGGTGATTTTTGTTGGCTCTACCAGTGAACCAGAAAAATATTATGGTGCAGCAGACCTTCTGGTCCATCCTACTTTTTATGACGCCTGTTCGCTCACTGTATTGGAAGCCATAGCCAGTGGATTACCCGTGATCACTACTCTTTGCAATGGGGCCAGTGGCATCCTCACCTCGGGTCAGGAGGGTTTCGTCCTCTCCGATCCCCGAGATGTCAAGGGTCTTGCTCTAACGCTCTCATTCTTTCAAAACCCTGAAGTTTTGGAGAAGGCTTCGGTCGCTGCTCGTCGGTTGGCAGAATCTTACTCTCTCGAAAGAAATTGGAGAGAAATGAAGAATATTTTTCAAAAGGATTTTTTATAGAGGTATATTGAGAGAATAGTTCATGGAATGAGTATCTCTATTGAAATCATAGGTGAGTTAGATGAACGGAAGGATCTCATGGAGTAAATTATTTGAATACAGGGATAAGATTCACCAGCGCTATCCCGAGATCTGGGACTTGAAGATCCTCCGGAAACGATTTCCTATGATGCTGAAGACCATTCAAGAGGGGGAGAAGGTTCTGGATATCGGGGCTTCGAATCGTCATTTTCAAGAGCGGCTAAAGCATTATTTTCCAAAACTCATCTATAAGAGTATGGACATTGATCGGGAACAGCTCCATGACTTTTATAGTCTGGAAGAGATTCAAGAATCATTTGACGTGATCTTTTTGTTTGAGGTGATCGAACACCTTGATCTCGGAGAGGGCGTCAAACTTTTAAAAAAGGTTTATGATCTCCTCAATGAAGGAGGACGATTGATTCTAACAACTCCTAACATCTTTAATCCCAGTAGGTTTTGGAGAGATGCCACTCACAAAGTAGCCTATTGTTATGATGAGATCGGGGGGATGCTATTGGCCCAGGGATTTCACATCCATGCCATGTATCGAACTTACAGCGATGCCTTTCATCGCTATTTCCTAAGGGTCTATTTAATGGCACCCCTTCATCGATACTTGGGCATCGACTTCGCTAAATCGATTTTGGTCGTCGCTGAGAAGAGGATGAATGAGACCCCATGAAAATTATCTTTCTCACCCACTCGAGTGATCAGGGCCATCGGTTCAGGGTGGAACAATATTTCCCTTACCTCAGGGCTCATCAGGTAGAACCCCATTGGCAACCCCTCGTCAGTTCCATAAGAGAAAGACTCCTGATTTACCGAGGGCTTCCGGTTTTTGATGTGGTCTGTATTCAGAGGAGGCTGCTTTCGCCCATCGAATTTTATTGGATCCGGAAAAGATCGAATAAGATCATTTTTGATCTGGACGATGCCATTATGTACCGTTCTTCCAGCTCCCCTCACCCTCATTCCTTTTCGAGGTGGCAGAAATTCAAATGGATGGTGAAAGGGAGTGATGTGGTGACTGTAGGAAATCAATTTTTAAAGGAGGAGGTCCTGAAAGTGGATCAGCAGAAGGAGATCTTCCTGATCCCGACTCCCATTGATACGAGTCTCTATCCAAAGAAAAAGAAGATCTCCTCCCATCCAGGAGTGATTTTAGGATGGATTGGAACGAAAGGGAATTTGAAATATCTACAAAAGTTAGAGCCGGTCTTTGAAAGGCTTTCCAAGAGGTTCTCTCACGTCAAATTGAAAATCGTGAGCAATGATGTTTTCGAGTCCCATCATCTCCCTGTGATAAATAAACCATGGAGATTAGAAGATGAGAATGAAGATCTGATCACTTTCGATATCGGATTGATGCCCCTTAGCGATGATCTCTGGTCTAAGGGGAAATGTGGATTGAAAATCATCCAGTATCTCAGTGTCGGAGTCCCAGTGGTCTGCACACCAGTGGGGATCAATCGGGATATCATTCAGCATGGAACGAATGGTTTCTGGGCCGCCACTCATGAGGAATGGGTTGACCATCTCACCCTGCTTATCGAGGATCCTGATTTGAGGCAAAGGATGGGTTTAAATGGGATAGGGACAGTGGAGCGAGAATATTCCCTTTCAGTCACCTCTGAAAAGTTTTTACATGTTCTTCAACGCCTAAAGTATCAGGAATGATGGAATAGTGGAATCATGGGAAAAGAGTTAAAAAGAAAAAAATATGCCTCGATGTTTTTACCAATATTCCACCATTCCATTTTTCCAATATTCTATTTCACTCGTTGAGTGGGTATGTTATGAAGGTCCTTTTTCTTATTCAAGGTTTTTCCGTTGCTGCCAGCCGATATCGAGTGCTCCAATACTTCCCCTATCTCCAATCGAATGGAGTGGAGGTAACAGTTAATCTCTATCCAAGAACTTTAAAAGAGAATATTAAATTCTTCCATGACCTTCCTCAATACGACATCCTATTTCTACAGAGGAAGAGATTCAATCAGCCTCGACTCGGGCTGCTCAGGAGGAGGGCGAGGCGGATCATCTATGATTTTGATGATGCAGTGATGTATCGGAATTCGAAAGCGAAAGACCCAATTTCCCAAACTCGAAGAAGGCGTTTTGTTCAGATGATTAAGGCCTCCGATTTTGTCATTGCGGGAAATGAATTTTTAAAGAGAGAGGTGCTCCCATTGAATGCCCATGTTGAGGTCATCCCCACCCCTATCGATGAAGACAGATATTTGACGAAGGACTACTCGGTTCAAAAAGAGAAGGTGACCATCGGGTGGATCGGAGACCATGGGTCCATCCATTATTTAGAAAAGATGAAACCTATCTTTGAAAGGTTGGGGAGGCGACACCCCCATGTGGAGCTGAAGATTGTGTGTGATACTTTTTTCGATTGCGGGCAGATGAAGGTCGTGAAGAAACAATGGAGTTCGGAGGAAGAGGTCTCAGACCTTCAAAGCTTCGACATTGGCCTCATGCCCCTCATTGACGATCCGTGGTCTTGGGGAAAGTGTGGTTTAAAAATTATTCAATATCAGGGTATCGGTGTGCCAGTGGTCTGTACTCCAGTGGGAATCAATCAGGATTTAGTAAAGAATGGAGAGAATGGATTCTATGCGATGAAGCCGGAGGAGTGGGAAGAGAAGCTTTCTCTTCTCATCGAGGATTCTTTACTCCGGGAGAAAATGGGACGAGAGGGAAGGAAGAGGGTATTAGAAAATTATACCCTTCAGGCGTGTGCTCCCCGCCTTCTTTCAATCCTGAATCGGATGATGGGGAGATCATAGAGTGGGGAAACCTCCCGCCCCTGGGAATAGCGAAGTGTGATGATCGGATGAAAATCTCCACCTTTAAAAAAGTTTCTATTGTTGAGATGAAAGGCTGGTTGAGAGAGGATATATTGAATCTTCTCCCTTCAGACTTCTTTAAAGACCCTGCCTCCTCTATCCAGAAGATGGGAGGCGAAGTGATCACGCAATCAAAATGGAGGTGGTCTGCCATTCTTTCCTTGCCGAACGGGGCAAAACTTTTTTTTAAAATGGATAGGACAAAGGGATGGGTTGAAGCCTTAAAATATCTTCTCTTTCCCTCTAAAGGGAGAAGAGAATGGTTCATCGCTTATCAACTGGAGAAGAGAAATCTCAATGTCCCTAAACCTTTAGGTTGGATGGAACAGGTTCATCGGGGTTTGGTAAAGGAGAGTTATTATCTTTCGGCGGCCATTGGATCAGGGATTTCATTGATCGAGGATCCGGCCCGACTCAAAGAGGATGTTTCGATCATCGAATTGGCAAAAACTGTGAGAAAAATTCACCATTCAGGTTTATTACACAGAGATCTTCATGCAGGGAACTTTTTATGGGATGGGGAGACCTTCTTTCTCACCGATTTGCATCGAGCCAGTATCCTCAAATCCCTTTCCTTGAACCAGAGACTATGGAATCTATCGCACCTCTTTCACTCTTTGCGTTCCCTATGGGGAGAGGAGGAGCAGGTTCGGTTTATCGAAAAATATTTTGCGCAAGTTCCTCTCGGCCCTAAGAAAAAGGAAGAATACCTTCAAAAGGTCCGTTCCCGTATGGATCACCTTCGAAAGAGACAATGGAAAAGCAGAACCAAACGCTGTCTGAAAGAGAGCACAGAATTTTCGATTAAAAAGGAAAAAGGGGCTCGATATTACCATCGAAGGGACTTCCCTTTTGGTCAAGTCAAAGAGTTGATAGAAGAACACCTTCACATTGTCAAAGAGAAACCATCGGCATTGATAAAAAATAGTGCAGAGGTGAAGGTCTCACTCTTGGAAAAGGGAAAAAACCGAGTATGTGTGAAACAGTTTTGCTATCCCTACTTTTGGGACCGTTTAAAAGAACTTCTCCGTCATTCGAAAGGACTTAGATCCTGGAAGACTTCGAATGGTCTGAGGACGAGGGGAATTCCCTCTCTATTACCACTGGCCTTGATTGAGAGAAGGCATTGGTGGGGATTGAAAGAGAGTTTCTTTATCATGGGGACTTTGGAAACCGACCAAGAGATGGATCGATATATCTTAGCGGGATTTGAGGATTTTCATGAGAAAAGGCTTTTTATCAAAGGCTTTACCCAGTGGCTTTCCAAATTCCATAAAATGAATATTTATCATAAAGATATGAAGACCTGCAATATCCTTGTTTCAGAAAATGGGGAGGCTTGGGATTTTCATCTCCTTGACTTAGAAGATATCCAACTGGATGAAGAAGTGGATGAAGGGAGGTTGTTCAAAAATTTCCTTCAACTCAATACCTCCACCCCTGAGGTCATAACCAGGATCGATCGTTATCGGTTTTTAAAAGGATACCTCCATCTAAATCCTATCGTCAAGAATCAGAGAGCCTTCCTCCAACGGTTAACAGAGGAGAGCAGACGGAGAGGTTTGGTTTACGTCTCACCTCAGGGAGTGGTCGTGGGGAAATTGTGATAGGTGAGAATACTCTTATCATCATAGGAGAAAAGGGGCTTAGGCAGTGAAAATCATTCCTTGTGAAGTTTGCGGGTCCAGTCAACATCACTTTCTTTTTGAGGGATGGGACCGAGCATTTGGAATTCCTGGAAGTTTTAAAGTTGTTAAGTGTAAAGAGTGCGGTCTCATCTTTATCAATCCTCAACCCGGGCCGGAGACGTTGAAAGAATATTATCCAAAATATTACTATGATCCCAAACCTTCTCATTACAGAGAATATTCCTGGATGAGACGGAAGATATTGGAAACCTATTGGGGATATGGACATTACCCTAATTCGCCAAAAACCATTCATCTCTTTAAAAAAATGGTCCTAGTCCCATTTCGAATCAGGTATCGGCATTCCATTCCCTTTGCCAAGGGGGGGAAGCTTTTAGATATTGGGTGTGCGAATGGAACAGAGATTTATAGATTGAAATCGATGGGTTGGGAAGTATATGGAGTCGAGATAGATTCCGAAGCCTCTGAACGGGCGAGGGCAAAGGGGCTTTCGGTTTTCACTGGGGACCTCCTTGAAGCGAATTATCCCGATCATTTCTTCCATGTGGTCAGGATGGATATGGTATTAGAGCATCTTCCCAACCCCAAAGAGGTCCTTTTTGAGATCAACAGGATACTCATGCCAAAAGGCCGAATTTATATCTCCGTTCAGGATGCAAGAAGCTTGAACTACTGGTTATTCCGTAAGTGGTGGTTTAGTCTGGATGTTCCCCGGCATCTTTTTTCTTTTACCCCTAAGACCATTCAAAAGCTTCTTTCCCCCTTGGGGCTGGAGATTAAGAGGCTCTGGTTCGATTCCGGAACGAGGACCTTTTTAATGAGCCTTCAGTATTGGATGAATGAGCGACATGGGCGAAAGGCAGCATATCCGAACCCCCAACCGATTGGAGATAGTCGTTTTCTAAAGCTTCTTTTTCGCCCCTTTTGTTGGGTGGTGGATCGGTCGAGATTTGGAGATATGATGTATTTGGAGGTCATTAAGACTTGATCGATCGAATGGAACAATGAAAGATGAATCATCTTAGGGGAAATAAATTGGCCATAGTGGAATAAAAAGCGCTTGAAAGTTGAAGTGGATAGCCTATGAAGTTATTGAATCAAAGTGTCCTTTTTCTCAAAAAGTTTAGGAGAAAACTGGTCTCTTCCTCTGACCGCAATATCTATACAAAAGATCTCTTGGGGGACCGATATCTTATCGGCGATCACACTTATGGGAAACCAAGAGTAATATCTTGGGGGGAGGGGACATCCCTGACGATTGGTAAATATTGTTCGATTTCAAGAAATGTTACCATTTTTCTCGGAAGCGAGCACCGAACCGATTGGGTGAGCACCTATCCCTTTCCTGCTATCTGGGAAGATGCTAAGTCGATTACGGGACATCCTTCGACAAAAGGAGATGTGATTATTGGAAACGATGTTTGGATTGGGTATGAGGTGACCATCCTCTCGGGAGTTCATATTGGAGATGGTGCTGCCATTGGGGCATGTTCCGCCATCGCAAAGGATGTCCCTCCCTATGCCATTGTGGCCGGGAATCCTGCACAAATTATCAGATATCGTTTTGATGAGGAGACAATTGAAAAACTTTTAAAAATAAAATGGTGGGATTGGCCTGATGAAAAGGTTAAAGAAAATGTCCATCTAATTTGTAGTGATTCCATTGATACATTTATAAAAAAATTCGGTTGACAGGCAATCATTTTGCCAACGAAGGATAGAGGTTTGGCGCTATTGAAAATTATGATCTTTTAAAAATCTGTTGAGTTTTGAAGATGGTAAAGACATGATTGACTTATCTATCATCATCGTCAGTTGGAATACGAAAGAATTTCTACTTCGCTGTATGAGATCAGTTTTTGAAAAAGGACAAGGGATTTCTAAGGAGGTTATTGTAGTCGACAATGGCTCTCAGGATGGAAGTGAGAATGAGGTGAGGAAGGCATTTCCCTTGGTTCATCTCATAGAGAATGAAAAAAACTTGGGCTTTGCAAAGGCTGCCAATCAAGGACTCCAAAGGGCCTCCGGTAGGTACGCCCTTCTTCTGAATCCAGACACTCAGGTGAAGCGTGGAGCAATTAACCGATTGGTATCATTTATGGACATTCATCCTGAAGCCGGAATCGCTGGAGCACAACTATTAAACTCGGATGGATCTCCTCAGAACTCCATTGCCATTTTCCCCTCCTTGACGACAGAACTCCTCAATAAAAGTGTCTTGAGATGGTTATTTCCAAAGGCATTTCCAGGTAAGGGGAAGGGTTATTATGAGCCGATTGAGGTGGATTCTGTCATCGGTGCCTGCATGATCGTGAGAAAAAATGCCATCGAACAGGTGGGTTTATTGGATGAGGACTATTTTCTCTTTCTTGAAGAGACCGATTGGTGTTACCGGATGAAAAGGGAAGGCTGGAATGTCTACCACTTGCCTCAGGTTGAGATCTATCATTTTCAGGGGAAAAGCGTTGAGAAGGATATAAGGAGGGCAAAGGTAGAATATTATCGATCTCGCTACCATTTTTTCAAAAAGAATAGGGGAAGTTTCCAAAGGGTTATTCTTCTCATCGGGTTATTGATAAGATTGGGATTTGAGCTGCTCTCCATGACGGTGGCTTGTATGTTCACTTTATTTGCCATTAAGAGTTGGAGAAGGAAGCTCTCCATCTATGCCTATCTGATGGGCTGGCATCTCAGGGGCTGTCCCGAAGGAATGGGCCTGAGAAATGAAATGGTCAATGGTCAATGACCAATATCCAATATTCATTTAAAATTGTCCATCGATCATTGAAAATTGCTAATTGATACTTGTTAGGAGGTTTTTATGGTCGGTATTGCTGTGGTGGGTGCAGGGGCATGGGGAAAGAATCATATTAGGGTATTCTCTGAGATTCCCAATGTCCAGTTGAAATATATCTGTGATCATGATCCCACGAAACTATCTTCTTTGGAAAAAAACTATCCCCAATCGAAAATGGTTAAGAATTTAAATCCTATTCTACAAGATCCAGAAATAAAAGGGGTGGTTGTAGCCTCATCCGCACTTTCCCATTACCCCTTATCAAAGGAAATTTTATTGGCCGATAAAGATGTTTTGGTCGAGAAGCCGATGGCTTTAAGTTCAGAAGAGGCAGAGGAGATATTGGGGATTGCAGAGAGGAGGAAGAGAATCCTCATGGTTGGCCACCTCCTCATCTATCATCCTGTCGTCAATCGGCTGAAAGAGATGGTGGATTCCGGGGGGTTGGGGAGGGTCTATTATATTTATACACAGCGAGTTAATCTCGGTGTGATCCGCCAGGACGAAAATGCCCTCCTCTCCTTTGCCCCTCACGATTTATCGGTCATTCTCTACCTACTTGAAGAAGAACCTGTTATGATAACTGCTCAAGGAGAGAGTTACATCCAGAAGGATATCGAAGACGTTGTCTTTCTCAGCCTTCGTTTCTCTGATGGAAAGATGGCCAATATTCACCTGAGCTGGCTTGACCCTCATAAGTTAAGGAAAATTACTATTGTAGGTTCGAAGAAAATGGTCGTCTTCGATGATATGGAAGCCTCTGAAAAATTGAAAATATATGATAAAGGGGTGAAGAGTCTCTCTTATAATACTTATGGGGAATATCTGAGCTTGAGATTCGGGGATATCATCGTCCCAAGTATCAAGATGGTAGAGCCTCTTCGGAGCGAAGCCGAACATTTTATCCAATGCATCGAATCAAGAAAAGAACCTAAGACAGGAGGAAGAGACGGGGTGAAGGTGATTAAAATTCTAATGGCAGCTCAAGAATCCTTGAAGAAAAAAGGATTTCCAATCAGCCTTGAAAAAGGATGAAAGAATGGGGAAGGCATACTTTATCCACCCTACGGCAGTAGTCGATGAGCCCGCGGAAATTGGCGAAGGAACAAAGATTTGGCATTTCACTCATATTATGTCAGGTGCTAAAATTGGGAAGAATTGCATCATCGGACAGAATGTTTTCATTGGGTCAGGGGCCATCTTAGGAAATAACATCAAGGTTCAAAATAATGTCTCCATTTATGACGGGATTATATTAGAGGACGATGTTTTTTGTGGCCCCTCCATGGTCTTCACCAATGTCTTCAACCCTCGGAGTTTCATATCGCGAAAGAAGGAGTTTCGGAGAAGCTTAGTGAAAAAGGGAGCCACCATTGGTGCGAATGCCACCATCATCTGTGGTAATACAATTGGTCAGTATGCTTTTATTGGAGCAGGTTCAATAGTAACGAAGGATGTTCCGGATCATGCTTTGGTGTACGGAAATCCAGGAAGGGTGAAAGGGTGGGTCTGCCAATGTGCTGTGGAGATAGTTTTTCATTCTGGGAAGGCAGTATGCCAAGCCTGCGGTAAAAGGTATAGAAAGGATCGCTTAGGGGTAAGGTTGGTTTGAAAGTAAAAAGGGGACAGGCTACTTTTTAAGGCAAGGTTTTAGAGATGCCAAGAATTTCAAGAGGTTTAGCCAAGAATTCTATATACCATGTAATTAATCGGGGAAATGGAGGGCAAACAGTCTTTCGGAAGGATAAAGACTATGAGGTTTTTGCTGAAATGATGGAAGAAGCAAAGCTCCGTTATGCTGTAAAGCTTTTTGCCTATTGTTTAATGCCCAATCATTTCCATATGGTTTTGATGCCTGATGAAGCCCAGAATTTGAGCAAATGGATGCAATGGTTAATGACAAGTCATGTCCGTCGTTACCATCAACACTATGGGACAAGTGGGCATGTTTGGCAGGGACGGTATAAGAGCTTTCTTATCCAAAAAGATAGTCACCTATTGGCGGTGCTCAAGTATGTTGAAAGCAATCCGTTAAGAGTAGGACTAGCGAGTTCAGCAAGAGAGTGGTTGTGGTCTTCCCATTTGGAGTCACTTGGTAAAAGACCAAGTTTGTTGATTGATGAAGTCCCGATAGAATTGCCTAAGGACTGGGGTAAATTTGTTGACGAACCGATGACAGAGAAGGAATTGGAAAAGCTTCGTCAAAGTGTGAACCGTCAGTCTCCTTACGGAGATTCGTTTTGGCAGGTTCAAGTGAGCAAAGAATTTGGATTGGAATCTACAATTAGGCCACGAGGAAGACCCAAAATGGGATTAGGACTGGAAAAGTAGCCTGTCCCCTTTTTTTAGAGTTGAAGGAATGAAGATTGTAACGATTGTTGGGGCAAGACCACAATTTATTAAAGCCTCAGCCGTGAGTCGGGCAATCCATGAATTCAATCAGAGATGCTCTTCAGGCGGTCGGCTCAAATCAAAGGGGCGGATTCAAGAAATTTTGGTTCATACAGGTCAGCATTATGATTATTTGATGGATAAGGTATTTTTCGAAGAACTTGAGATTCCCAATCCGAATTACCACTTAGGGGTAGGTTCCGCTTCTCATGCAAAGCAGACCGGGATGATGCTTGAACGTATCGAGTATGTCCTGGAGAAAGAAAGACCGAAGTGGGTCGTTGTCTATGGCGATACCAATTCAACATTGGCCGGGGCTTTAGTAGCGGCAAAATTAAACATCCCTGTGGCTCATGTAGAGGCCGGTTTGAGGAGCTATAATCGAGCCATGCCAGAAGAGATCAATCGCCTTCTCACGGATCATCTCTCTACTCTTCTTTTCTGTCCTACTGCTCAAGCTATACGAAATCTATTGAAGGAGGGTATAAAAGATGTAGAGAGGGAAGAGGTAAAGAACGTTGGCGATGTCATGTACGATTCAATCCTCTATTATTCAGAACTGGCTGAAAAAAAATCAACCATCCTCAAAGATTTGAGTCTAATCCCTCCGAACTCCTGTAGGGAACGGTTTGAAACCGTTCCCTACCGAACTCCGAACTATTATTTAGTGACTCTTCACCGTGCCGAGAACACAGACAACCCAAAAAGATTAAAGTCAATCTTAAAAGCTCTTAACGAAATCGGGGAAGAGACTCCTGTCGTCCTCCCCCTTCATCCCAGGACAAAGAAAATGATAGAAAACTATCACCTTTTACGTAAAACCCATAGAATTAGATTGGTCGATCCGGTTTCCTATCTCGATATGTTAACGTTGGAGAGGCATTCTAAAGCCATACTAACGGATTCGGGGGGTGTCCAGAAAGAAGCCTATTGGTTAGAAGTGCCTTGTTTTACACTGAGGGATGAGACAGAATGGGTTGAGACTCTAAATGGTGGATGGAACGTATTGGTTGGAACAGAGACCAGGAAGATTTTAGAAGAGGTGAAGAAATTAGAGAAGAGAGGGCCTTCTAAAAAGAGACCAGGGTTATTTGGAGATGGAAAAGCCGGAGAAAAAATAGTTAAAGCTATGGAAAAATATTTCTATTAGATAGACCGAATCTTCCTTTGGAGTTGGACTAAATCGATGATGAATAGGATAGTTCTTTTTTTCAAAAGTCTTAAGGAAAGCCAGATTCTTCTGATCCTCATTGGGATTACCTTTGGATTAAGGCTTTATGCTGTCCTGATGGCAAAGGGGATCGCCTACGACAGTGCTGCTTATGGATTTGTGGCAAGGGATTTTTTGAAGGGGAATTTTGTAAAAGGACTCTCCGCAACACTCCATCCCTTTTATCCACTTTTGATTTCCTTGGTTTCATTCGATTCGACTAATGTGGAAATAGCAGGAAGATTAATCTCACTATTTTTTGGAACGCTAACTTTAATCCCAGTTTTTTATTTAGTGAAAGAAGTGGTTGGTCAAAAAACGGCTATCTTTTCAGGCCTATTTTATTCTTTTCACCCATATTTAACGACCTACTCGGGGATGCTTCTTTCCGAAGCAACCTATTGGGGTCTACTTACCCTTTCTGTTTATTTTTTCTGGATGGGATTAAAACGAAAAAGGATTCTTGGGGCGATCGCTTCAGGTGCGTTCTTAGCCTTGGCCTATCTTACAAGACCAGAGGGGATGGGTTATCTATTTGTATTTCTGATTTGGATCGTTATTTATGGTGGAGTTAAGAAAGGATGGTTTAATAAATTTATCCTCATCGGAGGTGTATTCCTGCCATTTTTTATTCTTACCTATCCTTATATGATTCATATCCATCAGGAGACAGGTCAATGGTTGATCACAAAAAAAGCGGTGGGAGTTCAATCTCAATTATTAAAATGGGATGGGGATGAGGTCAATCCTTCAAAAGGAGATGAAAAACAGAAACCTATAGAAAGGAATTCGAAAATCCTAAGTGTGTCCAAAAATATTTTTCAATATATTCCATTTACCACATACCATTACCTGAGAGCTTACCAGTTTGCTTTATGGCTGTTTTTAGTTTTTGGTTTAATTAGAATAAGACAAAGGGAAATTAAAGGGGAGTTGTTTTTAGCCTCTATTGTCTTTTTCCATTTATTTTCTTTGTCTACTTTCACACCTTCTACAATTCGGTATTCCGTTCCTTTGATTCCTATTTCAGTCTTTTGGGCAGGTGCAGGTGTTTCAGAGATGAAGAAGTACTCCAATAAAATTAAAATTTCAAGGTCTGAAACCTTTATTTTTTATTTCATAGTCCTTGTTATCCTCATCCAATTACCGCAGAGTTTGAAGCCTGAGCGAAGGCACCGGGAAGAGCTGAAGACGGTGGGCCTGTGGTTAAAAAAGAATATACCCAAGGACTCAATAATCATGAGCAATAGCCCGTTTGAGGCATTCTATGCTGATCGGGAATTTATTTTGTTACCCCTGGGGATACCCGAAAGTCAGACCCCTGGTAAATCTTATCATGAGATCATTCAATTGGCCAAAGAGAAAGGGGTCAACTACATTCTGGTCAATAAATACACTTCTGAGACGAATCCGGATTTTAACGAATCCATCCGTTCGACGGATTTAAAAGAATTTTATCAATACAGAGAAAAAGATGGGAGTTTGATTATTGTTTATGAGGTCATCTACTGACCAATGGAAAAAAACTCTTTAATATCTGTAGTGGTGTTAAATTGGAATGGGATTAAGGTCTTGGACCAGTGTTTAGGTTCTCTGGTTGGCCAAACTTATAATCCCTTAGAAATCATTGTGGTGGATAACGCCTCAACAGATGAATCAGTGGATTTTGTAAGAAAGAGATTCCCTGAAATAAAGTTGATCGTGAATTCAAGAAACCTTGGATTTGGCGGTGGTAATAATATCGGGATTGGGGCATCCAAAGGTCAATATATTATGATGTTGAATAATGATACCCGCTTGGATCCAAAATGTATAGAAGAGTTGAAGAGGGGAATCGAAAAGGATGAAAAGTACGGCGCCTGCGCTTCTAAAATTCTTCTGGAATATGAAGACAACATTATCGACGCTGCGGGAATTGTGGTTTGTCCGGATGGCCTTTCCATTGGAAGGGGAAGGCTTGAAAAGGGAGATCGATACGATGAAGAGACAAAGGTTTTTTTTGCCAGCGACTGTGCTTGTCTTTACCGCAAAGAGATGTTAGAAGATATAGGGCTTTATGATGAGGATTTCTTTGCCTATGCAGACGAGACCGATATGGGATGGAGGGCTCAACTGGCGGGGTGGAAATGTATCTATAACCCCAGAGCCATCGTTTACCATTTTCATTCAGCCAGTTCCGGAACCTACTCTCCTTTTAAAGCATTTTTAGTAGAGAGAAATCGAATTTGGGTCGCCATCAAGAATTTTCCCATCTCCCTGCTCATATTTGGACAATTTTATACTTTTTGGAGATATATGTTGCAGGCCTATGGTGCCTTTACCGGAAAAGGGGCAGCCGGTCGGTTTACTGGTGACTTTTCAAAGATAGAACTGGTTAAGATACTGTTGAGGGTCTATCTTTCTTTATTGAAGCAGTTTCCCTTGATGCTCAATAAAAGAAGGATCATTCAGAGAAAGAAGCGGATTTCAAATCGGGAGATATATCAATTGATTAGGCAATTTGGAATTTCTGCAAAAGAGATCGCTTTAAGAGAATAGAAGGAGGTATTGTCCATGATCCCGGTATTCAAACCTTCATTTGGGGAAGAAGAACTGGTGGCTCTACGAGAACCTTTTAAGACAGGCTGGATTGGTTTGGGTCCAAAGACAAGAGAATTCGAGGAAAAGTTTGCAGGGTATGTTGGAACAAAATTTGCTGTGGCGCTCAATTCAGGAACCGCTGCTCTTCATCTGGCATTAAAAGTGCTTGAGATTGAGGGGATGGAAGTCATTACAACTCCTATGACTTTTGTTTCAACGAATCACGCAATTCTTTATAATAAAGGAGTTCCAGTCTTTACAGACATCGAACCCGATACCCTGAACATTGACCCAGTAGAAATCAAAAAAAATATTACTCCTAAGACAAAAGTCATTCTGATTGTTCATTATGGAGGACATTCCTGCGATATGGATCCGATCCTCGAAATGGCGAAGGAAAAAAATATTTGGGTTGTGGAGGATGCGGCTCATGGTTGCGGTGGCGAGTACAAAGGCCAGAAATTGGGTTCCCTGGGGGACCTTGGCTGTTTCAGTTTTCATGCCGTGAAGAATATGTCCACAGGCGAAGGAGGGATGATTACTACGGATGACCCGGAGTTATATGGAAGGCTTTTAAAACTTAGGTGGGTGGGAATTTCTAAGGATACCTGGTCCAGAGAAGAGAAAGATAAAAAATATTCATGGTATTATAATGTAGAAGAAGTGGGGTTTAAATACCATATGAATGATATCCCCGCAGCCATAGGCCTAGTACAGCTAAAGAAACTGGATAAGATGAATCAGAGGCGTAGGGAGATTACGGAAAGATATAACCAGGACTTAAAAGGGTTAGAGTGGTTAGAGACTCCCACTATTAAACCCTATGCGAAACCTTCCCATCACAATTACGTGATTAAAGTGGAAAAAAGGGATCAGATAAATATTTACCTTCAGGAGAAAGGGATTTCAACTGGAGTCCATTATATTCCGAATAACCATTACGAGATGTACCATCAATACCGAGGGGAGACGCCGGTTTCGGATTCTGTATGGAAAAGGTTATTAACTCTTCCACTTTTTCCAGATTTAAAAGATGAGGAAGTGGAATACATCATTCATGAGATCAAGGAGTTTGGAAAAAGAGAATTTTAATGGAGTATGTGAATTGTAATCTTTGTGGTCTTGATGACACCCAGGTTCTTTTTAAAAAGAAGGATAAGTTCGGTATTACTGAAGATGAATTTAATGTCGTCGAATGTAGAGGATGTGGCCTCCTATATGTCAACCCGAGACCTTCCAAAGAGGAGATAGAAAAGTTCTATCCTGAGACCTATTCATGGAAGGAGACATTGGAAGCCGACTCTTTCATTACCCAATGGATCAGAAAGTTAGAGAAGGGTTATCGCTATCATCTAATAAAGGATGAAGTCTCGAAGGTTGTGAAATTTACTGGTAGAAGATTTGGAAAGGTTTTAGATATTGGATGTGGTACTGGCGATCGGCTCGATGTATTTCGTAGTGTAGGGTTTGAGACCTATGGAGTGGAGACTTCCAATTCTGCAGAGTATGCCAAGGAACATTTGAAATTAAATGTAATCAAAGGGGATCTATTTTCAGCACATTTCCCTGACCATTTTTTTGATATGGTGACTTTATATAATGTTTTAGAGCATACCCACAACCCAACGAGGGTATCCGAAGAAGTTCAGAGGATTTTGAAAGATGACGGCTTTTTAATCATTCAGGTTCCGAACAAAAATTCTCTCCAATATAAAATCTTCAAGAAGAGATGGGCGGCGTTTGATGTTCCCAGAGACCTTTATTATTTCCAAACTGAAACCCTTGGCTCCCTGCTCAAAAAGGCCGGATTCAAAGTAATGGAGATAGACCATTTTATGAACTGGTGGCATCCACCGACAATGGTTATTTCTCTATTTCCCAATCTTGATCCCCAAAAGGCTTGGCAAGCAGAAGAAAAAAAAGGCAATCCTTTTATGAAGAGGGTATTTTGGATAGGCTGGACATTAATTTTATCCCCTTTTACTAAATTGGAGAGTTTAATGGATAAGGGAGCAATAATAACAATTTATTCGAGGAAAAATATCTTTATTGATGGGTCAAAGCAAATATAATAAAGGTAGCTTTTAGGGAAAACAGACCGCAATTTAATGAAATTAATCAAGTTATCAATCAAGAATGAAAACTAAAATCTTACTGATAAATGCCATTCACCCTAATATTGAAGTAGAACAACGTCATCCTCCTTTGGGGCTGGGTTATTTAGTCAGTGCCTTAAGGAGGCATTTCGGCAGAGATTTTTTTGAATTTAGCATAATTGATAGAGGTGTGGAAAAAGAAATCAGTCAGTTCAAGCCAGAAGTTGTCCTTATTAGTTCAGTTACACAGAATTTCGATATTGCTAAAAACTATGGTCGTTTAATAAAGCAGAAACAAATTCCGGTGGTTATTGGAGGTATTCATATCAGCATGATGCCTTCCAGTTTAGACTCTAACTTTGATGTCGGAGTTGTAGGGGAAGGAGAGGAGACTATAGTTGAACTTATGAAAGCTTTTTTAAGCAATAAAAATAAATTTTCACCTGAAGATTTAAATAAAATTAAGGGAATAATATATAGAGATGGAGATTCTATCAATTTTACTGGGGCAAGACCCGTATTAAAGGACTTAGATAATATTTCTTTCCCTGCAAGAGACCTCCTAAAAATTGATAGACACACATATATGTTTACCTCACGGGGTTGCCCTTATAAATGCGTATTTTGCGCCTCCACAAGATTTTGGCCTAATGTGAGGTTTTTTAGTGCTGAATATGTGTTAAAAGAAATCGGGGAATTAGTTGATAGATATAATGTAAAACTGATCAGCTTCTATGACGATCTTTTTATCGGTAATCGAAAGAGATTGGCTGAGATTAGCTCTCTGGTAGAAAAGGATAAAAAATTAAAAAATATATATTTCACTTGTAATGTGAGAGCAAATCTTATTAATGACGAAGTCGTTATGCTTCTTAAGAAGATGAATGTAGCTTCAGTAAATTTAGGTTTAGAGTCGGGCTGCGAACGGACTTTAAAATATTTAAAACCAGATGTAACGTTAGAACAAAATATCAATGCTGTTAAAACCATAAAGAGTCATGGATTGGCTTGTAATGGTTCCTTTATTATCGGGAGTCCGAAAGAGACTAAAGATGAAATTTTAGAAAGTTATCGATTTGTGAAAAAGATACCTATCAATCTGACCGATATTTATGTGTTGACTCCTTATCCAGGAACACCGCTTTGGGACTATGCAAAACAAAGGGGATTGGTTTCAGAGGATATGGAATGGTCAAAATTGGATGTAAATTTCCAAAATAACTATCGGCGGGCAGTTATCGTTTCAGAGGCCTTAAGACGTCAAGAAATCGTAAGACTTTTTAAGAAATTCTATCGCCTTCGTTTCTTTAAAAATATTAAAGGAATCATAACCCATCCATATTTAATGGATTTACCCAAAACGGCTATAAGGCTCTTATTTGAAAAAATTAATCTCAAGGTTAGAAAATTATGGAGATAGAATTACATCCATTAGCGGAACATTGGGATAGTTTAATTTCACCATTTAAACATACCTTTTTTGAGACTTCCATTTGGGCGAAAATAATTAAACAGGGTTATGGTTGTGATGTTTTTCTGATTCTTCTCAGAGATAATAATCGTATTTTGTTAGGTTTACCGACAATGGTTCTGAACTTTAAAATTCTAAAATTATTGTTAGCTTATTATCCCTATGGTAATTTTTTCGGGGATTTGAGTCTCATTCCGCATTTCTTTAAGGAACTTGATAAAGTTTTAGATAAATTTAATATCCATCGAGTCCGCATAACTGAGAAATCTAATAATTCAATTATAGGTCCCCCAGGATATAGGCAGTGTTTAAGTTGGCAGCATATTCTTGACATAGAAGGAAAGGATGTAGAATCCCTTTGGTCTGGGTATAAAAAGAGGGTTCGTCGGGATGTGAGTAGGGCCGAACGTTTAGGCATTACGATTACTCCAGCCCAAAATGAGGAGGAAATTGACCAATACTATCATTTATATATTCAAACAATGATTCGTAATCGTGCATTTCGGCCTCATACAAAAAAGTTATACAATGCCATATTCCATTTTTTGGGAAAAAAAGAGAAGGCTTCCTTTCTTTTGGCAAAACTCAATGGTAGAATTATTGGAGGGATAATCGTAATTTTAGTCGACGATACCGCTTATTATTTAGGGAATGCCAGTGATGTAAAATATTTGAAATTATGCCCCAATGATTTATTGCTTCATTCAGGAATCAAACTTGCTCTAAGTAGAAATTTAAAATATTTCGATTTTATGACAACAAGTTTTGACGATTATGCATTAATGAATTTTAAAGAGAAATGGGGAGCAAAGAGATTACCCTTCTATACTTTTGAGAAAAATTTGTCTTTGTTTAGGTCTAAAATTTGGGATTTTCTATGGCGAATTGGTAATAATAAATTTTTAACCAATATTTTTAATAAACTTCAATTATTGAAAAAATAAAATATTTTATATACTAGCCAAAAATATTTGAAATTTCCCCTCACCCTTCCCCTCTCCCCACTGGGGAGAGGGAGGGGGGTGAGGGGGCAAAATGTTAGAAGAAAATTCTCAGAATTAAACATGTAGGAATCCAACAAACCGCATATTTGCTTATATTCTTTAAAATTTTAAATGGGGTATTCTAAGAAATGACCCAAGATTCAGGACCTATATGATTTGGAAAAGATGCGATTGGAAAATATTCTTACTGCTACTTCTTATTGCCGCTGGCATAATCATCATCAATGGAACCACCACAGAAGTCAACCTGGGAGATGAATCCCACCATTATCGTTTTGCACAGAACATATATAATACAGGGAAAAGAGTCGCTTTTGATCCCCTTTATGAGTCGGGTAATCCTCCGGGTTTTTTTTATAATTCGCCTCCTCTATGGCACTTCGGTCTTGCCTTTCTCTGGAAAATCACAGGAGGTCAGTCTCAAACAGTTGCACAGATTTATCATACCCTATTTTTCATCCTCTTGGTGTTGCTTACTTCTGCTCTGGCGAAAGAAACGGTAGGAGGAGAAGGGAGATGGTTTCCTGCCTTAATCATTATCACTGTGCCGATGGTAGTTAGCTTCAGCACCCTTTTTTATATGGATATCCCAATGACAGCCCTCGCCACTCTCAGTTTTTATTTCGTCCTGAAGAGAAGATATATTGAGGCAGGGGTAGCTTCAGGATTAGCTTATTTTACAAAGCTTAATGCAGGGTTTTTCTTTCCTGGTTTTCTTTTTTTGATTTTTTGGAATGAACGAAAGAAATTTTGGCCACTTTGGAGAGACCTAACATTTTTTATCTTGCCAACACTTATAATTTATCTAATAGATGCCAACTGGCGGAAATTAAATATCTCCGGCCAGGTGGATACAATTGGATTAGCGACTGTTGGGCACCGCATTTCTGTGGTCGTTACAGGTATAAAATTGAGGGAATACCTAACCTCCTATCTGACAAATCCTGTAGATATTGTTAAGTATTTTGGTTTTGTATTCTTATTCCTTTTGTTTTCTCATCTTTTCCAATTCAAGCGATGGAATAAAAAAGAAAATATCTATTGGGTACCTGTGATCAGTTATTTTGTTTTCCTTCTCTTA
>Ga0194110_10000980_pt1 | contig 36927 bp, 31 predicted proteins | sample TA2Kig1200mmetaG_FD_146192 | JGI IMG/M metagenome (GOLD analysis project Ga0194110, IMG submission 146192) | Freshwater microbial communities from Lake Tanganyika, Tanzania - TA2015032 Kigoma Deep Cast 1200m | ecosystem: Environmental > Aquatic > Freshwater > Lake | place: Tanzania: Lake...
GGGTAACGGCGAAAGCCACACTCGTGATATCCATGATGTGCGCCTCCTGGCAAGGTTGGCATCAGGATACCACAATTCTGTAAACTGGCAAGGCAATGCTGTGGCAAGGTTTCATTCACGGGTATTGGTGTTTAAGGGGGTTGGCGAAATCCTAGTTCCCGGGAGGACGTTGGTGTATCTTTTCTATCTCTTGCCGACAAACTCTACGCTGTTTACGCCCACTATGGTTTGTCGCTCTTTGCGGTTAGCGTAGACAAGGCGGTTCACCGAAAACTCGGTCCTAGTCCGGCACATCCTTATGAGATTGCCTTTGCAGCCTTGCTTCAGAGTATCAATCGTTTCCTGGTTGGTTGCGATGAGATCGGCCTGTGTTTTCTGGATGAGTTCAAGGGTGTGGATCGCCAGGTCATCAGCGAGTATACCTGGCGACGTCGGGCTGGAGGAAAAGCCGCTCAGACGGTCGAACGGATCATTGAACGTCCGGCGCTCGTGACATCACACGACACGCAGATGATCTCCTTGGCTGACATTCTCGCGTACAATGTCTATCGGCGGTTTCGCGAGAACGATCCAACGTATTCGTACTTTGTCCGCCTTCAACCGCAGCTTGTTGCAGTACTCAGGTTGCCGGAAAACGAAGAGCCCCCAACCGGTGGGGGCTCCAGATGATAGTAATGATAGGCGGACGCTTTCGCGCCCCTTACGGCGGCTCGGAACCGCTCGCCCATCTATGGCTATCTTAGCACGTGATGGCGCAGATGTCAAATGCGGTTTGTGGTCTACCGCGATCATGGGTTACGCCGCCACCGGTAGCATCTGAACCGACCTTACGAGTGCCTGATCGGCCAAGTGGACGGCCTCTTTGATAGCTTCGCTGGTCAACCGGCTGAGAGAGTAGGCTTGCGCAACCTGCTGTACCGATTCGCCCGCAGCGATGAGCGCGAGGATCGTGCTCACTTCCAGGCGCGTATACCTGAAGGTCGGCCGTCCGCCGCATACGCCCGGGGCCGCGACGATATGTTCGCCGAGCGGAAAGTATTCGTAGATATCGCCGTTACATATTTCCCGTACGAGCTCGCGTCGCTGAGGTTGTGACCGAATCGTTTTCATTGCAGATGCTCCTGTTCGTCGCTGATTTGATTATACATCGTTTGCCCGTTTGGTTCAACTCCCCGATAGTAAGATCCTATCGTGAGGCAACGCATACCGAATTGCGCACCACACACCACGACGAGGAGGTCGTTCATGAAAGAAGTCGTCATCACCAACCCGTTGCGCACCCCGAACGGCAGCTTTGGGGGCGCGTTCAAGACCGTGCCCGCCTATGACCTGGCGAAGCTCGTCATGGCGCGGGTCATCGCCGATTCCGGCATCGAGGCTGGCGAGCTGGATGAGGTGATCTTCGGCAACATCGGCCAGCCATCCGAGGCGGCCAACATCACGCGCGTCTCGGCGCTCTACGCGGGCATCCCCGATCACGTGCCGGCCTATACCGTGCAGCGCAACTGCGCTTCGGCCATGCAGGCGATCATCAATGCCTTCCAGGCTATCCAGGTGGGAGATGGCGCGCTGTACCTGACCGGCGGCGCCGAGAACATGAGCCTGATCCCCTATCTCGTCAAGGGCGCGCGCTGGGGCCTGAAGCTGCGCCACAGCGAGTTCACCGACGCGCTGTGGGAGGGTCTGACTGATCCTACCTGCAATCTGATCATGGGCGCGACGGCCGAGAACCTGGCCGCCCAATACGAGATCAGCCGCGAGGAGCAGGACAAGTTCGCGGTGCAGAGCCACAAAAAGGCCTTCATGGCCACGCGCATGGGTAAGTTCAAGGATGAGATCGTGCCCGTGGAGGTCATCAAGAAGGCCGCTGGCCAGGAGGTGGCGAAGGAGCTCATCACCCAGGACGAGAGCATCAACCCGGCCCTGACGGTGCAAAAGGCCGCGCTCTATCCGACTGTCTTCAAGAAGGATGGTTCGGTGACGCCGGCCAACGCCTGCCCGATGAACGATGGCGCGGCCGCGCTGCTGGTGTGCACGGCTGAGAAGGCCGGGAAGCTGGGGCTGAAGCCCATGGCGCGCATCGTCTCCTATGCAGTCACAGGGGTCAGCCCGGCCTATATGGGCATTGGCCCGGCCACCGCGTTGCCCAAGGCCCTGGACCGCGGCGGCTTGAAGTACGATCAGCTCGATCTGGTGGAGCTGAACGAGGCGTTCGCGGCTCAGTCGTTGGCGGTCGGCATCCGCATGGTTCAGGACGGTCATGGCTGGGATTGGGAGAAGACCAACGTCAACGGCGGCGCGATCGCCCTCGGCCACCCGGTCGGTCAATCGGGCGCACGCCTGGTGGTCACCTTGCTGCACGAGATGCGCCGCCGCAACGCTCGCTACGGCGCGGCGACCCTTTGCGTCGGCGGCGGGCAGGGGTCGGCGCTGATCGTGGAGAGGGTGTAGGACGGCGTACTGCGTGTTGCGTATTCCGTGAATCTGCATAGGGCGGCGATGGTATGTCGTCTCAGCCGAGCCACGGACTCCGGACTACGGACTACGCACTACATCGCCGGCTCAACGGTGCACTTTACTCAGCGAAAGGAGTTCGTTATGTACATTTTCAAGGCCGCGGTCGTCGGCGCGGGCACGATGGGCGGGGGACTGGCGCAGGTGGTCAGCTTCAGCGGCCTGCCCGTGGTGCTGAAGGACGTTGACCCGAAGATGCTCGACAAGGGCATGGATGCCATCCGGCGCATCTACCAGAGCCGGGTGGACAAAGGCAAGATGAGCGCCGGCGAGATGGAGAGCAAGCTCGCCCTCGTTGAGCCGACCCTGACGTATGATGGCTTCGGCGATGTGGACATCGTCATCGAGGCCGTGCCCGAACAGATGGCCGTCAAACGCAAGGTGTTGCAGGAGCTGGACCAGGCGTTGCCCGAAACCGCCATCATCGCCAGCAACACCTCCGCGCTCTCCATCAGCGAGATGGGGGCGGCGACGAAGCGGCCCCACAAGGTCGTGGGCATGCACTTCTTCAATCCTGCCCACGTCATGAAGCTGGTGGAGGTGATCCCGGGCCTCGAGACGAGCCAGGAGACGATTGACGATGTGGTGATGTTCGCAGAATCGTTGCGCAAAATCCCGGTGGTCGTGCAGGAATGCCCCGGCTTTCTGGTCAATCGGCTTCTGATGCCGTATCTGAATGAGGCAACCTACTGCCTGCAAGAGGGCGCAGCGACCGCCAGCGACATAGACGCTGCGGTGGTGGCGTTCGGCATGCCGATGGGCCCGTTCACCCTGATGGACATGCTCGGCATTGACGTCTGTCGGCACGTCGGCGACTACCTGTACGAGGAGTATGGCCCGCGCATGGCGCCGGCGTCCCTCTTCTACAAGCTGGTGGATGCCGGGCGTCTGGGCGAGAAGACCGGCAAGGGTTTCTATGGCTACGGCGGCGAGACCGATGAACCGGTCAAGGAGATGATCGCTGCGTTCAGCCGCGAGCCGCAGCCGTATGTGAGCGAGTTCAGCATCGAGCGTGCGATCTATCCTCTGATCAACGAAGCCGTGCTGTGCGTGACAGAGCGCATCGCCTCGGTCAACGACATTGACATGGCGATGATCGCCGGTACCGGGATGACCTACGGCGGCGAGCGTAAAGGGCCGCTGGCCATCGCCGATCAGATCGGCCTGGACGCGGTGTTGGACAAACTCAATGCGCTCCACGCGCAGTATGGCGAGCGTTTCCGGCCGGCCCGGCTGCTTCGCACGAAGGTGCGCGCGGGGCACCTGGGCGTGAAGACGCGCCGCGGATTCCATGAGTACGCATGAAAGGAGTCAGAACATGGCCGAATACACCAACGTCAAAGTAGTGGTCGAGGAGCGCGTCGCGGTGCTGACCATTGACCATCCGCCCGCGAACGCGTTTAACAAGGCCACTGTGTTGGATCTGGAGGCCGCGTTCGATGAAGTCGCGGCGAATGACCAGGTCAAGGTGATTGTCATCACCGGCGCGGGCCAGTTTGCCTTCGTGGCCGGCGCCGACATCAACGAGATTGCCCAGATTAAAACCTCCGAACAGGCGAAGGAGCTGCTGCTGAAAGGCCAGGCGATCTTCAACAAGATCGAAGCCAGCCCCAAGCCAGTGCTCGCGGCCGTCAATGCCGTGGCCCTTGGCGGCGGGCTCGAGCTGGCGATGGCCTGTCACATGCGCATCTTGTCGGATCGGGCGCGCGTGGGCCAGCCAGAGACCAATCTCGGCGTCATCCCCGGTTGGGGCGGCACGCAGCGGCTGGCGCGGCTGGTAGGGCCGGGCAAGGCGCTGGAGCTGATCCTCACCGGCGACATCATCAACGCACAGGAGGCGTTTCGGCTGGGCCTGGCCAACAAGGTCGTGCCGGCCGGCCAGGTGCTACACGAGACGATGGGCCTGGCCAAGAAGATCGCCAGCAAGAGCGGGCTGGCGACGCGCGCGGCCCTGGACGCGGTGATCAACGGCTTGAAGATGCCGCTGGCCGATGGGCTGCTCCACGAAGCCGATCTCTTTGCCTCGTTGGTGGGCAGCCACGACTTCGTCGAGGGGCCGGCCGCGTTTCTGGAAAAGCGGCAACCGAAGTTCACCGATAGCTGATGGTAGGGAGCCTATCCGAGTCGCCTGTCGCAGCGGGCCTGGCGCACGCCAGTTAGCGCCTGTCAAAGAATGACTTCCCGCTCTGGCCGGTCTCCGACCGAGCCAGTTCGGGCTTACGATTGGCAATGCTACTGCTTCTCGGATAGGCTCTCCCGCTCTGGCCGGTCTCCGACCGAGCCAGTTCGGAGCACGCTCGCCGGAGGCTGGAAGCCAGCCGGCTGCTTTAGTCAAAGGATAGTTGCCCGTATGGACATGCGACCCAATGGACCCCAAATCGCAGTCTTCATTGATTTTGAAAACGTCGCTCTTTCAGCCGAAGCCAACCTGGGTGATTTCGATGTCGCCACTGTCATGGATCTGCTGCGCACCCGCGGCAGATTGCTCATCAAGCGGGCTTATGGCGACTGGGGGCGTTTTCAACGTTATCGCCGGCCCATGCTCGAAAACGGCATTGACCTTATTCAGCTCTATGCCGTGGGCATGCAACAGAAGAACCGGGCGGATGTCCGCCTGGCGATTGACGCCCTGGAAACTGTCTTCACGCGACCCAACATTGACATCTATGCGATCGTTTCGGGGGACAGCGACTTCACGGAACTGACGCACAAGCTGCGCGACCACGGCAAGTACACGATCGGCATCGGTCTGCGCGCCGCCACCAGCGACCTCTTGCGTCGGGCGTGCGACGAGTTCATCTTCTATGAGACGCTCGTGGCGGAGGAGTTGGACGACATCTCCGACGAGCTGCAACTGCCTGATCCGCGCGATCTGCTGCGGCGGGCGATGAATATCGCCGTGCAGAAAGGTGAAGTCCCGATCTTTGCGGGCCGGCTGAAACAGCTTATGCTCGGCCTGGACTCCTCGTTCAGCGAGGCCAACTACGGCTATCCCCAGTTTCGCGCCTTTCTCGAGGCGCATCGCGACCTGATCACGATCGAAGATCAGGGTATGCAGGTGTATGTCAGCGCCTACCGGCCGCCTGCGCCGCCGGCCGTCGCCACAGCGGTCGTGGCCCTGCCTGCCGGCGACTTGCGTGCGCCGGTCGCGTCGCCGGCCGAGATCGGACACGAGCCCGTCATGGCGGCCGCGGCCCCGCCGCCTGCCGCAGCCAAGCCCGCAGCCGATGTGGGTCTGCGTTACCGTGGCTTTTTGCGTGATGCTGGCCTGCGCGTGGTGGAACAGGGCACGCGGCAGCAGGTGCTGGCCGATTTCCTGGCGATCTTTCAGGCTCGTCCTGAGCCGCTCTCGTTGAACGCAGCCGCTGATCTGCTCAAAGATCGCTACGACGCGGAGAATGCGCTCACCCAAAAAGTCGCGGTGTCGGATGTCATGCGGCTGCTGCTCATGTCTGGCGCGCTCGAATTCGCCGGCGGCCAGGGGGGCTGCGCCGCGCCGGTGCGCTGCGACGAGGCGCTGGTGTTGGATCAGCTCATCTTCGCCTGCGACAGCGTCTTTGTCTGGCGGCTGGTGGAGGGCGGAGTACAGGTCTATCCTGACCAACTGCTGCCGGTCCTCTACGATGCCAGCGCGGACATCGCGCGCGTGACCGCTCTGTGCCGCGATCTGGTCGAGCGCCGCATGATCGTCCCCAACGGCGACAGCTACCTGATAGCGCCTGAGCAAATCAGCCGCCTGCTGCAGCGTGAAGGGCTGGCGATGCCGGCGAACGACCTGACCAAAGTGACGTGGCCGCCGGCCGAACCGATCACAGCGATCATCGCCGAAAAGCTCTTTCACGAGGGTTCGGAACTGCGGCAGAAGGACTTCGCGGGCAGTTCGCAGCGCTATTTGCAGGCAGCCCGCGTCCAACTGGAGGCGTTGCGCGCGGGCCAGCCGCGGGCGGGTTTCGACGACCTCAAGTGGTATCTGGCCAGCTATTGTTCGGTCAAGGCCGGCCATGCCTTTGTCAGCGGCAACTACACCGAGGCGGCGCCCTACTACCTGGCCTTCTTCAGCCTGGCGCAAGAGGCCGATAGCGTGTGGCCGCGCATCCAGCGTTTGGTCAACCCGATGGCGAGCTACTACTTCGCCATCGCGGGCAAGCAGTTGAACGAGGCGGTGCCGCCCAACCTGGGCAAATCTCCGGCTTCTCAGGTGGCGATTCGCATTCACAACCATCCCTCCGCCCTGGTCGCCGACGCCTGGGAGCGAGCCGTGGCCCGGCTGGTCGAGGTGAACATGGGCATCGTGCGGCAGGTTCACAAGGAGCTTTCCGCGCAGCTCGGCTCCGCGGCGCAGGCTGACCGCGGGTCAGTGGCGGGCCAGGCCGGTCAGAACACGGCTCGCATCGAGCGGACCCGAGCGTTTCTGGCCGATCTGATTGCCCGGCATGAGGGCTGAAAGGAGCAGCCATGGACTTCTCTCTCACTTCCGAACAGCAGATGTTCCGGCAGATGTTTCGGGACTTCGCGGCCCGCGATGTGGCGAAAGCGGCCGACCAGGCGGACAAGCAGGAGGAGTTGCCGGCCAGGCTGCTGAAACGGGTGGCTGCGCAGGGCTTCATGGCCGCGCTGGCGCCCGAGGAGCCTTACGGCGGCGTGGGGCTGGACGCCGTCACCTATACCCTGCTGCTGGAGGCGCTGAGCGCCGAGTGCATGAGCGCCGCTCTGACCATCCACGTTCACAACAGCCTGGGATTGAGGACCATCCTGCGGCACGGAAGCGCGGCGCTCCAAGAGGCGCTGGTGGCCGAAATGGCCGCGGGCGAACGCATCGCCGCGTTCGCTCTGACCGAACCCGCAGCGGGCAGCGATCCCACATGCCTGCGCACGGCGGCCGTCCGTGATGGCGATGCCTACGTGCTCAAGGGCGAGAAGTCGTGGGTCGCCAACGGCGGTCTGGCCGGCGTATACCTGGTGTTTGCGCAACTGGACTCTCGCATCACCGCGTTCGCCCTCCCGGCTGAGACGCCCGGCCTGGTCGTGGGCGGCCGGCAGAAGACATTGGGGCTGCGGGCCGCAGCCATCACGCGCTTGTATCTGAACGACTGTCGTGCGCCGGCCGAGAACCTGCTCGGCGCGGAAGGCCAGGGCTACAAGATCGCGCTGGAGGCGCTCGACTTCGGTCGGGTGGGCCTGGCGGCAGTGGCGCTGGGCGTGGGCAGGCGAGCCGTCGAGTTAGGCGTCAAGTTCGCGGCCGAGCGGGTGCAGTTTGGCGGGCCTATCGGCCAAAAGCAAGCCATTCAAGACTATCTGGCTGACGCCGCGGCCGAAGTCGCCGCGACTGAGTGGCTGGTGCGTCATGCGGCGTGGCTGGCCGACAGCGGCAAGCCTTTCGGCCAGGAGGCGGCCATCGCCAAGCTGTTCGCCAGCCGCATGGCCGCGCAGGTCACCAACCGCATCGTGCAGGTCCATGGCGGCTACGGCTACATCACCGACTATCCCATCGAACGCTATTACCGTGACGCCCGCAGCCTGGAGATCATGGAGGGCACGACTCAGGTGCAGCAGATCGTGATTGCGGGCGGGCTGTTTGCGGGCACGAATGTGCGCGTGCGACCGTAGAGGCGCAGCGTGCGGCCGCCCGCATGGGCAGGCGGGGCCGTAACCTGCGTGCGGCCGAAGGAGTCACACATGGACTTCACCATTCCCAAGACCCATCAGCTCTTCCGCCGCATGGTGCGCGACTTCGTGGAGCACGAGGTGCGGCCGGCGGCGAAGAAGATGGACGCGCTCGGCTACAGCGATATGGATCTGGTGCGCAAGCTCGCCGAGAACGGTCTCCTCGGCGTGCCGTTTCCGCAGGAGTATGGCGGGGCGGGGCTGCGTGAGCTGGGCTACTGCATCTTGATGGAGGAGCTGGGCCGCGTCTGTACCAGCACGGCAGCGATCGTGGGCGCGCACACCGGCATCGGCGCCATGGCGATCTACCTGGGCGGCGATGAGGCACAAAAGGCGAAGTATCTGACGCCGCTGGCGCGCGGCGAGCGCATCGCCGCGTTCGCGCTTACCGAGCCAGACGCCGGGTCCGACGCCGCGAACATCAAGACGCGCGCGGTGCGCGACGGCAACCGCTATATCATCACCGGCTCCAAGATCTACATTACCAATGGCCCGATCGCCGACCTGTTCGCGGTGATGGCTGTCACCGATCCGCACCTGGGCGTGCGGGGCGGCGTCACCGCGTTCATCGTCGAGCGGGAGATGGCGGGTTTCTCGATCGGCACGGTCGAGCACAAGATGGGCATCCGCGGCAGCGCCACCTCGGAGCTGGTTTTCGATGAGGTGATCGTGCCAGCGGCCAATGTGATCGGGCAGGTGGGCGCAGGGTTCATCACCTTCATGCAGACGCTGGACACCGGAAGGCTCGGTTTGGGCGCGGCCTGTCTGGGCGGCGCGCAGGCCGCGCTGGAGATGATGTGTCGCTACGCAGCCGGCCGCGTGCAATTCGGGACCCCTATCGGCGATAAGCAAAGCATCCAGTGGATGATCGCGGATACTGCGACCGAGATCGAGGCGTTGCGTTCGTTGGTCTACCGCACTGCCTGGCTGGTGGACTCGCATCAGCCCTTTACCCTCGAAGCGGCTGTCTGCAAGCTCTTCGGCTCGGAGATGGCATCGCGTGCGATTGACCGGGCGCTGCAGGTTCACGGCGCGCTGGGCTACAGCCGCGATTTTCCCTTGGAGCGCATGTGGCGCGATGCCCGCATCGCGGAGATCTTCGAGGGCACCAACGAAATCCAGCGCATCGTCATCGCCGGGCAGGTGCTGCGGCCGTACGGTCTGCGCGTGCGACCGTGAGGCGGTGAGGGGGTGACATGGTGACATGGTGACAAGGTGACAAGGTGACAAGGTGACGGGGTGACAAGGTGATTTTCAGGAGTCGCCTGGTCACGTTCTCGCGAAGGAGGAGGTTTGATGCGAACTGTCGTCTGCGTCAAACAGGTCTACGATCCCAAAAGCATTCGGGTTTCGCGCAGTCGGGAAGAGCTGGATCTGCGCGAGGCGGTCGTGGTCGCGAACCCGGCCGACAAGTACGCGCTGGAGGCGGCCCTGCGGCTGCGCGACGCAGTGGGCGGCGAGGTGGTGGCGCTCACGCTGGATGGCGCTCCTCGGCAGGGCCAGGATGCCGTCGGCGGAGAGGATGCGGTGCGCGAGGCCATCGCGATCGGCGCGGACCGCGGCGTGGTGTTGACCGGAAGCTGGCAAGGGGATGCCAGGCAGTCTGGCCTGCGGTTGCCGGCTTCTAACATCGTGACGCGCGTCATCGCGGCCGCGCTGGGCAAGCTGGCTCCCGTGGACCTGGCGCTGACCGGCGAGGCTGGCCTGGTGGATGGGACGGGCAGCCTGGCTCCGAGATTGGCCGCGGCGCTCGGCTGGCCCGTCGCGCTGGACGTGCTTTCGCTGGAGTCCCACGGCGATGGGCTGGTCGCCGTAGTCGGCCAGCCGGATTCCGCCGACTGCTATCGTATGCCGCTGACGCTGCCTGCCGTCGCCGCGCTCGGCCGCTGGGCCGAACGTCCGCGCTATCCTCATCCCAGCCGGATCGCCAACGCGTGGGGCGATGGATTGGTGGACGTTTGGGACATCGCCGATCTCGGTCTGGCGGCCGAAGAGCTGACGCCGGACGCTGAGCCAGCCGGCCTCATCCTCGGCCCGGAGCGCGCCCGCGGCCAGACGATCGGCGGCGCGCCGGCAGAGGCGGCCCGTGACCTGCTCGGTCTCCTGCGCAGCAGAAGACTGATCTGAGAGGGAGGCATCGATGAGCCTGGATCTCTCCTACTTCGAAGCCTTGCTGGGCGGCCCGGCCGAGGAGCCGTCGGGAGCCGCTGGTGGGATTTGGGTCGTGAGTCCCGCTGGCGCGTTCGACGACGGCATTTTGCGGCTGGTCGGCAAGGCCCGCGTCGTGGCCGATGCGTTGGGCGCGACCGTGACGCTGCTCCTGGGAACGGACAGCGCATCTGATCCCAACCGAGCCAGGAGCGCGATCGCGGCCGGCGCGGATCGTGTGCTGCTGGCGACGGGGATTCCAACCGTGGCGGACCTGACCGATTTCTTCCAGTCGCGCGCTGCGCAAGCCATTCTTTTCCCCCGCACATCGTTGGGCAGGATGCTGGGGCCAGCGCTGGCACAAGCCCTGGGCGGTGGGCTGTGCGGCTACGCCGCCGATCTGGCCGTAGATCCCATCAACCAACGGATCGTTGCGCACCAGCCGATTCTGGGCGACGCCGCGCGGCAGGCGATCGGCCTCCTGGCTGTTCCGGCCGTGGTCGTCGTGGATACTGCTGCACTGCCGGCGGCCTTCAATGAGCCGTGGCGCGCCGGCGACGTGACAGACGCCGGCGTGACCTGGCCCTCGGCGGTCGAATATCCTCGCGCCAGGCTGCCGGTCGCGGCCGCGTCTGCGCCCCAGGCCGATCTGGGCGGCGCGAAGACCGTCGTCGCCGGCGGCAGGGGGTTGCGGACCGCCGAGGGTTTCGCGTTGGTGGATCGGCTGGCGAAGGCGCTGGGCGGCGCGACGGCCGGCGACCTCGCCGCGCTGGACGCCGGCTGGATCACCGAGGAGCAGCTCATTGGGCTCACAGGCCACAGCGTCGCGCCGAAGCTGCTCGTGACCCTGGGCATGGACGGCGACACGTCGCTCTTCATGGCGACGCAGGAAGCGGCCACGATTGTGGCAGTGCAGCCCGATCCCCTCGCGGCCATCGTGGCTGTGGCCGATCACAACGTCATCGCCGATCCGGCCGGGTTCGCCGAGGCGTTGCTGGAAGCGTTGGCCGAGGCGTGATGGATCGAGGAGTACGCAGCCGCGGATACGCGCGGATAGGCGGATGACCATAGTATCTTACCAGTAGAATTCTTGCACCGGCGACAAGAATTCTCGGCCACGGATTACACGGATTTCACGGAGGAAAGGGCCAATCTGTGTAATCCGTGCCATCCGTGGCCAATCGTCCTGTTTGGTTCCGGCTTGTCCGGGTTGGGGTATAGCGCAAAAGTGTCGGTCATTGCCCATAGGGGGCCTGCGGCTCCGAGGGGCGCTGTTTGCCCCGAAGCCATCTCCTGCTTTGAGCAGGCGCGAGACTGCTTTGCTCCGTGCCTCGCATCCACACACTACGCTCCTCGCAGTGACAAAGTCACCGATAGTTCTGCGCTATACCCGAGTTCGTTCAATGCCGTGATTTGTGATAGAATGGGGGCTGTCCGCGCAGGGGCGCGGCGCCCCCATTCTGTTCTAAGGAGGAGATCATGGCGCAATCGAGGTGTGCAGATTGTCCGATCCGACGGCGGGCCGAGGCCAGGCCAAACACTCTGTTGGCCAGGCTTTGGCGCTGGCATACGGGCTGGTGCCCCGGCTGGAAGGCTTACCAGCGAGAGCTGGCGCGGCAGGCGGCGACTTCGGGAAAGTCTTGAGAACCGGAGGCTAACATGCGAGTGGGGATTGTCGGCGCCGGCGTCATGGGCGGCATCCACGCGGCCGGCTGGCTGGCCACGCCGGCCCAGGTCGCCGGCTTCAGGGACATCGTCGAGGGCCGCGCACAGGATCGGGCCGCGCGGTTCGGCGGCCAGGTGTACGACAGCCTTACCGCGCTCGTGCGCGATGTGGATGTCGTGGACGTGTGCACGCCCACCGACGTGCACTACGAGATCGTCATGGCGGCGATCGCAGCGGGCAAACACGTAGTCTGTGAGAAGCCGCTGGCGCGCTCTGTGGAGCAGGGCCTGGAAATGATCGCCGCGAGCCGCGCCGCGGGAATCAAGCTGCTCGTCGGCCAGGTGGTGCGTTTCTTCCCGGAGTATGCGGCCGCCAAGGCGGCTGTGGATCGCGGGGTCATCGGCAAGCCGGCCGTGCTGCGTCTGGCGCGCTGCGTCTCGCAGCCCAGGAAGGCGACCGATAATTGGTTCGTGGACTTCAGGCGATCAGGCGGGGTCGTCCTCGATCTGATGGTGCACGACTTCGACTATGCGCGTTGGGTGGCCGGTGAGGTGACGACCGCCTACGCCAAGACGCTCGGCGTGGCGCGGCCCGAGGCCGCCGTAGACCATGCACTGGCCATCTTGACCCACGCCAGCGGCGCGATCACTCACGTTGAGGGATCGTGGGCCTTCCCATCCGGTTTCTACACCGCGTTCGAGCTGGCCGGCTCCGATGGTTTGCTCGTCTTCGACTCGGAGAGATCATCGCCGGTCCGCTTCCTGCGCCACCGCCGGCCAGAAGAGACCGTGCCAGAGGTGCCGCTGCCGGCGCATCCTCTGCTGGAAAGCCAATACACCACCGAGATCAAGGCCTTTTACGCGACTCTTGACCACGATGCTGCGCTGCGCGTCAGCGCGACTGACGGGCTGGCGGCCGTCCAGATCGCGCTGGCTGTCATCGAATCTGCGCAGACTGGACGGGCGATCCGCATCGAGCCGCTGCCGATAGGCGACCTGCGGTTGGGGGAGGCGCTGGCATGAAGACTGGCAACGAGACTCTACGGATTGGCATTCTCAGCTTTGCGCACATGCACGCCGAGTCCTATGGCCGGGCACTGACTGCCATGCCCGGCGTCGAACTGATGGGCATCGCGGACGATGACACGGACCGCGGCCGGGATGCGGCGCAGCGGCACGGCGTCCGCTTCTATCCCTCCTACCCGGCGCTGCTGGCCGACAAGCCGGACGGGGTGGCGATCTGCGCGGAGAACGCGCGCCACGCCGCACTGACCATCATGGCAGCCGAAGCCGGCGCGCATGTCATCTGCGAGAAGCCGCTGGCGACGACGATCGCGGACGGCCAGGCGATGCTCGCCGCCTGCCAGAGCGCAGGCGTGATCCTGATGACCGCATTCCCGATGCGCTTCAGCGCGCCTGTGGCCGAGGTCAAGGCGCTGTTGGCCAGGGGCGGCCTGGGCCGCGTTCATGCCTGCACGGCTACGAACCCGGGCCAGATGCCGGCGCGCCACCGCAGGTGGTTCGTGGACAAGGAACTGGCCGGCGGCGGCGCGGCGACCGATCACACCGTACACGTGGCCGATTTGCTGCGCTGGTATCTGGGCTGCGAAGTCGTCGAAGTCTATGCGCAGCTCAATCGCATCATCCACGCCGATGCAGTGGAGGTGGAGACCGGCGGCTTGCTGCTGCTGACCTTCGCCGATGGCGCCTTTGCCAGCATTGACTGTAGCTGGAGCCGGCCGCTGGTGCACACCACCTGGGGCGGCGTCACGCTGGAGCTGGTGGGTGAGGCCGGCGTCGTGACAGTAAACGCCTTCAAACAGACTATCACAGCGCACGGCGAGCGTTCTGGCAAAGCTTCTGCGATCTACTGGGGCTCTGACGCAGACCAGGCCATGATCGCGGAGTTCATCGCAGCTGTGCGTGAGGGGCGCCAGCCGCTCGTAACCGGCTACGACGGCTACAAGGCCATGGAGATCGCGCTGGCGGCCTATCGGTCAGCCGCGATCGGCCAGCCGGTGCGTCTGCCGTTGGGGTGAGGGTATCTCATGAAACACCTTTCCGCAATCCAGGCCGCCATCCGCGCCGAAGGGCTCGACGGCTGGCTGTTGTACGACTTTCGTGGACAAAACCCCATCGCGCAGCGCATCGTCGGGATGCCGGCCGGCCGGGGGCCCAGCCGGCGCTGGGCGTGCTTCGTGCCCGGCCAGGGCGAGCCGCGCTGGTTGGTTCATGCCATCGAGCAGGGTGGGATGCGGCCCCTGGCGCCTGAGTCCCGCAGCTACGTCTCGTGGCAGGAGTGGCGCGACGGTTTGGCCGGGCTGCTCCGTGGCGCGGCGCGCGTGGCCATGGAGGTCTCGCCGGGCTGCGCCATTCCCTACATCAGCCGGGTGGACGCCGGCACGGTCGAGCTGGTGCGCAGCCTGGGCGTGGAGGTGTTCACTTCGGCCGACCTGGTGCAGGATGCGGAGGCAGTGTGGACCCCAGAGCAACTGGCCGGCCATCGCCGCGCGGCGCAGGCGCTGATCGCCGTCAAGGATGCGACCTTTGCGCATGTGCGAGAGGGGCTGGCGACGGCCGCGGCGCTGACCGAGACGAGGGTCCAGGACTTCATGATGGCGCAGTTTGCTCGCCTGGGAATGGAGTCGGGACATCCGCCCATCGTGGCGGTCAATGCGCACGCAGCGGACCCGCACTACGTTCCGAACCGCGCGGCCGACACGCCGATCCGCCGCAGCGACTTGCTGTTGATTGACCTGTGGACGCGCGAGCCGCACGAGGACGCAATCTTCGGCGACATCACGTGGGTGGCGTTTGCCGGATCGCGGGTTCCACCGCGGCTGCAGCAGGTGTTCGACATCGTCCGTGACGCGCGCGATGCAGCCGTGGCGTTCGCGCATGGCCGGCTGGCTGCTGGCGAACCGGTCTACGGGTATGAGGTGGACGACGCGGCGCGGGGCGTGATCGCAGCGGCCGGCTTCGGTCCGCGTTTCATCCATCGCACCGGCCATTCGATCGGAACGACGGGCCACGGCAACGGCGTCAACATTGACAACCTGGAGACGCAGGACCGCCGGCGTCTGATCCCGGGTGTGGGTTTCTCGATCGAGCCGGGCATCTATCTGCCCGACGAGCAGATCGGGGTGCGCCTGGAGATAGATTGCTATGTGGCCGGCGACGGCTTGGAGATCACGACCTTGCCATTGCAGGAAGCCATCGTCTTGATCTGAAGGGAGGATCCGTTTGTCGCCCATCGCGCTCAGCGAAGTCGTCGAAGTCAGCGACGAGATCATCGCCGCGTGTTGGCGGCTGGTCCCGCAACTCTCATCGTCGAACCCGCCGCCCAGCCCCGAGGAGGTCGCCGAGATCGTCCGCTCGCCGGCGACGATCCTGTTCATCGCGCGCGATCCTGAGCTGGAGAACCAGATCGTCGGCATGTTGACGCTCGTGATCTTTCGGATCCCCACGGGCCAGCACGCGTGGATCGAAGATGTAGTGGTGGACGAGCGGGCGCGGCGCAAGGGCATCGGCGAGGCGCTCACCCGCGCGGCGATCGAGCGGGCGCGGGCGGCCGGCGCGGCGACCGTTGACCTCACCTCGCGGCCGTCGCGCGAGGCGGCCAACCGCCTGTACCAGCGGCTCGGCTTCGTCAAACGCGATACGAACGTCTACCGGTACACCCTGTAGCGACCGCGCCAGCACGTTCGCTTGAAAAGACAAAGGAGAGTTTCTACTGTGAAACGCTTGCCGAATGCTATCGTGGTGCTGGCGGCTGTCTTGGGTCTGGCTGTGACCGGATTGGCCTGCAGTCTGGGCCCGTCTCTCCAGCCGCCGGCCGATTGGACCCCTGCGGCGACGCAGACCTCTGGGGGAGCGATTCTGCCGACCCTGGTTGGCCGGCCCGAGGCCACGGCGCAGCCTGCAGCTACCGTCACCAACACCCCGCGGCCGACCGCGACCCTCCCCGCAGCCTCAGCTACTCCCACGATGGAACCGACGCGACCCTCGGCCCCTGCGGCTGCTGTCACGCAGCCAGGCTCGCCGACCCCAGACCCGCATCTGTTCATCGTGACGGAAGATGACATAGCCGCGGCGGTCGCGGCCGGGGCAGGACAGCAAGAAGGCTTGACTGTGGAGGGATTGGTCGTGCGGTTCACCGGCGGCAAGGTGCTGCTCAATGCCGAGGAGCTAAGCTATGGCCTGATCCGCATGGAGAATCTGGCCATCATGGGACGGCTGGTCGCGGTGAATGGCGTGCTGCAATTCGAGACCGAGTCCATCTCTCCGCGCAGCCTGATCACTGCATTGATCCCCACGATGATCAATCAGGCGTTCCAACGTTCTACCGCGCAATGGTACATCGAAGATGTGCGTGCGCTGGATGGCCGGCTGGAGATCAGGATCAAGTAGGGAGCATGTCTGCGTTCTTCATGCAGAACATCGTCTATGTGTTCTTCCTCTACGGCCTGGCTTTCTTTGCCATGGGGTTGGTGGTATATCTGGAGTCGGGTCGGGCGACGGAGTTCCGTTTTGCGCGCGCGTTGCGGCCGCTGGCCTTTTTCGGCTTCGTGCACGGCGGCCATGAGTGGTTCGAGATGTTCCAGATCTTCGCTGCGCATGAAACGGGGCGCTCGGCTGGGCTTGTCGAGGAAACCATACGCGTTCTCTCGCTCGCAGGTTCGTTTCTCTTTCTCCTGGCCTTCGGCGTGCGACTGCTGCCCGATGCCGAGCGGCGTCCGACATCGAGCCGCTGGCAGGTGGCGGCATTTGCGGCTTTGTGGCTGCTCGGTGTAGGGTTCATCGCGTGGCGGCTCAGGCCAGGACCTGGTGATCTGTTGGTGGCTGCTGATGTGCTGGCGCGCTATGGTCTGGGCATCCCCGGCGCGCTGCTGGCGAGTTGGGCGCTGCTGCGTGAGCGCCACGATTTCCACGCGCGGGGGATGTCGGTCTACGGCAAGGATCTGCTGTGGGCGGCGCTGGCGCTCTTCATCTACGGCGTGATCGGGCAGTTTTTTGTCCGGCCCAGCCTGGTCTTTCCGTCGCAAGTGGTCAATACCGCGCTCTTTCTGCGCACCTTTGGTATCCCGGTGCAGTTGCTGCGTAGCCTGGCTGCCACGGCAGTCGCGATCACCCTGGGCGGAGCTCTGCGCGCGTTCGAAATGGAGAGCCGCGAACGGCTGGCGCGCGCCAACAAGGCGCGCATCGAGGCGCAAACGGCCGCCCTGGATGCGCAGGAGCGGCGGGCAAACGAGGTTGAGGCCCTGAACGTCCGCCTGCAGACGACCGCGCGCGAGCTCGCGGCCATGGTCGAGCTGGCGCGCATCCTGAGCTCCACGATGGAGCTGCGCAACCTGCTGCGCTACGCATTGTACCAGGTCGTCAACAGCTTCGAGCTGTCCTGTTGCGGTCATGTGTTCCTCAAGCGCCGTGACGGTCAGCTCGAGGCCGCGGGCGAGTACCGCCGTCCCGATGCGCCAACCCCAACGACTCCCGCGGCGCTGGAGCAGGCAGTGCGACGAGCGATCGGCAGCGGTCAGATAGTGGGCGTTGAACTCGGCGGCCGGACGTCGTTGCTCGATCCCGACAACGCGTCCGAGCTCTCGGATGACTTGGCGACTGATGGGATGTTCCGCACCCTGGCGGCCCCACTATCCGCGAAGCAGGAGCTCTTCGGCGCCCTGGTGATGTCTTCACTACGAGAGGATGAGCCATTTGGTCTGAAAGATGCGGCGTTGCTGATGGCCTTTGCCCAGCAAGTAGCGACGTTCGTTGAGAATGCGCGATTATACCAGGTGGTGCAGGAGCGCGAGACGCAACTGGGACAACTCGTGCGCCAGCTCGTCAACGCCCAAGAAGGAGAACGGCAACGGATCGCCCGCGAGTTGCACGATGAGACAGGTCAGAAGCTAAGCGCGCTGGCGATGGGGCTGGCTGCCGTGGAGACGCAACTGGCCGCGGGCGACCGGTCGCGGCCAGTTATTCTGGTGCAAAACTTGCGCCAGGTGGCCGACCACGCGCTGACCGAGTTGCGCAATGTCATGGCGAACTTGCGGCCTTCGCAACTGGATGACCTCGGACTGGCGCCGGCTTTGCACTGGTATAGCCAGCAGCATGCAGTCCGCCATCCGCAAACTAACATCACCTTCACTGCCGAGCGGTTGGCGCAGCGGCTACCAGCGGAATACGAGACGGTGCTCTTCCGCGCTGCGCAAGAGACGTTGACCAACGTCGCGCGCCACGCCCAGGCCACGCAGGTGACGGTCGTGTTGTCGCAGCAGGGTGACGCCGTGCGTCTGGAGGTCGTGGACAACGGCGTGGGCTTCGACATCCAATCGCCCGCCGCGCCAGAGCATCAGGGCTGGGGGCTGATCGGCATGCGCGAGCGCGTGGCCCTGGTGGGCGGCGTGTGCACGATCGAGTCGCAGCCGGGCAAGGGCACGCGCGTCGTGATCGAGCTGCCCCAGCGGCCGAAGGACACGTAAGGCATGAGTCCGATACGCATACTGCTCGTTGACGATCATGCGGTCGTGCGCGCCGGGCTACGGATGCTGCTGGACGCGGACCCCGAGCTGACGATCGTGGGCGAGGCGCAAGATGGCGCAGAGGGGCTGCGGCTGACGCGCGAGCTCCAACCTGATGTCGTGTTGATGGATGTCTCGATGCCCGACATGAACGGCATCACAGCGACGCGGCTGATCAAAGCACAGCGTCCTGATGTGTCGGTCCTGGCCCTCACCATGCACGAGGATGACCAGTACTTCTTCGAGATGTTGGCTGCTGGCGCCTCTGGCTACGTGCCGAAGCGTGCTGCGCCCAACGATCTGGTGTTGGCCATTCATGCCGTGTACCGCGGCGGCGTGTTCCTCTTTCCGTCGGTGGCGCGGGCGCTGGTGAACGACTATTTGCAGCGTGCGGAGCATACCGGCGACGTGGGACGCAGCTTCGACGCGCTGACTGAGCGTGAGCGCGAAGTGCTCACCCTCATCGCCCAAGGCCGCACCAACCAGGAGATCGCCAAGCGGCTGGTGATCAGCGTGAAAACAGTGAATCGTCACCGCGAGAACATCATGGCCAAGCTCAACCTGCACAGCCGCGTCGAGCTGGTGCATTACGCCATCGAGAAGGGGCTGATCGAGCTTGGATGATGGCCACAGACCCGGACCACAGCCTCTGCCGCCGACCGTCTCGGCTGTGGTCCGGGTGTTTGTCTGGCATGGCGCGGTCAGGGCTTGCGTGCCATCGTCTGCGCCTGTTCCCAGGTCTGGCGCACGAAGCGTACCGCGGCCGCGACCCCAGGCCGGCCCTGCCGCGATGCTTCCTCGATGCAAATCCAACCATCCCAGCCGGCGCGCGCCAGGCGGCCGAACAACGCGCCAAAAGGCGTGACACCGGTCCCCAGCAGGACAGGTTCCAGCCGGCCGCGCACCGCGGTGTCTGAAGCGTGCACGCTGACCACCCGGCCGATGACCGCGTCGAGAAGCGCGATCGGGTCTTCGGCGAACGCGGTTGCATTGGCCAGGTCGAAATTGATCCCCAGACCGGCGTCGGCCGTCGCGGCCGCAATCTCCAGAAAGATGTCGGGCGGCTGCGAGAAGTCGGTGTAGCGCCACGCGCCTGGCTTGGCGTGATTCTCGTAGACCAGGGTCACGCCTGAAGTGCGGGTGCGCTCGCATAGCTGGCGCAGACCATCCACGGCCCAAGCGATCCCTGCCGCGCGTCCCGTTTGGGGGTGAGCCTGTCCGGCCGTCACGCGCACCAGCGCCGCGCCCAGACCGGCCGCCGCCTCGACAACCTCTTGAGCGCGTTCCAACTCAACGGCGCGCTGCGCTGGGTCAGGGTGGGTGAAGTCCGGGTAGCTGGCCAGCATGGCGATCGGCATACCTGTGGCTGCGATCGCCCGTCGCAAATCGGCAATCGCTCGTGGCGACCGATCGGGCGCAAAGAGGATGCTCAGGTCAATTGCATCCAGTTCCAGCTCCGCGGCCATCTGGGCCCAGGCTACGACCGACATCCGGCCCTCGATGATGTCGGGGAAGAACGATACGGGTAGACAGCTCAAGCGCATTGTGTTTCTCCTCTGAACCTGACTTTCTGACCTGCTGAGTATATCACGTCATCCTCTCATCTCACAGGAGTTACGCAGTGCCGTGCGGAGTAGCCACGAATTGCACGAATTTCACGAATTCAGCCGCCTGGTCAACCCATTTTCGTGTCAATTCGTGTCATTCGTGGCTGGTTTTCGGCGCCACTGCGTAAGTCCTGTCATCTCAATGATGTGGGCGGGTAGTCCGCGCGCGCTCTGGCTCGGTCCTGAAAATCGCCGCCCAACGCTCTGGTCTCGAGGCTGTGCGAACCCTCCTTTAGGATCAGCTAGGATCAGCCGGTCACTCTCGCCAACAATGTAACCAGCTGAAGCCTCCAAACCGGGACATTTTCTCACTGGCCGTGGCGCCGGCCGCGGCATGGGCAGCCGTCCTGGCATGGGCAAACTTCCCACACGAAGATGGTGCAAACACCCGATGGCTGTGTCATGCGAGAAGTGCTATCCTACATCATAGGAGGATGCCATGCAACTGATTGCTCTTGTCGTCGGCGTAACTGTACGCATCGCTTTGCCGCTCGCTCTGCTTCTCTGGGGCAGCAGCCGGTTGCTGGCGTGGGACCAGAGCCGGGTGGCGTCGAAGCCATCGTCGGTCGCCCCAGTTTCCTGATTTTGCCTGGGAGGACTTGCCATGATCATTCCTGTCGACCTTCTGGCCGTAATCGGTCTGTTTGCCGTGCGCATCGGCATTCCGTTGGCGATCACAGCCGGCCTGGTATACCTGCTCAAGCGGCTCGACAAGCGGTGGGAGGAGGAGGCGCGCGCGGAACAACGAGCCCAGGCCGCGGCGCAGCCTGGCGCTCGTCCGCCAGCCGAGCAGCCGGTCGAGCGTCCCGCGCCGCCTCTTGAGCGCAGACCGCCGGCCGGCCGCGCTCCTGCGCCGGCTCCACAGCTTCCCTGGGTTCCGCCCCCTCAACCTGCGATCCGCCCTGGGCAGCAGCCACAGCCCGGCCTGGCGGCCGCCGTGCTGCCGAGGTATTGCTGGGATGCCAAATCGTGCAGCGAGGCTGTGCGCGCCGCGTGTCCAGCGTCTCAGCGGCCGGACCTTCCTTGCTGGCAGGCGCGCCTCAAAGCCGATGGAAGCATTCCCGAGGACTGTGTGGACTGCGAGCGTTTCCGGCGTTACCCGTTGATGTGAAGGAGTCGCAACCGAATGGTTCGCAGATTGCTCATTATTGCCAGGCGTCTCGTAGAGAGCGGTTGGTTTGTCATCCTGCCTGTGGCTGTGGTCATTGGTCTGGTCCTGGTACTGAACGCAAGTACGGCAAGGGTTCGTAGTAACGACTTCAGTCGTTGTCGGCGCTGCGAAACGACTGAAGTCGTTACTACAAACCGTGGAGATACTTCAGCCCTCCCGTACTAGATCCAGCCGACGCAGAGCCTGTCCTGAGCTTGCCGAAGGATCGGCCTTGCAGTGGTGGCAGCGGTTTTCAACCGCCCGACCGTCGGGCTTGGCGTTCTAGCCACGCCAAAGGCGAAGAACGAAAGGCGCTTTGAGCAGTTCTGATCTACTGAGTCTTCAGCTCGAAGCTTACTGTGACCTTGGCGATGATGCTGATTTGGCCCGGCGCAAGCGCGCCCTCCAGCAGCGCGGGGGCGCCGGCCGCGTTTTGCATGACGTTTTGGGTCATGCTGGCCCCCCAGGAACTACCCCACCAGGCGCTGTAGCCCGACCACCAGCCGCTTTGCTCCTCACGAATCGAATGGGGCTGGCCCACCGCCTGGCCAAGCTCCTTTGCCATCGCGAGCGCCTTTTCGCGCGCGGCCCCGATCGCCAGTGCGCGAGCCGCGTCCTTGTGCCGGCGCAGCTCGGTGGTTCGGAACTGGATGCCGTGTACGTGGCTCGCGCCCTCGTCCAGCAGGTCCGAGAGCAGGCTCTCGAAGGCCGCGAGATCCTTGAGGGTGATGACAACGGTCTTGCGCACGAAGAAGCCGACGAAGTCGCGTTGCAGGTAGCTGTCGCGATAGCGCGGCTCGATGTTGATGTGATCTGTCTGGACGTTCTTGGCGGCGATGCCGTGCTTCTCGGCCGCGGCGAACAACGCCTTGACGATCTCGTCATTGGCGTTCTTCGCCAGGCGGAGCTGCCGGTCTGAGGTTTCAATGCCCAGGGTCAGGATCACCTCATCGGGGACAACGTTCACCTGGGCTTCACCGGTCACGGTGATCAGACGCGGTTCGCTGCGGCCTTGCGGCGGCGCGGTCCGCGCCGCGACCGGCGCGGTCCCCAGCGTCACCCCTAGCAGGGTCGCCAGCGCGATAGCGAGACAGCGCGTTCGGATTGACATGGTCGTTTCTCCTGGCTTGGACTGAGAAATCGCGCCACGGCCTCGGCCGGAAGCTATTGGGCGCGCCACGGCTCGAAATGTTCCAGGTTGCCGCCACCCAGGAATTCGCGCAGGATCGAATTGCCGGGGATCGGATCGGCCGCGATCGGCTCGAACCACTGGAGGAACGCCAGCAGGCGTTTGGCCTCGACGTAGCCCGGCTTGCCTGGCTCGATCTGCAGGAGCAGCGGCTCGATGTGCGGCTTGAGCGCGGCTAACTCGTACCCCAGCGCCGAGTTGAACATCACGTCGGCGTTTTCCTGGAAGGGGAAGATATTATCGCGCTCGCCCCGGTGCACGCTTTCCCAGCGGCCGATGGTCTCGGCCGCGCTGTAGCCACGTGTCCGTGCGTCGCGCACGATGCGCCGGATCAGGCGGTTATCGGTTGTGGAGACGCGATTGTAGCGGTCAATGTTGAGCTGCGTCAGCGCCGAGAGATAGATGCGAAAGATGCACGCACGGGGGATGTCGGGCACCAGCCGCGGGTTAAGCCCGTGGATTCCCTCCACCAGCAGGATCTGATCGGGGCCGAGGCGGACCGTGTGGCCAGTCTCGCGCCGGCCGGTCACGAAGTTGAACTTCGGCAGCGTCACCTCCTTGCCGGCCATCAAGTCGAGCAGGTGTCGGTTGAAGAGCGGCAGATCGAGCGCCTCCAGCACCTCGAAGTTATAGGCGCCTGTGGCATCGCGTGGGGTCTGCTCGCGGTTGACGAAGTAGCTGTCCAGCTCGATGGCGATGGGCCGCACGCCATTGGCCAGCAGTTGAACCGCCAGCCGCTTGGAGAAGGTGGTTTTGCCAGATGACGATGGCCCGGCCATCAAAACGAGTCGCAGATCGCCGTCTGCGGAGCGCCCACCCCCGGCAGGCGAGCGGCCGGGCGCGCGCCGGCTGGCGATCTGGGCCGCGATCTGGGCGATCTTCTGCTCGTGTAGGGCCTCGGCCACCAGGATGATCTCGTTGGTGCGCCCCCCGCGAATCGCTTCATTCAACGCCCCGACGTCCTGGATCCCCATCAGACGAAGCGCCTGGTCGTACTCCCGGAAGACAGCGACCAGCTTGGGATAGTCCACGACCGGCTCCAGGTCGAGACTGCTGCGCGGCGGGAAGCGGAGGATGAAGCCCGGCGGATAGTGGTGCAGCCCGAAGTGATGCAGATAGCCCGCTGAAGGTGTCATGTAGCCGTGAAAGTAGCTGCTGACCCCGCGCAGCTTGTAGAGCACCAGGTAATCCTTCTTGCGGAATGATAGCAGGCGCACGGTGGCCACGTCTCCGCGGCGGCGGAACATCTCCACGGCATCGGCCAGCGGCACGCGTTCCTTGCCGATCGGCTCGTCGGCGGCCACGATCTGGCGCATGTGGGCCTCGATGCGAGCCAGCTCTTCGGCGCTGAACGGCGGCCGGCTATGGATCTCGCAGAAATAGCCGCCGAAGGTGACGGAATGATCCACCTGCAACTCGGCTTCGGGGAAAAGCTCCTTGATGGCGACCATCAGCAGGAAGGTGAGAGAGCGGCGGTAGATGCGGCTGCCATCGCGATCGTCCATGCCCAGCGGCTTTACTTCCACGTCCCGCTCGATGTGATAGGTCAGCTCGCGCAGTTCGTGGTCAATGAGCGCGGCGACGACCGGGAAGCGCCACGCACGCTCTTGACCAACTGCATTGACATAAGCTTCCAATTGCGTGCCGACGGCTGCTTCGTACACGCGGCCGTCGTCGAAGCGCACCTGGGCCGTTGCGCGCGGGGCTGCAGGGCGAACTTGGGGATTTGGGTATTGGATTTCAGATATTGGACTCGACGGCGACACGTAACCGCACTCCCGCAGACTCATAATCAGAGCGCAAACTTATGAATGGCTCGGAGCTTCTCGTACTCGAAATTCTTGACCAGCATATTGTAGTCCAAGAAGCTCACTCTGCCTTGGATCGTGTCAAAAGCAGTAAGCCTCTGCTTGTGCTCAAACTCAGCTCGACGGCTTTCGTCTGCGACGACGATCATTCTCGCATGGAAATCCTGTAGGTCGCAGAACTTGACGAGGGACCCCTGTATGTCAGTGGAGTGTTCTACCTCGAAGAAGCTGTTTGGCATTCGCCGGTGGTTAAACCATGTCACATCCACTGTGCCGCCCCTTCTGACAAGGTCGGAATAGCTGAACGGTGGGAGCTCTTGCAGAGTTCGCATTTCGCCGCGCGGTTTGCTGATGAACTTCTTGTTCTTGTCTTGGTTGGGCACGAACGTATCAAAGCCGCGCAGGTTCCCGATTTCCACTAACAGACCTTGGTAGTAGGCATGGGTTTGCTCAATAGCCTCGGATGTCGCTTGTCCTTTGCCATCTTGGTCTATTAGCCCCAATTTAGCCTGGTACGAACGTAGCGCCCACAGTCCCGGGCGGATTTTGACAAACTCTGGACGGACTTGGACGATCCGGCGTATGGAGGCGAAGGGTGTCTTCGTTCCCCATTTACAGTCTTTGACCTTCATTGCCTCGCGATACAGGTCGGCAAGTGTGGCCTGGCCGCCAAGACGCTCAAGTGTTTGGATGACCGCTTCGTATTGCTTCATATCGTTCGCGCCTACCAGTAGAGTTCATCCGAACTGGGGTTGAATCAGCCATCTCAAACTGTCTATGCCAGCGCGCACCCGATCACCCCTGCATCATACGTCATCTTCACCTGTTCGCCCGGCTTCAGCACCAGGAAGTCGTCTCTGCCCGCGGCGGCGCCGTCGGCCCAATCCGCCTCGAGCAGCCGGCGGATGAGCACCATGTCGCCCGCCACGCGGTCGAAGGTCCAGCCGCGTCGTGCGGCCTCGCCGCGCGCTTTGGCTTCCACCTGGCTGCCGTCGCCGATGCCCAGCTCGATGTACGCAGCGCGCTTGTAGTGTTTCTGCCAGGCGCCCATCACTTCCATGAGGTAGTCCGCGTTCTCCTTGCCGAACTTGCGTACGTATTCCTCATAGGTCTTGTTCATGCCGCTATCCGCGGCCGAGCCGAGCGACAGCGAACCGCCCTGACCATCGTCCCGCTCGATGTAGTCCTGCACATACCAGTAGGTCCCCGAGAAGTTCTCGAACTGATATTGATACGCTTCCCGGCTGCCCAGGAACAACGTGATGCAATCATGAGCGCGCGGGATCACCACAGGGATGTCGCGCGCGGTCAATCCCGCGGTCGCCTGGCCGCACAACCCGTAGCCCATCGTGATGTAGTCGTAACGGCCGCCGATGTGGGCGTCAATGCGCTCCTGCAGCCTGGCGCGCAGGTCGGCCGGTTCGTTGTGCAACCCCCGGCGGAACATCTCGATATCTACGATATGAGGCGACCGGGCCGCGGCCAGGTACACCGGCCGGGCCAGAACTTCGCAGGTGAGACATAAAAGACGCATAACCAACGACTCCAATGACAGGTTTGCGCGGCTGGGGCGCACCTCGCATTGTAGCACAGGGTCGGGAATCGGGGAAGTTATCGCCCTTCTATGATCTCCTGCTGGCGTTGGCTGAGAAGCTGGTGCAGGGCCTGTTGGTCGCGCGGGTAGCTCTTGAACAGCGGGAGCCAAAGCCCTGCCGCGAGCAGTTTCGGCGCCGGGATCAGGATCAGCAACATCAGGGTGACATCGCCGCTCAGCAGATGCACCAGCCCACCGGAGACGCTGACGGCCAACGACGACATCAGACCGATGACCATGTCGAGCGCGGCGCGGCCCGAAGCCCGCAGCTCTGGCCGCAAGACGCCCTGGGTGACGGGCCAGCGCGCGCCGGTGTCTATGCTGCTCAGGCTCAGCCCAGAGAGCAGGCCGAACAGCAGCAGGGGCGCCATCCCGTGCCGGCCCAGCGCAATGAAGCCCGCCAGCGCCGGCACACTGACGGTCAAACCGATCAACGCCATGACCAGCCGGCCCCGCCGAGGCCAGCCGATCTCCAGCCGGTCCCCCAGCCAACCGAACAGCACGTGCCCCAGCAGCGTGCTGAACATCAGGCTGGCGACCACCAGGAAGGCTGAGTCGCCCAGGCCGATTTCGTTCAGCCAGGTGAAGGACCAGCCGTACAATACGGAGACAGCGACGACGTCAGCCGCATGATGAAACAGCAGAACCCACCAACTGCGCACGCGGGCGATGGCGGGCAAATCCGCCAGGCGGAAGCGATAACGTGCGGCCGCTTCCTCGGTGAGGACCGCGTGCAGTTCTGGCTCGGCGGCCCCGCGCGGAGGGTCGTGCACCAGGAGCAGCAGCAGCCCGCTGGCGATGCTCGCCAGGCCAATGACCATGAAGCCGCTGCGCCATCCTTCAGGGCTGGCGACCGCCAGCGCCGGGAGGATGGCGTAGGCTGCGAAAGTCCCTGAAAAGCTGGCGGCCGTCATCACACCGGCCGCGCGACCGCGCATCTTGCTCTCGAACAGATCGCTGAGCAGGGAGAACGCGGTGGGCCACAGCACGGCCAGCCCCAGCGATGCCACCAGCCGCACCAGCAAGAGCTGAGAGATGTTTTGCACCAGCCCCAACACTAACGTCCACGCGCCCCAGACGCCCGTGACGCCTACCAACAGCGCCTTGCGCGAGAAACGATCGGCGGCGTAGCCCCAGAACGGCGCGGTCAGCGTCCTGACGAGGTTGCCGATGCCCAGCGCCGGGCCGAGTTGCCCGATGCTGACGCCGAGGGAAGGATACATGAAGGGCCAGAGGATCGAGAGGGTGTAGTCTTCGCTGCTATCCACGAAGCCGGCGGCCGAAAGGGCCAGGACCGAAAGCCAGCGCCGTTTGGCTTTCGCTGGAGGTTCAGTGGTATTCATGGTGCGTGCGCGTGCCTCTCTGGAAGGAAGTCATCAGTGTGATTGCGCGATTGCTGGCTCAATAGTATATAATGGGTGGCGGAAAATGCAACTCACAAAGAGGAGGGGCGCGACGCATGTCAGTCAAGAACGCACTCGTTGTCGGCGCGGGGATTGCCGGTTTGACGGCTGCCTGGCGTCTCAAGCTGGCCGGCTATGCCGTGCGCGTGCTGGAAGCGGCGGAGCGGGTCGGCGGTCGGATGATCTCAATCGCGTGGCAGGGCATTCGGATTGACCCAGGCGCCGAGTTCGTCACCGGCGCCGATCGCTATCTGCACGCGATGGTCTCGCAGTTGGGGATCCGGGGCAGCCTGGTCAACTACAGCGAAGAACAGACCGGGTTCCACGTGCACATCATGCGGGCTGGACGCATCCACAGCGTGAACTTCATGTCCATCCCCTCGTACTTGCGTTGGTCAGGCGTGTCGCTGGCTGCGCGCTTGAGCATGATGAAGCTCTTGCCGTACATGGTGCGCTACGGACGTATGGATCCTTACTACCCCGAACGAGCGCCGGGGGACGATCGTCTCGACATGCAGCAGTTCTTCTACCGCCGCATCAATGCCGAGATGTTCGACTACTGGGTGCAGCCGATGATGGATGTCATGTGCAGCTACCGGCCCGCCGATCTATCGGCGCAGATGCTGCTGGTGTTGTTTGGCAACTACTTGCAGCAGAAGCTGTACACGTTCGACCGCGGCCTGGGCTTGCTGCCAGAAACGCTGGCCAGCCAGCAGGACGTGATACGAGGCGCGAGGGTCGTCAAGATCGAGACGCTGTCCGACGGTAGCGGTGCCAGAGTCGTCTATCGTCGCGATGGCGCCGACGATAAGGCCGACGCTGACCTGGTGGTGGTCGCCGCGCCCGGAGACGCGGTGCTGGACCTCTTCCCGGCCCCGCAGCCGGCCTGGCAGACATTCTTCGGCCACGTTCACTACACGACCTCGGCCAAGGTTTATTTCATCGCGGAAGGGGACGCCAAAGAACTGGATCATGGGGGGATCATGTTCCCCAGCAAGGAGCCGTGGCAGATCGCGCCGTTGGGTTGGGACCGCCAGGCGGACGGTCGAGTCTTCGGCATGTCGGCTCTGCGGGCTGACGTGTACGATCCGGCCATGAGCGATGCCGTGATCTTGCGGCGGGTGAATGCGGACATCGAACGCGCCCAGCCGGTGTTGGCGCGCGGCATCACCCAGCGGATGGTGTTCCGTTGGCCCAGGAAAGTGCCGGTGTTTCGACCCGGCTACTTGAGCGCCCTGAGAGCCTTCAAGCGGGACATGCAGGAAGGGCCGGTCTACTTCTGCGGCGATTATCTCATCGGACCCAGCGCGGGGTCGGCGCTGGCGTCCGGCTGGCAGTGCGCGGAGCGCATCCTGGGCGACCGCGCTGCCTCCTGAGCCGATTTGACAAATCGGCCATCCCCTGGTATAAAGCGGCCCAACAATCGAATAGACCGAACTCTTATCCAGAGAGGCAGAGGGACCGGCCCGTTGAAGCCTCGGCAACCAGGATGAGAGCAGACAGGTAGACAAGGCATTGAAGATAGGGCGCGTGGAAGCGCCCTTGTATCCTTGTCTCTTGATGACCTGTCTACCCTCGTTCATGGTGCCAAATCCGGCAGTCGGAGATCTCCCACGGGGAGGACTCGTTCTGGAAGATGAGAGAGAGGCAACGGCAGCCCTGCTCATCCCCGGATCATCTCACGTGAGATCATCACGGGGTTTTCTTTGCCAGCGCCAGCAGGCGACTGATGCCAGCAACCCGCCAGCGCCCTCTCATCCCAGTGGTGAGGGGGCGTTTTGTTTAGTCTGCCAGACAAGAGAAAGGATCTGACCTGTGTCCACGCCATCGCATAGCTTCGGTTTCACCACGCGCCAACTGCACGCTGGCCAGCGGCCCGACCCCGCGACCGGCAGTCGCGCCGTGCCGATCTATCAGACGACAAGCTATCAGTTTCGCGATACGGAACATGCCGCGAATCTGTTCGCCCTGAAGGAGATGGGCAACATCTACACGCGCATCATGAACCCCACCACCGATGTGCTGGAGCAGCGCCTGGCGGCCCTGGAGGGGGGCGTCGGCGCGCTGGCGGCTTCGAGCGGCCACGCCGCGCAGACCATGGCCGTGTTGACGCTCTGCGCGGCAGGCGATCACATCGTCAGCAGCAGCCGTTTATATGGCGGCACCTACAACCAGTTCCGCTACACCTTCCCGCGCATCGGCATTGACGTAACGCTGGTTGACCCGCGCGACCCGGCCAACTTCGAGCGCGCCATCCAGCCCAACACGAAGATCCTGTACGGCGAAACGCTGGGCAACCCCGACATCAGCATCTTCCCGTTCGATGAGGTAGCGGCCATCGGCCGGCGACACGCCATCCCGCTCATGATTGACAACACGTTCGCCACGCCATACTTGTGCCGGCCGTTCGAGTGGGGCGCGAATATCGTGGTTCACAGCACGACCAAATTTCTCGGCGGCCATGGCACAAGCATCGGTGGCGTCATCGTGGATGGCGGCGCCTTCGACTGGCGCAGCGGCCGCTTCGCCAATTTCACCACGCCCGATCCTTCGTACCATGGGCTGGTGTACGCCGACCTGGGCGCGCCGGCCTTCATACTCAAGGCGCGCGTGCAAATCTTGCGCGACATCGGCGCGTGCCAGGCGCCGCTCAATAGCTGGCTGACCATCCAGGGCATCGAGACCCTCAGCCTGCGCATGGATCGCCATGTGGCCAACGCCCAGGCTGTCGCCGAGTTCCTGGCGAGCCATCCGAAAGTCGCCTGGGTGAGCTATCCTGGCCTGCCCACGCATCCCGATCATGAACTCGCCAGGAAATACGTTCCGAAAGGCGCCGGCGCAGTGTTGGGGTTCGGCATCCAGGGCGGACTCGAGGCGGGCCGGAAGTTCATCAACAGCCTGCAGCTCCTCAGCCACCTGGCCAATGTCGGCGACGCCAAGAGCCTGGCGATTCATCCGGCCAGCACTACCCACAGCCAGCTCAGCGAGGAGGAGCTGCTCACGGCCGGCGTCAGCCCCGACTTCGTCAGGCTGAGCGTGGGCATCGAGGATATCGCCGATATTCTGTGGGACTTGGGGCAGGCGTTGGGGCAAGCGTGACCGGGAGTAGCGCAAGATGCCATCTTGCGCTACTACGATTGTGGAGGAGGCTGGCCTTGAACACGGTGAACAGTGTAGGACTCACGGAAACCAAACATCTGACCTTCGCGGCCGAGAAGCCATTCATGTTGGAGAGCGGCGCCAGCCTCAGCCCGGTGACGTTGGCGTATGAAACGTATGGCACGCTCAACGCGGCGCGTTCCAACGCCTTGCTGATCTGCCACGCGCTGAGCGGCAGCGCGCACGCGGCCGGCGTGGACGCGCAAGGCCGCGAGGGTTGGTGGGATGACTGCATCGGCCCCGGCAAGGCATTCGACACGAAGCGCTTCTTCGTGATCTGCAGCAACGTGTTGGGCAGTTGCTATGGCTCCAGCGGCCCGACGACGCGCGACCCTGCAACCGGCCAGCCCTATGCCCTGCGCTTTCCGATGGTGACCATCGGCGACATCGTGCGGGCGCAGGCCGCGCTGTTGGATCACCTCGGCATCGAAACGCTGCTCTCCCTCGCCGGCGGCTCGATGGGCGGGATGCAGGTGCTGGAATGGGCCACGCGTTACCCGCGGCGAGTCAGGTCGGCCATCCCGCTGGCCACCACGGCTCGCAGCAGCCCCATGCTGATCGCGTTCAGCGAAGTGGGGCGTCAGGCTATCTACGCCGACCCGAACTGGCAGGATGGCGACTACTACAGCAACGGCCGGCGGCCCGACGCCGGCCTGGCTGTGGCGCGCATGATCGGCCACATCACCTACTTGAGCGAACAGTCCATGCACCATAAGTTCGGCCGCCGGCTGCAGGACCGCGAGCGTTTCGGCTATGATTTCGCGTCGGAGTTCCAGGTCGAAAGCTATCTCCGGCACAAGGGGCTGAGCTTTACGCGGCGTTTCGATGCCAACAGCTATCTGTACATCACCAAGGCCATGGACTACTTCGATCTGACCCGCGACCGGGGCCGCGTGGATGACCCGCTGGGCAGTTTGACCGCGGTGTTCGCCGACTCGGCGCACATCAAGTTCCTGGTCGTGAGCTTCACCAGCGACTGGCTCTACCCATCCTATCACAGCCGAGAGCTGGTGAGCGCGCTGACGGCCGCGGGCGCTGATGTGACCTATCTGGATATCCAGAGCAGTTGGGGCCACGATGCCTTCTTGTTGGAGGTGGACACCATGACGAAGCTTCTGAGTAGCTTTATTGACCGGGTTGCGCGAGAGGAGGGGGTGTGACGATCCCGACCGGACTGCGCCCCGATCTTCGGATCATCGCGGATTTCATCCCGGAGCGCACACGCGTGCTCGACCTGGGGTGCGGAGATGGTGCGCTGCTGGAACACCTGGTACGCGCGAAGGGTGTGATCGGCCGGGGCATCGAGTTGAGCGAAAGCGGCGTGTTGACTTGCGTGGGCCGTGGGTTGAGCGTGCGACAAGGGAATCTGCAAGAAGGGCTGCGCGACTATCGCGATGCCAGCTTCGACTACGTCGTGCTCAGCCAGACGCTGCACTTCCTGGACGATCCGGCCATGATCCTGGCCGAAATGCTGCGCGTGGGCGGCCGGGGCATCGTGAGTTTCCCGAACTGGGGCTATTGGCGCTGCCGGTTGGAACTGCTCGTGACCGGCCGTATGCCACAGGCGCCCGACCTGCCGCAGGCCTGGCACGAGAAACCGCGCTGGCAGGCGTTCACCGTCACCGACTTCGCCAGGTTTTGCGAGGGCGCCGGCATCCACATCGGCCAGCAAGCCTATCTCGCAGGCGGTCGGCGCATCGAAATCCGCAAGTTCAAGAATCTGCTGTCCACCACGGCCATCTTCGTGTTGGAGCGCGCCGGCTGAAACCCACCAGGCGCCAGGCACTTCCGAAGTGCCTGGCGCCTGGTGGGTGCTCTACGGGACAGCCGTTGTCTCGGTCTTGCCCACGCCCAACCAGGCCAACAAGGCGAAGCCCGCCAGCCGAACCACGGCAGCCAGAATCAGTGTAGGCGCGATCCCGATCAGATCCGCCAGCGCCGTGCCGGCCATGGGCGCCACAAAGGCCGCGACATAGACGGTCGTCTGATAGATGCCGATGTAGGCAGCCTGCTGGTCGGCTGGACAGGTGCTCAACACGATGTCGAAGAACACCAGGTCAATGCCCGCGATGAAGAGTCCGGCCAGCCCGGCCCACAGCACCAGCAGCTCCACCTGGCGGGTGAGCGCGGTGAGGAGGGGATAGAAGCTGATGCCCAGTGCGGCTGCCAGCAGCACCCAGCGTTCCCCGCGGCGCTGGCTCACGCGCGTCCAGATGAAGTACGAAACCATCATGACGATCGTCTGGGTGCTGTTGATGGCGCCGATGGCCGTGTCCGAGGCGCCAACGACGCGCACCCAGTAGAGCGGCAGCAACGGAATGGCCAGCGACAGCCCCGACCGGAGCACGAACTGGCTGATCGTGAAGTTGACGAAGCGACGGTTGGCGCGCAACGTCTTGCCGTGCGCTCGATACGTCTGGATCAGCGATCCGCTGGACGGCGGCGGCGTCTGGCGCGTCGGCAGCTTGATGCTGCTGGAGAAGATGACGCTGATCAGTGTGCCGACGGCCGATGCGATGAACACTACCTGATAGTTCAGTGGAAACGCAAACAGCTTGAGCGCCTGTCCCACGATCGCCACCGTCAGTGCGTTGGTCAGGCCCAGGATGGACCATCGCCGGCTCATCAATGTGAAGCGGCCACGCGGTCCCGCGACGCCACCCATGACGACCGTAAACGACACCGAGACGATCGTCTGGGGCACGGTGGCCGCGGCCCAGATCGCAATGATCGCTTCTGGCCGATGATCCTGGACCAGGAACGGCACGAGACCGGTGAACAGGTAGGAGGAAAGGACGAGGAAGCGCGCGCGGGCGAACCAGGGAACGATGTTAGGCCGTCGCGAGAGAAACTCACCCACGGGCATCGCCAACAACATGCCGGTCAATGCGGGCATCGCGGTCAGCAGGCCCACCAGAAAGCTCGACGCGCCCAGCCGCACCAGGAACACCGACAGAAAGCTGCCGACGCCGGCCGTGATGCCGACGCCGATCGCGTCAATCACGACGTTGCGTTGGTTGCGTTCTTCCACTGAGGCCGGTCGTCGCAAGATGTCCCACAGCCGCGCTGTGTGTGCGCTGCCCGGAAATGCGCCGGTGGTGCTGGTCGAGTCGGGAGAGTTGGGCGGCCCAGAGGAGACCGCATGGGCCCCGCTTGTGGTGTTTCTGGAGTGCAGCAGATCGGCCGGCCTGAACCGTGACATTGAGTAGCCTTTGTGTCCTTTCACTGAAGATCACGCCAAGTATAACACAACCTGTCCCATGCGTCTACTCCGGTTCGGAGAAGGGTTACGTTCTTGAGCCAAGATATGCCTGAACCGCCTGACGCCGCGGCCCTCTGCCTGGCGTGCGGGTTCTGCTGCGACGGCGTCCTGCACTCCTACACGGTCGTGCAGGGTGATGAGGTCGTGCCGATGACCGCGATGGGTTTGTCGGTGGAGGCCATCCAGGGCAAGCAGGGGTTCAGCCAGCCTTGCTCGCTGCTCCAGGCCGGTCGCTGTACGGCCTATGCACAGAGGCCGCTTACCTGTTGCGCCTACCAGTGTTCCCTGCTGCGGCGCTACCTTGCCGGCGAGATCGCGCTGGACAAGTGCAGCCGGGTGATCCAGACCGCCAGAAAGCAGTTGGCGTGGGTGCGCGAACAGGGAGTTGGCGCCGGGTCGTTCATGCGCTGGCTGAAAACGGTCGAAAGAGCTGACGAAGCTTTGCCTGGTGCGGCCGACCCATCCACTGACCGGCTGATAGACGCGGAGCTCCTGAATGTCACGCTGGCTCTGGCCGTCTACCTGCACCGCTATTTCGGCCGCACCGACTCGTGATGCTGCTGAGTTCCTTAAGTCACCATCCGGCGTTTGCGCGGCTTGACAATTGCCCGCTCCTATGATAGAAGATGACTGCAAAATCGTTTCCGGGCAGTCGAATTTCCTCCCTGGTTGGTTTCTCCCGTTACCTGGACTGATGGACCTGTTGCCTGACTGTAGGGCCGAGCGTTCGACATGGTCGTGGGAATCAAAGACATCGCAGCCCACCTGGGGCTCTCGACCTCGACGGTCTCGCGCGCGCTCAACGACTACGACGATGTGGCGCCTGAGACAGCCCGCCGCGTCGAAGAGGCTGCGCGCGCACTCGGTTACTATCCCAGCGCCTCGGCCCGCAACCTGCGGCGGCGGCGCACCGGCAAGATCGGTCTGGCGCTGCTCTATGATGCGGCGTTTGCCACGTTCAATGAGTTTTTCGCTGAGCTGATTCGCTTGATTGCGGCCGCGATCGAACGCGAAGATTACAACCTGGTGCTCTACACACGGGCGGGCGAGAGCGCGGCCAAGTTGATGCGCATCGCCCAGGCGCGCGAGGTGGATGGACTGTTGCTTCTCGGCGACGCGCCGTGGCAGGAGCAGGTCCAAGACGATCTGCTGGCCGCCGGCTTGCCGTTCGCGTATCTGCATCGCACGATCGTGGACCCGCGCGTCAGCTTCATTACAGCCGACAATCGGGCGGGCGGCCGGCTGGCAGCTCGTCATCTGCTCGAGCTCGGCCATCGGCGGATCGGCTATGTCGGTTTCACCGCTCACTCGCGGTCGAGCCTGGAACGGCTGACGGGTCTGCATGAGGCTCTGGAGGAGGCGGGGATACGCTATGATCCCAGTCTCATCGCCCACGCCTCGCTGGAGCCGGGCAGCGGCGCGCGAGCCGCGCTCTCTTTGCTCGACTTACCGGTTCCGCCCACTGCTATCTTTGCGTTCAACGATCGGTTGGCGATGGAGGCGTTGCTGGCGATTTCAGAGCGCGGGCTGCACGTCCCGCAGGACATCGCGGTCGTCGGTTTCGATGACATTCGCTCTTCTCGCATGACTGTGCCGCCGCTGACGACCATCCACCAGCCCCTGGAGGTGATCGCTGAGCAGGCGGTCAGGGCGCTGCTGGCCGGCGGCGCAGGAGACGGGGTCTCGGCGCCCCTGCGCCTGGTCATTCCCGTGGAATTGGTGGTGCGCGGGTCCACGGTGGCCGAGCATACGGCTGCGTCGTCGGCGGCCGTGCGGGCCTGATCCGATCATGAGGCCGCTGATGTCCATTACTGTCGAGGCTGGCGGGTCGCTCAAAGCCCGCATCGTACCGCACCTGACCCTGAAGGACGTGCCGACCGTGGGCCAGGCCATCGAACGGCTGCGGCTTCCTCCTGATGTTGCACTCATCATGCTCGTCAACGGTCGCATCGCTCACTGGACCACTGAGCTCCAGGACGGCGATGTGTTGCAGCTCCTTCCGACCATCGGCGGAGGAGCCATTTCCATCACAACAGCGAGGTGAACATGAGCGTTGGATCAACCTGGGGCAAAATCCTGCACGTCAATGTGACCGACGGGAAGGTCTGGGTCGAGACGCCGCCCGACGAGCTGTATCTCAAGCTGGTCGGCGGCCGGGCGCTGGAGGCCTATCTACTGCTCCGCGATACTCCTGCGAAGGCCGACCCGCTGGGGCCTGACAACCTGGTGATCTTCGCGCCGGGCGTCTTCCAGGGCACCAATCTGCCGGGCGCTGGCAGGCACAGCGTCGGCGGCAAGAGCCCGCTGACCGGCGCGCTCGGCAGCGCGGAGGCGGGCGGCTGGTGGGCTCACGAGTTCAAGCGCACCGGCTACGACGCGCTGGTCGTCCACGGCCAGGCCAGGTCGCCGGTCTATATCTCGATCAAGGATGAAGCGGTCGAAATCCGACCGGCCGATCATCTGTGGGGCCAGGAGGTGGTCGAAGTCGAGGCCGCCATCCGGGCTGAGTTGGGCGACGAGAAGATCAGGGTCGCGCAGTGCGGCCTCGCGGGCGAGAACCTGGTCTTGATGGCCAACGTCATCAACGACGCCAGCCGGGCGGCCGGTCGCAACGGCCTGGGCGCGGTGATGGGTAGCAAGAAGCTCAAGGCCGTGGCCGTGCGTGGCAATCGCAACGTTCAGGTCGCCGATCGCAAGCGGCTCACCGGGCTGGCCAAGTGGCTGGGCGACAACTACCAGACTCTGGCCAAGTGGGCGTGGGAGCGGGGCACGCCGGGCGGTCTGACGGTCCTGAATCGGGCCAGTGCGCTGCCCACGCGCAACTTCCAGGATCCAGACTTCCCAGGCGCCGAGAGCATCGGCTGGGAGACGCTGCACACCAGCATCCTCATCGGACGTGACACCTGTCAGGCCTGCCCCATCGAGTGCAAACAGGTCGTCAGCTACGATGGCCAGGATTACCCCGATTCGCCGGCCTTCAAGACCCAGGTCAAGGGCAAGGCGACCCTCAACAAGGTTTATGGCGGGCCAGAGTACGAGACGCTTGGCTCCTTCGGCAGCACCTGTGGCGTAGATGACATCGTCGCGGTATCGAAAGCTAACGAGTGGAGCGCGGCCTGGGGCCTCGATCCGATCAGCACCGGCATGACCATCGGCTACGTGATGGAGTGCGTCGAGCGAGGCCTGTTGACGGCCGAGATGACCGGCGGCTTCTTGCCTCAGTGGGGCAGCTCCGCCGACATG
>Ga0194110_10000982_pt1 | contig 36895 bp, 32 predicted proteins | sample TA2Kig1200mmetaG_FD_146192 | JGI IMG/M metagenome (GOLD analysis project Ga0194110, IMG submission 146192) | Freshwater microbial communities from Lake Tanganyika, Tanzania - TA2015032 Kigoma Deep Cast 1200m | ecosystem: Environmental > Aquatic > Freshwater > Lake | place: Tanzania: Lake...
GGTCGTCCGTTGCTGAGATATTGCGCTTGGACGTCGGTTATCCCGATGCTGCGATTCAATCCTGATTTCCGTGCCTGGGCGAAGCAGAGACGAGAACGGCCGGTTCATGCTAATCCTCTTAGTGGAAGGGAAGTAGTTGGAGCAGCACTTAATAGGCTGCTGCGTTTGGCCTTTGCCCTCGTTAAGAATCAGACCTATTACCAGGCTTCAAAACCAGAAATAACGCTAGTAGCAGTATAAAATATCGGGAGGTGATTATAATTACATCAGGGTGGGCAGGGAGACGCCGTTTGAGTTTTTGGGAGCTCATTTGAGCCAACCCGTGTACACAACATGGTGCCCCTGCCCTCCTGGCCAAACCCGTATGAGGTATGATGGGACTCCGCCAAGCGGACGATCCCGTATTTAACCGCTAAGTTGGGAGCCAGGAAAAGAGAGGCTGGGGTCTGCCCACCGGTGTGAAGATAGAGCAGAAGGAAATTTGGCTGGAGCTATTGACCTTGGGGAATATAGTATGTTGTAAAGAGTTTGATAATGGTTATAATCCCGAAAGGAGGGTATTATGGCTACGGGAGCTAAGGGTTGCAAGGAGCTGTTCAGTGAGGTTATAGAGACCGGGCTATGCGCCTTATGTGGTGCCTGCACGGGTACTTGTCCTTACCTGGTCTACTATAAAGGCAGGATAGCACTCTTGGACAACTGTGCCCTGCTAAAGGGACAATGTTATGAATACTGCCCGCGGACTTATATAGACATGGATGTGATTAGTCAACAGGTTTTTGGAGTACCATATAGCGAGGAGGAACTGGGGACTGCAAAGGAAATGCTCATGGTGAGGTCAACAGATGCCAGTATGAGGGAGAAAGTGCAATATGGTGGGGCGGTGACCACGCTCCTATCATTGGCACTGGCAGAGGGGTTTATTGATGGTGCTGTCTTGACAAGGACTTCCGATGACAAGACCCCGAGCCCTTTTTTGGCGCAAAGTGCAGATGAAGTGCTTCAATGTACCGGCTCCAGCTATATGGCTTGTCCTGTGTTGGGAAGATATAATCAGATCCCCAAGGATAACGGCAATAAACTGGGACTAGTTGCCATGCCATGTCAGGTTCTAGCTGTGGCCAAGATGAAAAAAGACCCACCCGAGAATAGAGCCAGCATCGGCAATGTTAAATTGGTTATCGGATTATTCTGTACCTGGGCTTTGTCTCCTGACAGATTTTATCAATTCTTGAAAGAGAACCTGGACTTGTCCAAAGTAAAGAAATTTGACATTCCACCACCTCCAGCAAATAGGTTCGATGTTTACACTGCATCAGGCAGAACCTCGTTCCCGCTGGAACAGATCAGAAAATTCACTATGCCCACATGCACTTATTGCCTGGATATGACGTCAGAGTTTGCTGACATTTCGGTTGGCTCGGTCGAGGGCATTGAAGGTTGGAATACTGTCATCATTCGCACTGATATTGGTGCTGATCTTGTAGAGATGGCTAAAAAGAAAGGAAAACTTCAAATCGACAAATTACCTTCGGCAAACCTGACGCACCTGAAGGAAGCATCCCTGCTCAAGAAGAAGCGTGCCTTAAATGAGATCGTCAAAAAGAGTGGTGACAAAAATAACCTGCTTTATGTCGGATTATCGCCGAGGCTGGCCGATAAGCTGCTGGCTTAGAAGTGAGTAGAAAACTAAGGAGGTAAGCGCTATGGCGAATATTGATATAGATGCACCTGGCACCAGTCAACTCCTTATTGGTAATGAAGCTATTGCCCGCGGGGCACTAGAGGCCGGAATAGGATTTGCTGCTGCCTATCCAGGAACGCCATCGTCAGAGATTTTGGGTAGTCTGGCACAGGCAGCTAAGGAGATGGGTATCTACGCAGAATGGTCGGTAAATGAGAAGGTAGCTATGGAAGCTGCTGCTGGTGCTTCCTTTGCTGGCATCAGAGCCCTTGCTTCTATGAAGCAGAACGGTATAAACGTGGTTTCTGATTTCCTAGCGAACCTAGTTATGAGTGGTATAGGTAAAGGGGGACTAGTTTTGATAAGCTGCGATGACCCGTCGGCTATATCCAGCTCTAATGAACAGGATACACGGCCGATAGCCAAATGGCTGGATATTCCGCTGGTGGAGCCAGGTGACTTTCAAGAAGCCAAGGATATGACCAAATGGCTCTTTGACCTTGCTGAAGAATTAGGTACCCTCTGTATGTTGCGCAGTGTGACTCGCATTGCACATGCTAGAGGTAATGTAAAATTAGGTGAGTTACCTAAGAAACAACTGAAGGCTTATTTCGACCAGATACACGATTTGAAAAGTGTAATGCCCACCACCTTTATGCCGATACCGAGTCCATTGCGGCATTTCTTCTTGCACATGAAGATGGATAAGGCACGGGAGAAGTTTGAAGGCTCAGCATTCAATCGGTATGTTGGGCCCAACAAGGCTGATTTGCTGATTATAACTTGTGGCAGCTGTTGGCTCTACTCTCAAGACGCAGTGAAGGCACTGAAATTAGAGGACAGGGTGGGTATTCTGAAATTGGGAACTTTGTGGCCACTACCAGAGAAATTCATCGGGGAGCATCTGGATAAATCGGAAAAACTCTTGTTTGTAGAGGAAATCGATCCTTTCCTTGAGCGGAGCGTTATGGAAATGGTTGCTAATCTACCACCATCGAGCCCGCGTCCTATCTTCTATGGCAAGCGCTCAGGCCATGTAAATGCCTACGGAGAACTAAACCCAGATCTGGTAATTAAGGCGATATCCACCATATTAGGGCTAGCATACCAGCCTCGTGACATCGAGTACAGAAAAAAGGCTGAAGCTTTTGCTAAAAGCAATGTTCCTGAAAGGACCATGACTTTTTGTGCTGGCTGTCCCCATCGTGCTACATTCTGGGCAATCAAGAATGCGCTTAAGTTAGATGGTCGCGGCGGTGTTGTTACAGGTGACATAGGCTGTTACTCCATGGCATTGGGCCCTACCGGTTTCTTCCAGGTGAGGACAATGCATTGCATGGGTGCTGGAGCTGGTGTGGCTAACGGATTGGGGAAACTAGGGCAGTTTGGCTTTGACCAGCCAGTGCTTGCTGTGGTTGGCGATTCTACTTTCTATCATGCTACCATCCCGGCATTGATAAATGGAGTTTACAATCAGTCAGACTTCATCCTTGTCATCCTGGATAACAGCGCCACTGCTATGACAGGGTTTCAGCCTCATCCTGGTACTGGGATGACAGCTATGGGAGAGCCGACAAAAGTGGTAAGCATGGAAGCCTTATGTTGTTCTTTGGGTACACATGTCGAGGTCTGCGACCCCTTTGACTTGAAGGGCACTATAGCGACATTGCTGGAGATGATGGCTGAAGGCGGTGGTGCCAAGGTAGCTATAATGAGACGCCAGTGCGAGTTGGTGAGGGCTAAAAAAGAGAAGCCACCATATAGAGTACATGTGGACCCGGAGAAATGTATAGGGGAAGCTTGTGGCTGCGACAGGTTGTGTACCCGAGTCTTCCTCTGCCCAGGACTGATATGGGATAAGAAGGCCAATAGGTCTAAAATAGATGAGGTTACCTGTACCGGATGTGGTTTGTGTGTAGATGTATGTCCTCAGGGAGCTATCATAAAGGAGGCAGTATGACCAAAAAGCAGTTGGTGAAAGACCCGCTTAACCTGATTATTACAGGCGTTGGAGGACAGGGCAATGTTATGATATCCCTGATCATCGGCAATGCCTTTGTCAGAGAAGGCTACTTCGTGACCTTGGGTGAGACCTATGGAGCATCTCAGCGTGGCGGGCCTGTTATGAGCCACATGAGAATCTCCAAAGAGACCCAATACAGCCCGTTCATCCCCGATGGCTGTGCTGATATTATCCTTGGTATGGAGCCTGTGGAAACATTGCGAATGCTAGGTCGGTACGGCAACCCGAATGTTATCACCATAATCAATCCTAGGCCGATATACTCCATAGATGTCATTGGTGGTCAAGCTGAATACCCCGACCTGCACAAGCTAGTTGAGTCTGTGAAGGAGCTGTCAGCCAAAACATGGATCATCAATGCTACCGAGGAAGCACAGAAAATGGGAAGCCATATGTTCGCCAATGCGATTCTCATCGGCGCTCTTGTAGGCTCTGGCGTCCTGCCACTGGATAAGAAGTCGGTGGAGCCTGTATTGCGGGAAGTCTTTTCTAAGGAAATCGAAGTCAACCTAGAGGCATTTAACAATGGTATCAAACTCGTGAAGCGATAAACAGTAGCTGTTCTTGCAATCTAAACTTACAGGTTTGGAGAGAATTGAGGGTAGGAGGCTTAATATGGCCGAATGGATAGCAATAACTGATGCGCTCGGTCCCGAGAAAATCGTCCATGTCTATGACCCTGTTACCGGAATGAAAGGGGTAGTAGTTATTGATACCACATCTCTGGGTGGGGCAGCAGGTGGCACTCGCATGCTTCCTGATATAACCACGGAGGAGATATTCTGGCTTGCCAGAGCGATGACACATAAGTTTGCCATCCTCGATATCCCGATTGGTGGGTCTAAGGCAGGGATATGGGCAGACCCAGGCATGCGTGGAGCATCGCGGGAAGCTGTTTTGAAAGCCTTTGGAGGCGCTGTGAAGCCACTGATTGACTCAGGGGTGACTCTGGGTCCTGATATGGGCACTGATGCTACGGATGTGTTCACTATCTATGAAGGAGCTGGTATCCCTTCCCGGTATAGCGGCCTGGCACTACAGGAGAAAGATGGTGAACCTCTTGAAGACCATGCCACTGGTTATGGTGTGGTGGTAGCAGCTAGGGCAGCCTGTGAGGTCGCTGGTATAGAGCTTAAAGGAGCTGCGGTAGCCATTGAGGGTTTTGGTAAGGTAGGTGGTGGTGTGGCACGCTATATGGAGGAAGCAGGCGCTAATGTGGTAGCAATATCAACCATTTATGGAACAGCATATAATCAGGAAGGGCTGGATGTGAAAAAACTCCTGGCGGCGCGTAAGAAATTTGGAGATAAGGCCGTGCAGGAGTATAAAGACGCTCAGCACATTGACCGCGGTGTTCTTTATTTCCTGCCAGTTGATATCCTTGTGCCCGGGGCGCGTCCTTATGTTATTGACAAAAGCAACGCCACTCGGGTTCAGGCTAAAATCATCTCCAGCATCGCCAATATACCTATCACTGATGAGGCAGAGGAGATACTCTTTCAACGGGGGACATATTCGGTGCCCGACTTTATTGCCAATGCTGGTGGTGTTGTCCTCGGGATAGTCGACGTCCTCCAGGGCACGGCTGACGATGTCTTCAGGGCATTGAGGGAGCTATTAGGTCCCTTGACTCATGAGATACTTGCCGCTGCCCGGCAAGAAAAGATTAATCCTCGGAGTCTGGCGGTAAAGAGAACCACGGAAAAGGTATTAAAGGCACGAATGGGGAAAGAGGCAGTACCTAGCCTCGAAGATCTGCTTGAACTCGCCAAGCAGCGCCTCAAGATATAACTGCAACAATTCAAGCCCTTACAGCGGTAAATTATTTCGTACAACTTAGAGCCAAACTACCGGCCGCCTCAATTTAGTTAAGCACAGCCCTCAATTTTTGGTAACCCCCGACCTCATATTGGCTTATTCTACTTATATCTTCAAAATTAATTATCTTCAAAATCTTATCCCAGAGGGCTTGACAAATAGCTAAAAAGTGTGTACACTTGTTTGTAGAACATTGGTTTGTAAAACATGTGTTTGAAGACGTGAGGAAATCGGATGAGAAAGCCGGGTGTAAGTGAAAAAAGGCAGCGGATATTGAAGTTTATCCGTGATTTTTTTGAAGACAGAGGTTATGCACCTACGGTTAGAGATATCCTGAAGGGGTGCAATATAAGCTCAACGGCAGTCGTTCAGCATCATCTGAATATACTGGAAAGAGAAGGCCACATTCATCGGGATCCAGAAGTTTTCAGAAGCATCCAGCTCCTTGATAGAAAGAATACTGTTAGAGTGCCGCTCTTAGGCTACATTGCCGCAGGCGAACCAATCCCCGTGCCAGATTCAGAGACATGGAAAAGCGAGGCTGTAGAGACGTTAGAGCTAACTGAGGAGCTTATTCAAGGAAAGGAAGTCTATGCCTTACGAGTGAAAGGACTTTCAATGATTGATGCCCTGATTGACGACGGCGACGTTGTTTTGATGGAGCCGGCGAACACTGCCGATGATGGAGACATGGTTGCTGTCTGGCTAAAAGACAAGCAGGAGGTAACTCTGAAGAGACTCTTTCGAGAGCAACAAATGATTCGCCTTCAACCGTCTAACTCTCAGATGGGGCCACTATATGTAAATCCCAAAAATATGGAAGTCCAGGGAAGGGTTATCGGAGTTATCAGAAAACTATGAGGTGAGAATAAGAGGCGATGGTTGCCTTTATTCAAATAAATCGCGGAGGTTAGAAATGGCTAAACTGCTTGAAAAACCAGAAGAGTTAAGAGTAACCGCCAACATTGAAGGCACACCACTAACTATTACCAGAAATGGCAAGGCAGAGCGTGTGACCAGAATATATCAGCAGTGGCGGGTATCGGAGCAACTCTTCGAACAGGAGATTCTAAAGAGTTACTTCAGAATTCGGACAAGTAAAGGCGTTATTTACGATATTTATCGCGATACTGCGTCCAATTCCTGGTATTTGGGCCGAGTTTGCGATTAGAGCTTGAATTTGCGAATAAAAACTTGCACTGTCGCTAAACCATAACTTGATGCCATTGATTAAAGGAAGGAGGCTTGTTCAATGATGCCGGCAGTAAAAGACACAGTCCAATGTTCGAGATGCGGATGCATTGCGCTACCTGATGCCACCAAGTGCCCCAAATGTGGTGCATTATATAATGGCAATGGGAAAAAGGAGACAGTTGATGATGCCATGAATTATCTCCCGCGTCCAATGATAGTAGAAGACACCAACATTAAAGTAGTGCGAGCCTACTATCAACTCACCTGCTATCGTCACGGCAAGATTCATGTCAAAGCCACAGTGATCGGTTCTCCTGTCAAGTGTCCCTTCTGCCAATAGGTGTGGGTGCAGGATATGAAAAACCCACAAGGCACGCCCGAAGGTATTATGCTTTGCTAAGTTGGTTAATTTGCGGTATTACGCTAGGCAGGATATAAGAAATCGGGGTGAGAGGATTTGAACCTCCGACCTCATGGTCCCAAACCATGCGCGCTAGCCGCTGCGCTACACCCCGCAACAAAAAGTATAGTTTAACTAGTTTGATATAGTCAAGGAATCACGCGCCTGCTTTTAACTGGTATGGCTATTTACATGTGGGGCAGATATCGAAGAAATCCTCGGGTAGGTGCCACTTTTTCCTGATATATTCTAGCTGCCTTTCCGGTGCCCAGTAATTTCCGCAAACTTTACATTTCTTGAGCTTGAACTCTACTTTCCAGTTGTAGATTATTCTGGTGTCGCCTCTGTCCTCCATTTTTATGGCGCCGGTTGGGCATATATAGTAGCAAGAACCGCAGCCGATGCAAGCTATAGTCGGCTCAAGAAAGGGAGAGGCGGGCTCTTTGGTTATGCCTCGATTGACTAGGCTGATAGCACTTACACCAACAACTTGCTCACAGGTTCTAACACACAAGCCGCACACAATACAGTCATTGTCTTCTAGATACTCAGGTTTAAAAGATGGCTGCTCAATGCCCATCTGTGAAGCTAGTTCCTGTATTACCTTGTTCTTAGAGCACCGTGCCAGAAGCAGATCTAATATCATTTTGCGATTGCTTATTACTCTGGGCGAGCCAGTTTTAACTTCCAATCCTTCTTCCACCGGGTAAAGGCAAGAGGTGACGATTTTCGTCCGCTTCCCCTTTGAAATCTCCACTATACACAGTCTGCAGGCGCCGTATGGCTCTATAGCTTCATGGTGGCACAAGGTGGGTATATCAATGCCGTTTTCTCTAGCTACCTGAAGTAGTGTTTGCCCCTTTTCAGCCTTAAATTCACGGCCATCAATTTTAAAGGTTATCATTCTACTCTTTACCTACATCTCCTAATTTGCAAATATCATAGCAAGCCCCACACTTGATGCACTTCGACTCGTCCAGAACAACCGGCTTCTTCTTCCCCATAAAGGTTATAGCTTCTTGGGGACAAGCTTTAACACAAAGTCCACAGCCGGGGCATTTTTCTTCCACTATGTAGTAATGAATTAAAGCCTTACATACTCCGGCTGGGCATCTCTTTTCTTTTATGTGTGCTTCATACTCGTCTTTGAAATAGCGAATAGTAGTTAAAACGGGATTTGGTGCCGTGGCGCCCAAGGCACAGAGAGAACTATCTATTAGGGTGGCGGAAAGCCGCTCTAGAAGGTCGATGTCTTTTTCGTCACCTTTCCCTTCGGTTATATCATCCAGGATTTGCCGCATTCGCTTTACTCCCTCTCGACATGGCACACACTTACCACAAGACTCCTCTTCGAGAAAGGTTAGGAAGTATTTGGCGATATCTACCATGCATGTAGTTTCATCCATGACAATCATGCCGCCTGAGCCCATCATCGAACCAGCTTTAGTCAACTCGTCGAAGTCTACCGGCAAATCAAGTAAACTTTCAGGAATGCAGCCACCTGAAGGGCCACCGGTTTGCACTGCCTTGAATTTTTTCCCGTCTCGAATGCCACCGCCGATATCATAAATGATTTCCCTCAAGGTTATGCCCATTGGCACTTCTACCAAGCCCGTGTTATTAATCTTACCTACCAGGGAAAATATCTTTGTCCCCTTGCTGCCATCAGTACCTAAGGTGCGGTACCAATCAGCACCTTTGTTGATTATTACGGGCACGTTCGACCAAGTTTCGACATTGTTCAGATTGCTGGGGCTGTCCCACAAACCTCTTTCTACCGTGTGAACATATTTAGCTCTTGGTTCTCCAACTTTGCCTTCCAGAGAGGCCATCAGCGCCGTAGACTCGCCGCAGACAAAGGCACCTCCACCTCTGGTTATGCGAACATGGAAATCAAAACCTGACCCCAAAATATCATCTCCCAGAAGTCCTAGTTGCTGTGCCTGTTCTATAGCTATTCTTATAGCCTCCACCGCTAGCGGATATTCGTGACGAACGTAGACATAACCCTCACGGCAGCCAATGGCGTAAGCACCAATAATCAGCCCTTCGAGGACGCTATGAGGATTACCCTCGAGGAGGCTTCTATCAGCATAGGCGCCGGGGTCGCCTTCATCGGCATTCACGATGACGTATTTGATGTCTCCCGGAGCATGGCGGCAGGATTCCCATTTTATCCCAGCGGGAAAGCCACCACCACCTCGCCCTCTCAGCCCAGAATGCTTAACCTCTTCAATTATCTGCTCTGGAGTCATTTCGAAGAGGGCCTTGGCTAAAGCTGAGTAACCGCCTATTGCAATGTAATCTTCGATGCTGGTTGGATCTATCTCGCCGTTACTGCCAAATATGATTCTCTCCTGTTTCTGGTAGAATGGCACTTCGTGTTGATGTGTGATTTTCCTGCCAGTAGTGGGGTCAGTATAAAGCAATCGTTCTACGATGCTGTTTCTGATGATTGTCTCATCTAATATTTCAGGAACATCTTCAGGTTTTACTTGCTGGTAGAAAATGTCACCAGGTTGAATGGCTACAATCGGGCCCTTCTCGCAGAAGCCATGACAACCTGTAGTTTTTATGTCAACCTTATCCCCTAATCCTTGATTGGCTACTCCGGTCTTAAAAGCTTCAGTAGCTTTTACACATCCGTAGGCGTGACAGCCGGTGCCACTGCAGATGGTAATTCGTGGTTTATCTGGCTTTCTGTTGTTCACAAGCTCTTTTCGCAGAGCTTCTAAATCTTGCCTTGAGTGAAGTCTAGTCAGCATCTTATCAACATTTGGTTACTCAAATTGGTTAAATAAGTGGTCGACCTTGTCAGTGCTCATCTGTCCAAAGTATTCCTCATCAATCTTCATCACCGGCCCTAGAGCACAAGCTCCCATGCAATTGACTGTTTCCAGTGTGAACTTACGGTCTTTGGTAGTTCCACCACTCTTGGTAGCTAAACTTCGTTCAATCTTTTCCAGCACCCTCACGGCACCCCTGACATGGCAGGCAGTGCCCAAACAAACGTTAATTAAATGCCTACCTCTGGGTTCAAGGCTGAAAGCTTTGAAAAAGGTAGCCACGTCGTACACCCGGCTCGCGGGGATAGCCATGGTTTCGCTTACCTGAATCAGAGCTTTTTGGGGTAGGTAATGGTATTCAGCCTGTATATCCTGAAGTATGGAAACTAGCTGTCCTTTGTCCCCATTGTATTTGTTTATAATAGCGGAAACTTTTTTATCCATTGTCAGTAATTATTGCGGCTAGCTTTTTCCTTGAGTTTGGCATATTCATCGGTCACCCTCGCCTGAATTTGAGCTACTATCTCTTTGGGGAGGTGCCGAAATCTTCCTTGTAGCTTGAAGTAATCCTCCACAGGGCGCAGCTGTGGAAAATCGAAGTTCAGAGTGTATTTGCCTCCTTCTACTTCATAGAGTGGGAAAATGCCTGTTTCTACTGCCAATCGCCCTGCCCTGATAGTTAAATCTGAAGGTAGGCGCCAGCCAGTAGGGCAAACAGACAATATATGGATATAAGATGGGCCTTCGACTGTCATGGCTTTATTGATTTTATTCATGAGGTCAAAAGGATAACTGTGGCAAGCGGTAGCTACATAGGGTATGTCATGAGCAGCAGCGATAGCTGGCATATTTTTCTTCCAGGTAGTTTGGCCAATGCTCACTTTGCCTGCCGGCGCAGTGGTAGTAGAAGCACCAAAGGGAGTAGAACTTGAACGTTGAATACCAGTATTCATATAAGCTTCGTTATCGAAGCAGATATATATGAAGTTATGACCTCTTTCTAAAGCGCCAGACAGAGCTTGGAAGCCTATATCGGCGGTACCGCCATCTCCGGCCATGGCTACTACCTTGGTTCTTTTAGGATATCTGCCTTTGCGACTCAGAACTTTTATTCCGGCTTCTATTCCAGAAGCCACAGCCGCAGTATTCTCAAAGAGGGTATGAATCCATGGCACCTCCCAGGAGGTATAAGGGAGTGGGGAGGAGACGATTTCCATGCAGCCGGTGGCATTAGCAATGATCACATTTCTACCTAAAGCCTTACACACAAGCCGTACAGCTAGCGCTTCGCCACAGCCCATACAAGCTCGGTGTCCCGGAGCAAAATATTCCTTAGTCGTTACTAGCCGTGGGACATATATGGCTAAGTTTTCCACTATTCTCTTACTCCAAGCATTTCAAGTTCATCGAGTTTCCCCTTCTTCGCCTTATCTAATCCGCGGCGAATCAGCTCCTCAAAGGCTTTAGCAGAAATCTCTCTGCCGCCAAGGCTGCCTACGAAGCTGACAACTTTTGGCCTAGCCCTTAATGGATAGAGTGCTGCCTGGATTTCAGAACAAACTGGTGCTGAGCCACCGAAAGACATGGCACGGTCAAGGACGATGAGCACCTTAGCTTTCCTTACGGCCCGGCGAAGTTCGTCAAAGGGGAAAGGACGCCATAAACGCAATCTTATCAGGCCGACCTTTTGACCTTCCGCCTGCATCTTATCTATAGCCATCATAGCTGTTTCGCTGAAGCTCCCCATGCATAGTAGCAAAGCGTCGGCATCCTCTGTTTTGTAGCTATCTACCGGTGAATAATGACGCTCTGAAAGCCCACCGAACTCCTGCCAGGCCTGAAGAATTACTTTTTTGGAAGCTTTTAAGGCAACTTCTTGGGCCTTTTTAGCCTCGGTGTAGATGAAAGGAGGGCCAAAAGCACCCATGGTTACCGGCTTGTCGGGGTTAAGGGGGTAAGGGTGGCGATATTCAGGAAGAAATTTATCTACCACAGCTTGCTCTAGAAATTCGACCGATTCGATTGTGTGTGAAATGTAAAATCCGTCGATATGGACCACTGTCGGAAGCATGACGGTTGGGTCTTCAGCAATACGGAAGGCGCATAATGTCAAATCAAAGGCTTGTTGAGCATTCTCAGCAAATATTTGAATCCAACCACAATCCCGGATTGCCATTACGTCAGAATGGTCTGTCCATATGCTTAATGGTGCTGATAGCGCTCGGTTAGCTACTGCCATGACTATCGGCAAACGCAGCCCTGAGGCCACATACAGTACCTCATGCATAAGTTCTAGTCCCTGGCTCGCGGTAGCAGTAAAAGTCCTAGCGCCTACAGCTGAAGTGCCCAGACAAGCGCTCATCGCTGAATGCTCTGATTCTACTGGTATATATTCGGCATCTAACTCACCGTTGGCTACAAACTCAGCCAGCCGCTCTACTATGTGAGTTTGGGGTGTAATGGGATAGGCAGCCACAGCATCAACGCGGGCTAATTTGGCGGCCTCCGCTATGGCAAAGGAACCCTCTATACCTACTCGTTTCATTGGCACCTCTATTCTTCCTCAACCATCTTTATAGCTTCTGTCCAGCACTCACGGGCGCAAATACCACATCCCTTGCAATAATACAAATTGGCTTCAAAGTAGCCGTCTTCATTCTGCCCAATGCACCCCTCTGGGCAAAAGAGGTAACAAATTCCACATTTGATGCATTTTTCATGGTTCCATACCGGACGCTCTGATTTCCAATCCCCAGTGCGGTATTGCTTAGCGCTTCCTGCCTCAGTAACAACGCAGCCAGGTAGCAATTCTCGCCATGAAGGCAATACTTCTGCTTGGAGTACCTCACGTGGTTTCTGAACAATATCGCAAAGCTCGGCAATTTGTGTTTCTTCATAAGCCTTGCGGCAAGCATCAATATTACCCTTAGCTCTAGCGCCGAAACGCTCCTTTAGAGGCTCTGTCAGGGATTCTAGCTCGATTATCTCCGTGGCCTTTATCAGTGCCCCGAGCATCGTTGTATTAACAATTGGAACACCAAGCATCTCGCGGGCAATTACAGTAGCATTGACTGCTGCCAGTTTCCAAGGGCCACTTAGCTCTGACTTTATGTCAACCAACGCTTTGGGGGTATTTATCACCAGCGTACCATCTTTCTTAAGTCCTGAGGTGACGTCGGTGATTTGAAGTAGGCCCGGATCCAAGATTACCACAATATCAGGAATTGTTACTGACACTCTGGCTCGGATCGGGTTAACATTGCTTATACGATTGAAAACAAGCACCGGCGCCCCCCTTCTTTCCGGACCAAAGCTGGGGAACGCCTGTGCAAATTTCCCTTCCTCGATAGCTGCCAGTGCTAATAGTTCAGCCGATGTTACTGCCCCTTGACCACCTCTCCCATGCCATCGGATCTCGATTGTTTTGTCTTTTTCCGTCAACTTGCTATATTTCCTCGAAGTGCCCCTGGAGGGACTCGAACCCTCGCACCCGGCTCCGGAGGCCGGCGCTCTGTCCCCTGAGCTACAGGGGCTTTGGTAATTTTAAAGCATATCTATCCGTTTGGCAACGCCTTGCAGTTCCACACGTTCAGTAGCTATGATTTTAACGTTTTCGGCCTTTTTGCAGTCGAACTCGCACAAATTTCTCTAATTCAACAATGAAAAACCCTGGGACGAAGCCCAAAACTATAAGCAGCCACCATTCTGTTGGGAAAGCTGCTGTTCTAAACAACGATTGGAAAGCGGGAACATAAGTTATCGCCAGTTGACAGACCAAAGTTATTGCCATGCCTGCCAGTATCCACTTATTGGAGAACGGACTGAAGGTAAATGCTGACCTCATTACTGACCTGGCAGTAAGTATGTAGCCCAAATGCACCCAGATAACCGCCATAAACGCTGCTGTTTGCGCCTGAGTTATGCGCAGCGTATCAACCGGGCTTGAGAGAGCCGGCGCTCCAAAGACATGGTACACTAGAAAGCCCCAGGCTGCCATCACAGCAGATACTAGCCCTACCCTCTCGAAAAATAACCGATTGGCTATCTTTTCTTTTGGGTCACGCGGTGGACGTCTGAGTAACCCTTTCTCTTTACGTTCCAATATGAGAGGCATGGTAAGGAATGCCGAGTCAGCCATATTCACCCAGAGGATATGAATGGGGGCCATAGGCAGGGCAACGGCAAAAAGGGGCACAAATGGTGCCAGCAATATAGCCCCGGCTATTAGCAGCGCCTGTCCACCATTCGTAGGCAGAGTATAGAGGATGGCTTTCTCAAGATTTGTGAGCGCATGTCTTCCCTCTTCTACAGCATTCACGATGGTGGCAAAGTTATCATCAGTCAAAACCATATCAGAAGCTTCTTTGCTCACTTCGGTTCCCGTTATCCCCATAGCAATGCCGATATCTGCTGCTTTTAGCGCTGGGGCGTCATTCACTCCGTCACCAGTGACTGCAACAATATGTCCTCTCTGCTGCAGCTGGGTTGTTATCCTGAACTTATGTTCCGGTGCAACACGGGCATATACCGAGACTGCATCCACAACTTCATAAAGTTCAGAGTCGGTCATCCTCGAAAGTTCTTCTCCTGTCAGCACCCTATCTGCATCCATTTCCAACTGATTGGCAATAGCCCTTGCTGTTTGAGGATGGTCGCCGGTTATCATTACTACTTTTATTCCAGCCCGTGTGCATTTCCCTATTGCCTCTATTGCTTCCTCACGAGGTGGGTCAATCATCCCCTGAAGCCCGAGGAAAATGAGTCCATGCAAATCTTCACCCGTGAGTGTTTTTTTCTCTTTAGGCACAAACTTATATGCCATACCAAGCACTCGCAGGGCTTCATTTGCCATCTCATGTACTTTAGTCAATATCTCCTCACCTCTCAGCGGTTCAATACCATCATTAAAGAATTGCTGCTGACACATCTGCAAGACCCTTTCTGGGGAGCCTTTTACATACAATAAATTGTCCTCTTCACCCTCATGTAATGTGGCCATATATTGTTGCTCTGGCTCAAAGGGTATAGTATCTAATCTGGAGAGCTTCTCAGTGATACCGGCTTTGGCTGCCGAAACTACTAGCGCTCCCTCGGTGGGGTCACCCATAATTTTGTGACCTTCCTCATCCTTTACCAGGATTGCGTCGTTACAGAAATATCCTGCCTTTAGAGTCTCAACCAAAGCCCCATCACTATATGCTGCAATAACCTCTGTATTCCCGAAAAGGAAGCTGCCCTTGGGGTCATAGCCAACTCCTGTCACATGATAATCCTTGCCGCTGCAGTATATACGCACCACTGTCATTTGATTCTTAGTCAGGGTCCCTGTTTTATCTGAACAAATAACTGTTGCGCTCCCCAAAGTTTCAGCCGCCGGTAATTTCCTTACCAGGGCTTTTCGATGTGCCATTGCCGTTGCTGCTAAGGCTAAAAGGACGGTCACTAATGGTGGTAGCATCTCTGGTATTGCTGCAACGGCAAGAGCTACCGAGGCAAGAAAGGAATATGTCGCTGAGTATCCGAACACTATCGCCAGTATGAAATTGACGGCAGCTAAAGCAAGTATGGCAAATGCCAGGAAGCGGGAAAAATCTGCAAGCTTCCTCTGGAGAGGCGTAATGACTCTTGCGGTCTCCTTCACCAGTTCAGCGATTTTACCGAATTCTGTTCGCTCGCCAGTTGCGACTACAACCCCTCGAGCTGAACCGCGAGTAATAAAAGTGCCACTAAAAGCCATACAGCTCTGGTCCCCGGGAGATAAATCTGGTCTTGGAATAGCTTCAACATGCTTTTCCACCGGTACTGAATCACCAGTAAGAGAGGCTTCATCTGCAGCCAGGTTTTTGGTGTAAAACAGCCTTAAATCTGCGGCTACTTTATCACCGCTGTTTAGCAATACTATATCCCCAGGAACCAATTCCCGTGCCAGGATGGTTTTCTCCATTCCGTCCCTGAGCACACTACATTCCGACACCATCATCCTTCTCAATGCCTCAAGGGCAGCTTCAGCTCTTCCCTCCTGAACGAATCCCAAGATGGTGTTAACGATAACCACCAGAAGAATAATCCACACCTCATTCCACATATCCTCTCCCCATACCGTGCTTAGTAAGGCGCAGATTAAAGCGGCAGCAAGCAGGATATATATTAGTGGATTATGGAACTGAAGTAAGAAACGGATGAAAGGGTTTTGTTTCTTGAACGTCAGTTCGTTATATCCATATTTTTCTAGCCGCGCTCTTGCCTCATCAGAGGTAAGGCCTGTTTTCCCGGTTGCTAATGTTTCAAAAACTTGTTCTGCTTCTAGCTGATACCATGCATTTCCATTCATCTACATATACCTCTATGTTATCGGGCTGTTCTGATGGCACCTCAGAATCGAACTTTATTTGCTATTTGCATGCGGGAGCTGGTGAGTAGAAGTTAGGATTGAGCCCTTGTGCATAACCATGGCTGATATTATCTGCCTGGTCCTTCTTTCTCCTGCCACCTTATAATGGCTTTAGCTATCTCGAGAACCGGGAATATGCTCCCAGCGAGAAGGATAACTGCCAGCCATTCAAAGACACTCAGAGGATACGTATTGAACACTGCCTCAAAGAATGGCACTTCAATAACTATGTACAGTAACACGACCTCCCAAAGTATAGCGAGATTTAGCCACTTATTCTTGAACATGCCAATCTCAAATATAGACTTCTTGTCAGAACGGAAATTGTAAGCTTTGAAAAATTGAATCAGAACCAGGCAAAGGAAGCAAAGGCATTGTGCCTCCATCATGCTTTTGCCTGCATCCAGTGCCCACTTAAATATCGCCAAGTTCACTATAGCCGACCATATACCACCGATAGACATGAGTGTCACAACCGGTTTCGTGAAAATGCCTTGACCTCGAGGACGTGGCTTCTGTCTCATAATATCTGGTTCGGCAGGGTCTACAGACAGGGCAAGCGCTGGTAAACCATCAGTAGCTAGGTTCACATACAAAATCTGGACGGCGATAAGAGGTATGGCTCCAGGAGGTAACCCGATTAATGGTCCAAAAAGAATAGCAACCGCCATCAGCAATATTTCACCGAGATTGGAGGAAAGTAGATACATCAAGTATTTTTTAATATTACTGAAAATGCCTCGCCCTTCTTCTACAGCAGCTACAATGGAGGCAAAATTGTCATCGGTTAGTATAATATCTGCTGCTTCTTTGCTAACATCAGTACCAGTTATACCCATAGCCACACCGATGTCAGCCTTTTTGAGTGCCGGGGCATCATTCACCCCATCTCCGGTCATAGCTACCACGTGTCCTTTCTTGACTAAGGCTTCTATCACGCGGAGCTTATGGGCAGGAGAAACCCGAGCATAGACTTCTATCTTCTCTATCAGAGCTTCAAATTCCTCGTCGCTCAGGTTGTCGATTTCAGCCCCTGTTAGGGCAACACCTTCTTTGAGTATACCTAATTCTTTGGCAATAGCAACTGCAGTTAGCTTATGGTCACCGGTTATCATTACTGACCTAATGCCAGCTTGGTCACAGAGCTTTACTGCTTCCTTAACTTCTTCACGAGGTGGGTCAATCATACCAGCAAGGCCAACAAAAACCATATCTTGTTCTACGCCATCAGTTGGGCCAGCGGTATCAGTAAGCCGTTTATATGCCAGCCCAAGGACACGGAGAGCATCCTCTGCCATCTCTTGAGCAACCGACATGATAGTTTTCCTGTCTTCGTGAGCTAGTTCTTTTTCCTTTCCATCCCGGTAAATGCGGCTACAAGAACTTAAGATTACCTCAGGTGCCCCTTTGGAGTAGGCAATCTTACCTTGGGGCGTTTGATAGACAGTGGTCATCCTCTTCGTCTCTGAGGAGAAAGGAATTTCGTGGATGCGAGGGAATTGGCTTTGAAGTTTCTCTTGCCACAAACCGGCCTTAGCCGCTGTTACTACCAAAGCACCCTCGGTAGGGTCGCCTTTGATTCTCCAAACACCATTGGCTGAAGTAAGAGACGTGTCATTGCACAGGCTACCTATCTGGAGCAGCATTTGTAAGGCAGTGTCTCCTTCAGTGTTCAGAGCTTTGCCGTCAAGATGAAACTCACCTTTAGGTTCATAGCCGACGCCGGTGATATCAATTAGCTTGCCGTCCACATAAAGGCGACGTATTGTCATCTGGTCCTGTGTCAGCGTGCCGGTTTTATCCGAGCAAATAAATGTGGTGCAGCCAAGGGCCTCCACTGCCGGGAGCTTTCTGACTAGGGCATGGCGTCGCACCATTCTCTGGACGCCAAGGGCCAGCGAGATGGTGACTACGGCAGGCAAGGCTTCAGGAACGGCGGCTACAGCCAGACTTACCCCCCAGATGAGCATCTCCAAAATCTCATGCCCTCTCAAAACTCCAATTCCGGCTAGAGTGAAACATAGAGCTAAAGCGCCGATGCCAATCCACTTTCCCAACTTATCGAGGTTAATCTGGAGAGGAGTTTGTTCCTTCTCGACCTCTTGAAGCATGGCAGCAATCTTGCCGAATTCCGTCGCCATACCGGTAGCTGTAACAACCGCTGTGCCCCTGCCATAAACAGCTGCCGTTCCCATAAAGGCAATGTTCTTTCTGTCACTAATGCTCACTTCCCTTGGCAATACCCTGTCTGTCTTTTCCACGGGAACCGATTCCCCAGTCAGGGGAGCTTCGTCTGTTCTTAAATTAACAGCTTCGATAAGACGGCAGTCCGCCGGTATCCGGTCACCGGTTCTGAGGATGATTATGTCCCCGGGGACTAGCTCTCGAGAGGGTATTTCCGTTTCCTCACGGCCTCGTAGCACTGATGCCATAGGGGCTGCCATTCTTTTCAGCGCTTCCATAGCCCGTTCAGCTCTGTATTCCTGCACAAATCCCAAGCCAGTAGCAAAGAGAATGATGACGAAGATAACAATGGCATCAGCTACTTCACCCATAATAGCTGACAGGGCTACAGCAACAAGGAGGATAATAATTAGAAAGTTCTTAAATTGTTCCAGGAAGATTATCCAGGGAGAGATTTTTTCCTTCTCAGCCAGCTCGTTAGGACCAAACGCATCTAGTCGACGTTGAGCCTCTTCTTGACTTAAGCCATCACGTTTTGAGTTTAAGGCAGTCAGAACTTCGGGGGTTTCTAAATTATGCCAATCCTTGGTTGCATAATTTATCATTCTCCAGAGCCTCCTTTATCTCTGCATATATTAGCCTGTTAAGCTCTAAAAGGCCTATTGTTGACTTATAGTAAAGTTAACATAAGCCCACAAAAGAAAGATGCCAATTAGTGCCAAAGAATACCAACTTGCCCTAAGAGGCGTCTTGCGCTGTGGGCGAGACATAAGTCCGGCAATAACTACCCCGGTCATTAGCATCACCACCAAAGCGGTAAAAACATGAGTTTGTGATACCGCAGCCAATATTGGTCCTTCAGTATAAAAAATGTCATCTATGCCGATGATTACCATGTTAAAGAGATTGCTCCCTATCATATTAACCACGCATAAGTCTACAGCTCCCAAGCGTAACGCTGAGAAAGACACAGTGATTTCGGGTAAGGTGGTGGCAAAGGCAATAAACAAACTGCCAACAAAAGTTTGCCCCCAGCCAGTAACCTCTGCCATCTCATCACCTATAAAAGCGAGCCATGTCCCAGCACCGACGATAACAATAGCGGACAAAGCGTAGTAAAGAAAGGCGCGTTTTAAGGGGATATTTTCATATTTAGCAGCTACCTCAATGTCAGAGTAAAACTGAGTTTGCGCCTGCCTCTCATAGTTCAATATCATCCTGGCCATAAGTACATATAAAATGAAGATAACAGGGGTATAGATTCCCACCCAACCAATTGCCAGAGGGGAGAGAAAGAGACTAACAAGTAAACAAGCAGATGGAAAGGCAATCATGATTAAGCTCAGTCCAGCAACAAGACTGTGCCCCGATCTCGCTGCAGTTAGCAGAGGGCCATGCCGATAGGCAATGTCAAGCAGAGCCAAATTAAGAAGGTTAAAGGCGTTAGCACCAAACAGGTTGCCTACAGTTAAATCGGGTGCTTTCAGCAGAGCTACCGCACTTATACCGGTAAAAAGTTCAGGCAGAGACGTAGCTAGAGCTACCAGTACTACACCAATCCATAACCCACCCAGCCCAGTTTTTTCAGCAATAACATCACCGTACTTGGCTACCTTCATCCCAGCAAAAAAGATGAGTAATATGCAGACAGCAAATTTTGCCCAAATTAAAATCACTTTTGTGTCTTCTTTTCCGAAAGATACAAATTATATCCTAAAGAATCACGAGAAAATAGGTACCAGCATCAGCATGGCTCCGCCAGCTACCACTGAGGCTATTTGTCCAGCGGTATTAACTCCAGCAGCGTGCATCAGAAGATGGTTTTGAGGGTTAGCTTTCAAACCTTCTTTCTGAACTACTCTGGCTGACATAGGAAAGGCTGATATACCCGCGGCACCAATCAGAGGGTTAATCTTTCGACCAGATAGGATATACATTATCTTCCCGAAGATAACACCGGCAGCAGTATCCAGTGCGAAGGCAATTATACCCATAACAAAGATTATAATTGTCTCGAGCTTGAGGAACTGAGAAGCTACCATCATCCCACCTACGGTAAGGCCTAACATAATAGTCACAATGTTGGCCAGTTCATTCTGAGCTGTCAGTGAAAGTCTCTCAACCACTCCGCACTCTCGAATTACATTGCCGAACATGAGACAGCCTATAAGTGGTGTAGCTTTTGGAGCTATCAAGCCTACTATCAGTATGGTAACTATGGGGAAGATAATCTTTGTCCTTTGTGATACCGCATCTGTTTTAATAGGCATTTCTACGAGTCTTTCTGCCTTAGTAGTCAACCATTTCATTATCGGTGGCTGGATAATGGGCACCAAGGCCATGTAAGAGTAAGCTGCTACCACAATAGCTGCGGCATACTTAGATTCGAACATAGTAGACACGTAAATTGAAGTAGGGCCGTCAGCCGAACCGATTATGCCGATGGAGGCAGCGTCCTTCAGGCTGAAGTTCATAATTTGAAGCCAACCATCACCGAGCAAGTAGGCTAAGAAAAAGGTGCCGAAGATACCAAACTGGGCTGCAGCACCGAGGAGGATAGTATAGGGTCTCTCCAGGAAGGGACCGAAATCTATCATGGCTCCTATGCCAATGAAGATAAGGAGAGGGAAGAGCGCAGTTTTAATCCCGGCTTCCCTTAAAACGGCAAAAAGCCCACCTTCGTCAACCAGGCCACTCAACGGGATGTTAGCCAGCAAAATTCCACTGCCAATGGGTATTAGTATCACCGGCTCCACATTCTTAGCGGTGCCTAGATAGATAAGAAACCCACCGATAGCTAGCATTATGACTATTTGCCAGTTAAGGTTGAGGAACCCAAGAAACTCGCCAGCGGCTATGTCCATTAGCTAATCCTTCTCCTCGGGCTTAATCAATCTATTGAGCAAGGTCATCACACCCAGCAGTATCCCCAGCACGGCGAAGATGATTGCCATTCCCAGCAGAACTATCCACAAAGCATCTACCATTTCAATATCCCAGATTGGGGTACCTCTGATTTGCTCGGAGACTACACAGAACCAGGTTCGTAAAGTGACATCATATCATAAGATACTTTTCCTTGTAAATACATCTGACTCTTTTATTTTCTGTCATTCTGAGGGAACGAAGCGACCGAAGAATCTCGTCTACGGTAAATTCTTTGAGCTACATGTAGGGGCAGACCTTCAGGCCTGTCCGCATTTGGACGGGGCTACAGACCTGTCTCTGCTCAGGGCAATGCCTATAGACACTTTCGTGCAATCTGACTTTGCCTTCAAAGACAGGAATTGTATAATGTTAGGCGCGGAGAGGTGTCCGAGTGGTTTATGGTGCCGCTCTCGAAAAGCGGTGGGCGATGAGCCTCGTGGGTTCGAATCCCACCCTCTCCGCCAAGCTCTGGAGAGGTGCTGGAGTGGACTATCAGGCGCGCCTGGAGAGCGCGTGTCGCCATTGGCGACCGTGGGTTCGAATCCCACCCTCTCCGCCAAAACTTTACTCACAAGCGTTGTTCACCTATCTTGCCTATGCTACAATGTTTCAACTCAGATGGCGAGTACAGATGAGCTGAAATATTGGGTAGGCTTTTCCAAGATGCCCGGCATTGGTCGGGTGAAAATATCACAGTTGCTTGAACACTTCACTACCATGGAGCATGCCTGGGAAGCCCCGGCTGGCGAGCTGAAAAGAACCGGGCTTGATTCAAAAACTGTAGATACCATCGTGAATTTGAGGCCCAGGATTTCTTTAGATGCTGAAATGGACGGATTGAAGCAGTATAAAGTGAAAGTGCTCACCTGTGATTCACCTGCCTATCCCCAAAGGCTGAAGGAAATCTATGATTATCCCCCAGTGCTTTATGTCAGAGGTAAGCTTCTGCCTGAAGATGAATGTTGTCTGGCTGTAGTTGGCACTCGTCGGGCTACCGTCTATGGACGTCAGGTAACTGAGGAAATTGTCAGTGACCTGGCCCGGAACAAAATCACAATTGTCAGTGGTCTGGCTAAAGGGATTGACTCTATAGCTCATCGTGCTGCGATTGAAGCCGGCGGCAGGACTATTGCTGTCTTCGCTTGCGGATTGGACATCGTTTACCCGGCAGAAAATGCCAAGCTGGCTCGCGAGGTTATGGAGTACGGTGCTTTAATAAGTGAATATCCTCTGGGCACTCGGCCTAAAGCTGATAATTTTCCCAGGCGCAACCGGATTATGAGCGGGCTGAGCCTCGGTGTGTTGGTGGTAGAAGCTGGAGAAAGCAGCGGAGCCTTAATCACGGCTAATCAGGCGCTGGAGCAGAACCGAGAGGTCTTCGCCGTCCCGGGCAGTATTCTATCTCCAGCCAGCAGAGGGACGAATCGTCTTATACAGGAGGGGGCGAAACTGGTCCGGAACTATGTTGATGTTTTAGAGGAGCTGAATTTAGCTATAATGGCCCAACAACTGGAGATGAAGGAACTATTGCCTGCCGACGACACTGAATCACTGTTGCTGAAGCAACTAAGCCGTGAGCCAACTCACATTGATGAGATCTGTCGTAATAGCGGCCTAGCAGCGGCTCTGGTTGGCAGTGCCCTAACCGTGATGGAGCTTAAAGGGATGGTGAAGCAGGTCGGTGGCATGAACTATGTGCTGGCTAGGGAGGCGAGTGAAGAATATCAAATGACAAGGTGATATGGCAGTGAAACTCGTTATTGTTGAATCACCAGCCAAGGCAAGGACTATAAGCAGTATCTTAGGCACAGGTTATACTATCAAGGCGACCCTGGGGCATGTGCGTGACCTACCCAGAAGCGAATTGGGTATAGATATAGCCAATGACTTCGCTCCCAGATATGTCGTTATCAAGCAGAGAAAAGAGGTGATCGGTGAGCTAAAGAAGTCGGCTGAAGGTGTTTCAGCGATTTATCTAGCTACTGACCCTGACCGTGAGGGAGAGGCAATTTCCTGGCATCTGGTCGAGGCCATTAAGTTAGATAAGAGCGAACTATCTATCCACCGGGTTGTCTTTCACGAGATAACCAAAGAGGCGGTAGAAAAGGCTTTCCATCATCCTCGCTCTATTGACATGAATTTAGTCGATGCCCAACAGGCGCGCCGTCTCCTAGACAGATTGGTTGGTTATAAGTTGAGCCCGTTGTTGTGGCGGAAGGTGCAAAGAGGGCTTTCTGCAGGTAGGGTTCAATCAGCAGCCTTGAGAATAATCGTTGACCGCGAGCGGGAGATACAGAATTTTGTTTGCACGGAGTACTGGACTATCGAGGCTGAATTAGCCAAGAGCTTGCCAGAAGCTCAGAAGTCCGGTTTCAGAGCATTGTTTATAGGCCTGGCTGACGGCACAAAGTTGGAGATACCTAATCAACAGGAAGCCCAGAGGGTTGAAAGCGAGCTGAGGAAAGCTGATTATGCGGTTAAAAAGATAGCAGTAAAAGAGGTAGCTCGTCAACCGGCACCGCCGTTTATCACCAGCACCCTGCAGCAGGAAGCCTGGCGCAAGCTGCGGTTCACCGCTCAACGCACTATGCTTATCGCCCAGCAGCTTTACGAAGGTATACCCTTGGGTGAAGAGGGCTCGGTGGGGCTGATTACCTATATGCGCACCGATTCCACTCATGTAGCTGCTAGCGCCATAGCGGAGACCAGAGATTTTATTACTAGCAAATATGGTGCTCGTTTTGTGCCTCCGCATCCGCGTTCTTTTGTCAAGAGGGGCAAATGGGCACAAGAGGCGCATGAGGCTATTCGGCCGACAAAGATTCACCGGGAACCGGGCCAGATCCACTCCTACCTCAAGCCAGAGCAATTTAAGCTATACGAGCTTATCTGGAAGCGGATGGTGGCAAGCCAGATGGCGGCAGCCTCTCTGGATACCACCACTGTGGAAATAAACGCAAAATGTCCTGAACCCCAAAAGGCATATCTACTGAGAACAACCAGTTCTGTAGTCAAGTTTTCAGGTTTCATTGCTCTTTATAGTGAAGGCAAAGACGAGGACGGAGAAGAAGAAAAGGCAATTGCCCTACCTGAATTGAAAGTTGGCGACAAGTTAGTGTTATTGGACATCTTCCCGGAGCAGCGTTTTACCCAACCACCGCTTCGCTATACTGAGGCTACGTTGATAAAAGCGCTGGAACAAAGAGGAATCGGACGTCCAAGCACCTACGCCCCAATCCTATCGACTATCCAAGAAAGAGGCTATGTATATAAGGAGAATGGTAAGCTTTGTCCCGACGAAATAGGCTTAGTTGTGAATGACCTCTTGACTCAGCACTTCCCCAAAATTGTTGATCTGGATTTCACTGCTCAGCTTGAGGAAGAGCTGGATGAGATTGCTCGAGGCGAGAAGAGATGGGTGCCTGTTCTAAAAGACTTCTATACGCCTTTCGAGGAAACACTGAACCAAGCTTCTGAGAGGATAGAAAGGGTTAAGATTGCTAAGCCAACGGAGGAAATCTGTCCTGATTGTGGGCGTCCCATGGTATTGAAGACGGGGCGCTTTGGTAAGTTCGTAGCCTGTAGCGGTTATCCTGATTGCAAAAAGACAATGCCCTTCGTTGTCAAAACTGGTGTCTCCTGCCCACAGTGTGGAAAAGAGTTAGTAGAGAGGACAACCAAGAAAAGGCGTATTTTTTATGGTTGCAGCGGTTTCCCACAATGTAAATTTGCGGTTAACCGCAGGCCAGTTCCCCAACCTTGTCCTCAGTGCGGTAAGCTCCTCATTATATATCGAGATGGCTGGGTGAAATGCACAAGCAAAGACTGTAAATATAAGGACAAACTGGATGAGTTAGAAAAGATAGGGGTGACATCATGAAAATCATGGTTATCAACGGACCGAACCTTAACATGTTGGGCAAGCGGAGTAAAGCTATCTACGGAGATAAGACTTTGTCCGAGCTTGATACCATTTTAAGGAAGGAAGGCGAGAGCCTGGGGATAGAAATAATTAGCTTTCAGTCCAACAGTGAGGGAGCACTTATTGACTTTGTACAGAAGCATTCTGTGAAGGCCAGCGGCATAATCATAAATCCCGGAGCACTCACCCATTATAGTTTTTCCTTACGGGATGCTTTGGCTGATAGTGGATTGCCAACTATCGAGGTTCATCTATCTAACATTTATGCTCGTGAAGAGTGGCGAGCGAAATCAGTGATTGCTCCCATTGCCAAAGGGCAAATCAGCGGGTTGGGTTGGCGGGGGTATGTTGCGGCGCTGCGAACTTTAGTTGGAGAACTGAAGAAAGAGACGTAAGAGTGAGCCGGCTGCAAAGACTGCGGCAGAGTTTGACGCAACAGGAATTAGATGTTCTCATAGTTTCTCAGCCGGAGAACAGGCGTTATCTTTCTGGTTTCACTGGCTCAACAGGTTGGCTGCTGATTTCAGCCAGTAATGCTTTTCTAGCTGTTGACTTCCGTTATGTAGAGCAAGCTAAAAAAGAAGCGTCGGATTTTGATGTCGTTCACGTGAAGGGCGACTTAGTAAATTGGTTACCTAAATTGACCTCAGATTTAGGATTCAAAAAAGTAGGCTTCGAGGCTGACCAGGTCCCTTTTGCCATTTACCAGCAGCTATGTAAAACGGTAGGCGATGGCCACTACCAAATTCAACTTATTCCGACCAACGGTCTCGTGGAATCTCTCCGCGTTGTAAAAGAACCTGAAGAACTAAAATTTATAACTGAAGCAGTTAAATTAGCTGATGCCGCTTTTGACCACGCTAAATCGATTATCCGTCCTATGGTGAGTGAAAAGGAAATAGCCTGGGAATTGGAGAGGTTCCTCCGAGAGAAGGGCAGTGAACCCGTGCCCTTCGACATTATTGTGGCTTCGGGGTCTAACGCGGCTTTACCCCATGCCAAGCCCTCTGAGCAAGTTATTCTTGAAAACAAGCCTGTAGTGATTGACTTGGGAGCCCGGGTGAATGGTTACTGCAGTGACTTAAGCCGAACCTTTCTGCTAGGTGATGAAGACAAGACTTTTTCTAAAATTTATGATATTGTTTTGGGGGCACAACTAACCGCTTTGGCTGCAATTATGGCTGGTATGAGTGGTGCCCAAGCTGACCGATTAGCCCGCACGGTTGTGGAAGAGGCAGGCTATGGTGATGCCTTTGGTCATGGCTTGGGACATGGTATTGGTTTAGGGGCTCATGAATCGCCAAGGCTTGGCCCTAATTCTTTAGACTTGTTGATTGATGGCATGGTTTTTACTATAGAGCCTGGAATTTATATCGCTGGCTGGGGTGGAGTCAGAATTGAAGATACAGTTGTAATGGAGAACAGCAGAGTCAAAACCCTTACCAAGGCGGAGAAAATAGCAAACGTGTGTTAGGAGGGTAGTCACCTTATGATCGACGCTGGAGAATTAAAAAGAGGGATAACTATTGAGCTAGATGGGCAGTTGTATCAGGTTCTTGATTTCCAGCATATTAAGATGGGACGAGGCTCAGCACAAGTTCGGCTGAAACTTCGTGATATTCGTGCTGGCCATACAACTGAACGCGCCTTCCAGGCCAGTGAGACGTTTACTAGAGCTTTTCTTGAGCGCTGTCTCGTACAGTACCTTTATAATGAGGGCAGCCTTTATTATTTTATGGATACTAAGACTTTCGAGCAGATACCCATTGATAAATCAATGCTTGGTGAGGCGCTAAACTATTTGAAAGACGGGTCGAACTTGGAAATACTGACACATAAAGGCAAATCCATGGGGATACAATTACCTGTTTCAGTGGAGCTTAAGGTCACGGAAACAGGCCCCGGCTTCAAGGGTGATACAGCCTCTGCTGGCAGCAAACCAGCCAAACTGGAGACAGGCATTACTGTTAAGGTACCCTTTTTCATAAATACCGGTGACATTATCAAGGTAGATACCCGCACCGGGGAATATCTGGAGAGGGTGAGCTGAATCTTTGATAAAAGCTGACCTTCATATTCATACTGCCTATTCTATGGATTGCACCATGTCCCTAGAGCAGATAATCGCACGTTGCCTTGAAGTTGGCATCAACTGCCTCGCGGTAGCTGACCATAACACTATTGCTGGAGCTCTAAAGCTGAAAGAAATAGCGCCCTTCCCGATTATCATCGGTGAGGAAATCCTGACTTTGGGCGGCGAGATCATTGGGCTGTTTCTTAGTCAGGAGATCCCCAGCAAGTTGTCCATAGAAGAAACTGTAGCTCAGATCAAAGCTCAAGATGGGCTGGTATGTATTCCACATCCGTATGACAGGTTACGTTTATCAGTATTTAGAGACCAAGTATTCGAAGATATAATGCCAGAAGTTGATATTATCGAGGCTTTTAACGCCCGTAGCCTTTCGCCTGGCAGTTCAACCAGAGCGTGGCAACTAGCACAGAAATATGGCAAGCTTGTCAGCGCCGGCAGCGACGCTCATACACCATCTGAAATAGGCAATGCCTGTGTTGAAATGCCGGAATTCAATGATAAAGACGAATTTCTGGCTTCCCTAGCTAAGGGAAAGATTTCTGGTAGTAAGTCAAACCCAACTGTTCATTTTGCCAGCACCTGGACTAGATTGAAGAAGCACTTGTCCTAGGAGAGAGGTTCCCTTGTTGACCATCGGTTGGTTTTCCACCGGCAGGGATGATGCAGCAAGACAGCTTCTGCAAGTTGTGTTCCATAAAATTCAAACTGGTGAAATTGAGGGCACGATTGCTTTTGTCTTCAGCAATCGAGAGCCCGGCGAAGCGAGACAGAGCGACTCATTCTTCGAATTAGTTCGAAACTATCGTATTCCGCTGATTTGCTTTTCATCGAGGAAATTTGAGGCTACGCAGGATGTAACGGACAGGGTAGAGGGTGAAACCTTACCAAAGTGGCGCCTCGAATATGACAAAGGGGTCATGGAGAGGCTGCAGGGCTTCAAACATGACTTATGCGTGCTTGCCGGCTATATGCTTATCGTCGGGAAAGATATGTGCCAAAGATATGATATGATTAACATGCATCCAGCGGCTCCTGGAGGGCCTAAAGGTAGCTGGCAAGAGGTAATCTGGGCGCTAATAGAGGATAACGCTGCAGAATCTGGCGTGATGATGCATCTGGTAACGCCGGAACTAGACAGGGGGCCGGTAATAACTTATTGTACTTTTCCCATTAGGGGTGAACCTTTTGATAAATATTGGCGGGAAATAGATAATAGCTCTGTAGCTAAGATAAAAAAAGAGCCGGGTGCAAACAATGCACTGTTTCAACTCATCCGCCAGCATGGGCTAGCCAGAGAATTCCCGCTTATCGTGTCGACCTTGAGAGCCTTCAGTCGAGGTGAGGTTAAAATAAAGGCTGGCACGATATTTGACCGTTATGGGAAACCGATACTAGGGTACGACCTAACTGATGAAGTAGATAAAGCAGTGGAGTTAAGATGAGTGTAATCTGCTTTGACCTCGAAGGTCCGTTAGCTACTCAGGACAATGCCTATGAGCTTATGAAGCTTTTCCCTGGTGGCGGCAAGCTTTTCGGGATCATCAGTCGATATGATGATTTATTAACTCTAGAAGGTAAAGCAGGCTACGAGCCCGGTGATACTTTGGCTCTTATTGCACCGTTCTTGGTATATCATAAGATAAAGGAGAGAGACATTTCCACCCTAGCGAGGAAGGCAACCTTAACTGGTGGAGCTGCGGCACTGGTCTCTCGTCTTAGTGCCCAGGGTTGGAACGTATTCTGCATCAGCACCAGCTATGAGCAGTATGCTTTGCACATAGCACACAGGTTAAATATCTTTTCTCAAAATGTTGCCTGTACTTCCTTCCCTTTAGATGAAATTTCCCGGATGTTAAATAAAGAGGATTTTCGCCCTTTGGAAGCGATAGAGAGAGACATTTTGAGCATTCTATTAGTTAATGACGACTGGATCAAGAAACAACTTGGTCGCTTTTACTGGGAAGAATTGCCTAAGACCAATATGGGTTCGCTCCTGAAGCAGGTGAGACCTGTGGGAGGACAACGCAAGGTAGAAGCGCTAAAACGTTTTGCTCAAGCAAGAAGTCACCCGTTGTCAGACTGGGTAGTGGTGGGTGATAGTATTACCGACTTCAAGATGCTTGAGGCTGTTGACCAGGCTGGGGGTCTGGCTATTGCCTTCAATGCTAACGAGTATGCACTGCCCTACGCTACTATGGGCCTGGCATCCACACATATTTATGACCTATGGCCTGTCCTGGAAAGTTGGAAGAAAGGTAAACGCTCAGCGGTAGAAAAGCTGGTCAAGGGAAAAGAAAAGGCTGGCGGGAACGGTGATAGAGGGCACTTTCACTGGCTAGCTGGGATTGAAGACATTGCGGCTCCTCTCGATATTCACAAGAGAATTCGCCGTATTGTTCGAGAAGAGGCAGCGACACTAGGCTAAATTCACCATGGCTGTGCTTGATATAGTTGGCTTTGGGGCGATGACCATCGACCACCTGTACAAGGTCGATGAGATTGTTGCTGATGGGGAACAGTTAGTAAGGGGTTTTGAATCTATCCCGGGCGGCTCAGCGGCTAATACTATTTACGGTTTGGCTAAACTGAGCGTTAAAGCAGGATTTGTTGGAGCTGTTGGCATTGACGACGATGGAGAGAAGCTTATCAAAGATTTTAAAACTGTTGCTGTAGATACTAGTCAAATTCGAATCAAACAGGCGGTAGACACAGGCTCAACAATCTGCCTCAGCGATAGGCTGGGGGGACGAGCAATATATGTATCCCCCGGGGCTAATAACTTGCTCAGTCCTGAGGATATAGATTTAGCCTATTTAAACCAGGCTCAGGTAGTTCATCTGTCTTCCTTTGCCGATGACAAGCAGTTTAACCTTCAAGTTAACGTAACGAAGAAACTGGCAAATTCGGTAAAGGTCAGTCTAGCTCCCGGGATGCTCTACGCTGCTAAAGGACTGAAAACCTTAGTGCCTTTGCTTGAAAGGACCCACATTGTCTTTATGAACCGTGAGGAAATTGAGGGGCTGATGGGTAAGGATTTCAGGGCTGGAGCTCGAGGACTTGTGAAATTAGGTTGCCGGATTGTTGTCATAACTCTGGGCAAGGGTATAGCTAAAGGCAAAGACAGGATGGTTACGGCTCATATCTATGACGGGGAAAAAGAATATGAGGTTGAGTCTGAAAAGGGAAGCTCAATCCCTCACTTGGAGACCACTGGTGCCGGAGATGCCTTTGCTGCAGGATTTCTTTTCGGCTTTCTCAGAAGCGAGAGGCTTGAAGAATGCGGATTACTTGGCGATATAATGGCCAGCTTCACCATCAGTGAAATCGGGGCTAGAAGAGGTCTTCCAACCTTAGCTAAGTTATCCCAAGATTATCTTAAGCGTTCAGGGCACCAGTTCTAAGCATTCATCCCTTTTCTTTTTGTTTCTTGCCATCTGCCCCGCTCAAAATCTGGTCAACTATGCCATATTCCACAGCTTGTTCAGCATTGAGGTAGAAATCTCGGTCTGTGTCATGGGTAATTTTCTCTTCTGTCTGCCCGGTATGTTTAGTTAGGATAGTACGAATTATGTCTTGAAGCCTCATAATTTCACGAGCAGCGATCTCAATATCGGCCGCCTGGCCCTGGGCACCACCGAATGCCTGATGCATGTGAATTGTGGAGTGAGGCAGGGCATAACGTTTACCTTTAGTTCCGGCGGCAAGAATAACCGTGGCCATGCTGGCAGTTAGCCCAACACAGATTGTGGACACATCCGGACGCACGAGTTGTATAGTGTCATAAATCGCGAGGCCGGCAGAGATAATTCCGCCTGGCGAATGGATATAAAGGTTTATATCCTTGTCTGGGTCCTCGTGTTCCAGGTAGAGAAGTTGTGCGATAATCAAACTAGCTATCTGGTCATTAATTGGGGTACCCAAAAAGATGATGCGTTCTTTCAGGAGTAGCGAGAAAATATCAAAGGCTCGCTCTCCCCGAGAACCGCTTTCGATAACCATTGGAATTATGTTTTGGGGTAAACTTTCCATCTTACCTTCTCCTCCCTAAATTAAGATACTATAACATTTACCAACTCTATTGTCATTCTGAATCCTTCACCTGTCATTCTGAGCGGAGCGAAGAATCTCTCAACGCTCAGAATAAACTCCGCGAAGAATCTAGAGACCCTTCGCGTTTCTCAGTGTGACACATAAATGCTCTCGATAATCAATTTTAGCCTGTAGCTATCTGAACTAACCGCTCAACGGTTTTTCGACCTACCAGAAACTGCTTAATAGACTCGCGAGCTTGAGGAAGGCTGAAAAATTTCCGTATCTCATCAGCCTGCTTGTCGGCATCTTTTACCATCTTCTCTATGTCCGCATCTATTTCCGAATCATCCACCTCTATTTTTTCGGCTTCAGCTATTTTACCCAGAACCAGAGAACGGACAACACGCCGATTTGCCATCGGTCGTAATTCCTCTCTGTGGTCGTCAATTGTCTTGTTAAGGCTTCTTAAATAATTCTCCAGGCTGGTGATGCCTTCAGTAAAATTCCTTGCTTCGTCGCTGAGCAATCGGTCGATTTCTCTCTCTACCAGTATCGGCGGATATTCCACTTCACTGAGTTCGACAGCAGCATCGACTGCCTTCTGCTCCAGTTCCAAGCGAGCCCTTTCCTCAGCCCTGGCTTTCAGATTAGACGCTATTTGCTCTCGTAGTGAAGCCAAGTCTTCTTTGCCTAGATTTTTGGCGAATTCATCGTCAACCTCAGGCAGCTTTTTTTCCTTTATCTCCGTAGCTGTAACTTTAAAGGCATGGTCTTTTCCAGCCAGTTCCTTCATTCCATAGTCTGGAGGATAGGACAGGACAAAGCTTTTTTCTTCGCCTTTGCTCATGCCTTCCAGTTTTTCGGCAAACCCGGGAAGCGGTAACCGGGCTTCTCTGGTGACCTCATAGACAACGTCTTTACGGATGGGGAAGGGTTCCCCGTCTCTCTCGCCTTCAATGTCGATGGTGACTATATCGTCGAACTGGACTGGACGGTCTACCGGTGATAAGATAGCTTGCTGATGGCGTAGTTGTTCGATGGTTGCCTCGATATCTTCTTTACTGATTTCAACTGGCTTGGATTCAACCCTTATCTGTGTATAGTCTCCAAGCTTAACTGCAGGTTTAAGTGGCACAACGGCTTTGAAAATCAAAGGCTCGGTCTGGATAAGCTCGAACTGAGGTTGAGCAATGGCATCTATCTCCTGACTTTCCAGAGCCTCCTTATAGGTCGTTGGTATCAGGTCTTCGAGAGCTTCCCGAAACAAGGCATCTTTGCCGATATGACGCTCCAGTATATCCCTGGGCGCTTTCCCCTTACGAAAGCCAGGGACAGAGACCCTTCTAACCAGGCGATTGTAAGCCTTTTCGAGGTATCTATCTACCTCAACAGGCTCCATTTCAATATTGAGTGCTACCTGGCTATTTTCAATTGGCTCTGTAGATACTTTCATTTTCTCCGCTTATCTAATTATAAACAATTTATCACACCGTCTTCAGTTCAAGTCTGAATAGTCTCCTCGTCTTTCAGTTTCAGATGTAATTCATCAAGCTGGGCTTTGGAAACCGGAGACGGTGAGTCGCTCATCACATCTATGGCGCTCTGATTTTTAGGAAAGGCAATTACCTCTCTAATGTTTTCTGCACCTGCCAGCAACATCACCACTCTATCGATGCCTGGTGCAATGCCGCCATGAGGTGGTGCTCCATAATCGAACGCTTCTAGCAGATGCCCGAACCGCGCTTCTATCTCCTCATTGCTATAGCCGAGCAAGCGGAATATTTTCTCCTGGAGCTGGCGGGTATGAATTCTAATGCTGCCACTGGATAATTCGTAGCTGTTGCATACAATGTCATAGTGGCGTGCCCGTACCTTGGGCGGGTCTGTATCGAGAAGAGGCACGTCTTCTTCGCGAGGTGCTGTGAATGGATGGTGCATAGGCTCCCACCGCCCTGTTTCATCGTTCCAGTCTAGTAGAGGATAGTCGACAACAAAAACAAAAGCTAGCAGGTTAGGGTCAGTCAGGCCAAGTCGGTGTCCCATCTCTCGACGCAGTTCATCCAGCACTTTATCTACCATCTTGGGCTCGCCGGCCACGATTAGTATCAGGTTGCCCGGTTTGGCTTCAAATTTGCGGACTATCTCTTTTAACTGCTCCGCAGTCAGGTACTTGGCAGCTACCGATTTGACCTTGTCAGGGGCTAGTTGCTCCAGTTTGTCAAAACTGCCGGCAGGTAAGGCTAAGGTTATCAGCCCCTTAGCACCGGAAGACTTTGCCAGCTCAGTCAGCTCTTCCGTCTGCTTATGCGAATAGTCGGCGCAGCCGGACAGGCATATGCCCTTGACCTTGCCGCCGCCTTGGATAGCGGAACGGAAAACAGCGAAGTCAGATTCGGCAACAATCGCAGATAGGTCTCTTAACTCCAGACCAAAGCGTATATCCGGCTTATCCGTACCGTACCGCTCCATCGATTCAGTAAAGGACAGTCGGGGGAACGGTTTCAGTATTCGCATTTCTGGTTTAACTGTTTCCATCAGAGACGTGAACAGTTCTTCGAGAAGGCTGAGTATGTCTTCTTCATCGACAAAGCTCATTTCCATATCAAGCTGAGTGAACTCAGGCTGACGGTCAGCGCGCAAATCTTCATCGCGGAAGCAGCGTGCTATCTGGTAGTATTTCTCGAAGCCGGCCACCATCAAGAGCTGCTTGAGCTGCTGCGGGGACTGAGGCAGCGCATAGAATTTGCCGGGATGAATGCGGCTGGGCACAAGATAGTCACGTGCCCCTTCCGGGGTGCTTTTAATTAAAATAGGTGTTTCAATTTCTATAAAGCCCTTGGCATCGAGAAAGTCACGCATAAATTTCTCTACCCGATGGCGAAGTATGATGTTATCTTTCATTCTGGGGCGTCTGAGGTAGAGATAGCGGTATTTAAGACACAGGTTTTCGTCGACTTCTGCATCCTCATTTATATAGAATGGCGGGGTTTTTGCTGTATTAAGAATTTGAATATCGCTGGCAATGACTTCTATCTTGCCGGTAGGTAGCTTTGTATTCTCGGTGCCGGGAGGACGTTGCGCAACCTTACCAGTTACCTTAGCCACATATTCGTTGCGGAGTTCGTTGGCTACTTTGTGTACTCCTTTTGATATTTCAGGGTTAAAGACTATCTGGGCTATGCCTTCTCTATCTCTCAGGTCAATGAATATCAGGCCGCCGTGGTCACGGCGCCGGTGAACCCACCCGGCCAGAGTTACCTCATGTCCAACGTGCTTATCTCTTAGTTCTCCGCAGCTGTGGCTCTTGAGCAAGTAGACCTCCTGACGTGTCTGAGAATTATAGCTTAAGGCAGCTTCTTGTTCAATTTGAGTACACCTCGAGCGCTACATCTTTTTAACGGTCGCTCTGTATCTATACCCGTTCAAATTATTGACAGCACAGAGTAATGTGTTATACAGTATTAACAGGTATATACAGGTTAAAAGTTAAAAAGGCGTGATGGTGGGATCGTGTTAACTACCTAGCGGTCTGCTAGGGAAAGGAGGTAGCAATGAGTGGTAGAATATACACATCATGCCGAACATCGAATGAAGAGACGCGGTATCTCTAAGGCAGATGTCGACTTTTGCCTTGAGAATCATCATATATCCTTGGAAGAAAAAGAAGGCTGTATGTTATTTATTGCCAATCACCCAAACGGCAAACGTATTCAAGTAGTTCTCAATACTACCGTTACCCCTAGCAAAGTTATTACGGCAATTTGGCTAGATTAATTGAAGGGAGACACTAACCCATGTTTCGAAGATTTGAGTACGACAGAGAAGCGGATGCTATCTATATAAATCTTATTGACAAACCTTTTGCATATACAAAGAAGGTGGATAATCGAAGGCATGTAGATTATGCATCTGATGATACCCCTATTGGCATAGAGCTGCTTTGCGTTAGCGATGGAATAATTTCAGATGGTATTCCTATACTTGAGGAAGTTCTTAAAGACCTGAGCAAAAGGCATATAAAAGTCCATGCCTAAAACGAGGGTTAAAAACCTTTCATTGTTACATTCTTGCTGAGTGCTATATCTTCCCAGCAACCGCTAGATAACAGCGGTAATCTCCCCAGATTGCTCCTCCGTCTCCTTAAAGCACAGAAATGGCCTCCGGGCTTGTAACCCCGAAGGCCGTTGGTTCAAATCCAATTCTCGCCACCAAGACTACAGAGGCAGAGCAGCAGTATTCTGCCTTTTGTTTTCTACCTCAAGGAGCCAATGATTTACCCAAAACCATATCGTTGTTGAGTCTACAAAAAGTCCCGAGACATTGTTGGTGAAGAGATTAAGAAATTTGAGTTGTGTTACCCCTGCGGACTGCAGTCACCTATCTCCGTTTTCTCAAGATTGGCCAGAATAAGAACACATCAGCTGCAATTACTAGTAATGCAGCTATTAGTAGACCCCAGGGATATCCATACTGCAGTAGAGCGATAACCAAAGCAACAAACCCGAGGAAGAGCGATAGCCGCCTAATCTTAATTTGAAATGCTAATCTCGCTAGCCTGCTAATGAGCCCATTTCTAAACTTATTCTGTAAAAGTATCGAAATAAGGCTAAGTATAAAAAATAATATCACGATACTCATTAATGCTATTCCAACGTAGTCTTCTATGTTTCCCCGCTGGCTCTTCAATGCTACCAGTAATAAACCAATAAGTGCCATTATTGAAGCTATATAAGACATTTTATGATCTTTTTCCACCATGACTCCCTCCTTTGTGCTCGGATTCCTGGCAGATTGAAGATTAGTTAGCTCCTCAACAATATTCCTCAAATAAGTTGCTGTTTCCCTTGCATGTTCTTTTAGTTGATTAAGGCGATAAGTCGCCTGAGATAATGCCTGAAAGTGTTCTTTCAGATTTATCATAGCTAATAATAACTCAGTATTTTCAACGAAATCGTTAAAATTCTCACAAATATATACAGAATTTCTTATAAGCTCTCGTTGATCAGAATTGTTTATGAGTCTTAACTCACCACTTGTTATGGAATAATGCCTAGCTGATATGTTTAATTTTTGGCCCAAAACAGGTATATTCCCTGCTTGGAGATTCTTTTCGATCAAATTAGCAAATAAACTAAGTACACCAATATTTTCTTCGATCTCTTCGATTATTTCTTTGCTTAAATGCTCTCGTGCCTTTTTCTCGTGCTGATATTTTATAATCCTTTCACCACCGAACCACAATAGAAAAGATAGTATTACACCTGCGAAAGTTGCTAAAAATTGCTCTAGCATAAATAACCTACCTGCATAATTAGCTAGTGTCCCGAATGTGGTGGAAAAAGGAATCGGCATATCCTACCCTATAGGAAAGCCAAATAAAAACAAAGGAGGATATACCGATGGAGAAAGGATACCATAAGGGACAAGAATTGACCATGTCA
>Ga0194110_10001001_pt1 | contig 36629 bp, 37 predicted proteins | sample TA2Kig1200mmetaG_FD_146192 | JGI IMG/M metagenome (GOLD analysis project Ga0194110, IMG submission 146192) | Freshwater microbial communities from Lake Tanganyika, Tanzania - TA2015032 Kigoma Deep Cast 1200m | ecosystem: Environmental > Aquatic > Freshwater > Lake | place: Tanzania: Lake...
GATAGCGTTCTCGCACTGCCTCGGTATATTCTTGTATGCTGCCTCGTGTCATGTTTGCCTCCTCTGGGTAACACTATTTTTGAGGCAACGATACCACTTTCGGTAACAATAATTATGAGGCAATTCGTGAGCTTGACCCAAACGATATCATGTGTTAAGCTGAGCTACGAATTTTCTAGGCAAATGACATGTGACCTTGATTGCCGGCAACCTGAGAGTAGGCCGGGCTCTTCCCAATTAACTATTCCTTGAGAGAACTAAATGAAGCGGCATCAAATCAGGCAACAGAAATGGTCTGGTTTCCCACAGATAAGTCCAGATGTTATTGAACGGATTGCGCAATGGGAAGTAGCTGACCTCGCTGAGGTGCCTAAAGGCGGATCGCAGGCCATGCAAGAGGAGATCCTGGCGGAGTTACATGACCTGCTCCAAGAGAGACCTGATTTGGCCGACTTGGTAGTTCGTGGGATTGAGGCTGGGCTGCGACCTGTTGATAGCTATGTCAGAGATTTCTCCGAGGCAGAAGTCCAGGATTTCTGGGCTGGCACTGTCCGCTTTCTTAAGGCGAGCATGATTCGCTTCGCTATCTTACTGCTTCAGACCATTGAGCAGGCTAGAACAGCTAGCGAGGACAAAACAGATGGCAATGGATGAAATCACCCTGAGTATTGATGGGCAGGAAGTAAAAACCAAAGCTGGGACAACTGTTCTTCGAGCGGGGCAGAAAGCTGGTATCTATATTCCAGCACTTTGCGACCATCCTGACCTGAAGCCGACAGGCCAGTGTGGCCTGTGCGTGGTCGAGGTCGAAGCTAGAGATGAGCTTCCTTTAGCCTGCGTAACAGAGGTGGCTGAGGGCATGGTGGTAAGAACCGATACGGCGGCAGTACAAAGGCAACGGCAAGAGGTGCTAGAACAGATTCTGACGGAGCATCCCCATGCCTGTCTTGAATGTTGGCGCAAGGAAAGATGCGAGCCCTTCGACATCTGTCTTCGCAACGTTGCCGTGAGTCAGCATTGTGTCACTTGCCCCAAGAATGGCCACTGCGAGCTGCAAAGGGTAGTTGACTACGTCGGCGTGAGCGACAATATTCCCTACCGCTCCAAGGGGTATGTTATCGAAAGGGATAACCCCTTCTATGATCGTGATTACAACCTGTGCATTGTGTGTGGTCGTTGTGTCCGCATGTGCCGGGATGTAAGGGGCGTGGGGGTCTACGCTTTCGACGATGAGGAACACCCCACCAAGGTTCTCACAGTCAAGGGCGGCTCCGTTAAGGACTCAGGGTGTAAGTTCTGCTTTGCCTGTGTCGAGGTATGCCCAACTGGTGCTATCATGGACCGGGAGGCACGAGAAAAGGTGTGTGTTGACCGCGAGGCCTACATAGTTCCCTGTAGCCATGCCTGTCCGGCCCACATAGATATTCCCAGGTATGTCCACTACGCTGCTCAAGGCAGATACAGCGAGGCATTGGCCGTGGTCCGTGAGAAAGTTCCCTTTCCTGGATCCCTAGGTCGGGTTTGCATCCACCCCTGTGAAGCAGCCTGCCGCCGTGGTCAACTGAATGACCCCATCGCCATCAAATATCTGAAACGCATCGCCTTTGACCGAGGCGATGAGCGTTGGAAGCTGAACTCCAAGGTGGCGAGGCCTACCGGCAAGCGGGTTGCTATCGTAGGTGCTGGCCCCGCAGGGCTCACCGCCGGGTATTATCTGGCAAAGAGCGGGCATTCGGTTACCGTATTTGAAGCACTCCCTGAGCCTGGAGGTATGATGAGGGTAGGCATCCCTGAATACCGCCTCCCCAGGCATGTCCTCAACAGTGAGATCCGGGATATCCAAGAGGCTGGGGTAGATATAAGGACCAGCACCAGAATCGAGTCTATAGGCTCGCTTATGGAGCAAAACTATGATGCTGTTCTCCTGGCCGTTGGGGCTCACCAGGGCACCAGGATGGAAATAGAAGGCGAGGAGCTTCCAGGAGTGATGGATGGTGCCTTGTTTCTGAGGGAGGTAAATTTGGGCAGAGAGGTCGCGCTGGGCAATCGAGTTGCGGTAATCGGGGGGGGAAATTCTGCTATTGATAGCGCTCGGGTAGCACACCGCCTAGGTGCTAAGGAGGTAACTATCATCTACCGCCGGACTCGTGCTGAGATGCCGGCCAGCGCCGAAGAGGTAGAGGAGGCACTCCACGAGGGCATTTCAATCGTGTTTCTAGCAGCGCCTTCCAAGATAACTGAGCAGAACGGAGTGCTGGAGCTGGAGTGCATTCGGATGAGGCTGGGTGAGCCCGATGCCAGCGGCCGGCGCCGACCGGAGCCGATCATTGGCAGCGAGTTCACCCAAGAGTGTGACTCTGTAATAGTAGCTATTGGGCAAGTTCCGGAGATCCCATCGCAGTTTGGTGTGAGGATAGGTAGAGGCAATACCTTGCAGATAGATAACGAGATGCTCCAGACCAGTAGGGAGGGTGTATTCGCCGCAGGCGATGCTGTTACCGGTCCAGCTTCGGTGATCGAGGCCATCGCTGCCGGCCGACAAGCAGCAAGCTCCGTAGATAGGTATCTTGGTGGCAGCGGAGTTATTGACGAGACTCTGATTCTGGCAGAGGAGGATCGGGGATGGCTGGGCAAGGACGAGGACTTTTCTGATAAGCGACGGGTAGAGATGCTTTGCTTAGCTGTGAAGCAGCGCCGCGGCAACTTTGCTGAGGTTGAGCTTGGTTTCACCGATGAGATAGCAGTTGAGGAAGCCGGACGCTGCTTCAGGTGCGATCTGAGGCTCCAGATTACTCCGGTGGTACTGGCGCCCATCGTACCTCGATCAAGTAAGGTTCTTTCTGCGACTTAGGGGAGTCGGCGCCCAACCCATAGTGGATGCTTTCTGCTATTTCCGAGACAAGTATAACGGCACATCCTTAACTTTTGCAGCCCAGATGATGACTGCAAATCATTGTTTCCTTCCCACAGCTTGGTGGACAGATGCATGCCTTGCCTCATCAGGATGGCTGGCTAGTCACATTGCGGGCCCAGTCACACTTCGCATTAGCAACTACTTGCAACAACCCTTTGGATTATGCTATATTTTTCTTAAATATGAGTTGCGGTCAGGCGCTTAAGGGGATGGGCTATCGGCTGACGCCGCAGCGGATGATGGTGGTTGAAGCTCTACATGGTGCTGATAAGCATGTTAGTGCTGAGGAGATTTATGCTCAAGTCCGCGCCAGGTATCCTTACGTCAATATTTCTACGGTTTACCGGACATTGGAATTGCTGAAGGAACTTGGGCTGGTTACCGAGATCGCTTTAAGAGACGGATGTGTCCGCTTCCATCCTGTGGAAAAGGGACATCACCATCATCTTGTGTGCCAGAAGTGCAGTAGGATAATCGATTTGCCTGAGTCGGCACTAAATTCTTTGGAAGAGATTTTGCTAGATGACTATCAGGTTAAAGCAGATTTGAAGCACATGGCTGTTTTTGGTCTGTGTCCTGAGTGCCAAAATGAGGCTTGAGGCTTTGAAAAAATTTTATTTTTGACCATTAGTGCAATTAGTTGCAGTTGCATTTTGTGGATTAAAATATGATTGAAAGGGGAATCGGATGCATATTCCAGATGGTTTCATCAGTACACCGGTGGCGGCAGCCGGAATTGCAGTGGCTGCTGGCAGCATTGCCTACGCGGTCAAGGCGACGAATAAAAAGATGGGCGAAAAGCAAATACCGCTGATGGGAGTGCTGGCTGCATTTATTTTTGCTGCCCAGATGTTGAACTTTCCTGTGGCCGGGGGTACCTCAGGGCATCTTATCGGTGCCGCTTTAGCTGCTATCTTGCTAGGTCCGTGGGCGGGAGTGCTGATAATGACCTGTGTACTGATAGTACAGAGCCTGATTTTTCAAGATGGTGGCCTCCTCGCTCTAGGGGTCAACATATTCAATATGGGCATTGTCGCTTGCTTTGTAGGTTATTATCTCTATAGAGGTATTGCTTCGCTTTTCCGTAAGCGCAAGTTAGGCATAATGGTCGGCAGTGGTCTGGCTGCTTGGTTTACAGTGGTAATAGCATCAGTTGCTTGTGCGGTTGAGTTGGCAATATCAGGTACTGTGCCCTTGGGCGTCGCCTTGCCGGCGATGGCAGGTATCCATGCTCTTATTGGCATTGGCGAGGGTGTTATAACCGCAGCAGTGCTCGCTTTGGTGCTAGCTACCAGGGCTGATCTGTTGGAACTACAGAAGGCTTGATGGAGGTGAAATCAGAAATGAAATTCAAATGGTGGCATGGAGCTCTGATTCTGGCCTTGCTGTTGGCGATATTGTCTCCCCTGGCTTCTTCGTCGCCAGACGGTCTGGAGAGAGTGGCTGAGGATAAAGGTTTCATCAATGCAGCTCTTGAGCCTTTCTTTGAAATTGTGCCTGACTATGTGATACCCGGCGTGACGAATGAAGCTGTAGCCACAATTCTGGCTGGAATAGTGGGCACTCTTATCCTTTTCGGCATCGGTTATGGACTAGCTAAGTTATTGAGGGCAAAAGGTGAAGCATAGTTTTATTGACGAATATAGCGACTTAGACAGCTTTATCCACAGGCTTGACCCGCGGACCAAGCTCATTGCCAGTCTGGCTTTCATCATAGCGGTGGTATTGACACCGGCTAGCAATTGGCGAGTTTTCGTCTTTTATTTCTGCATTATTGCTGTATTGCTAATCCTTTCCAAGCTGCCGCCGCTTTACGTTCTGAGAAGGTCTCTGGTGATTTTCCCGTTTGTTTTTCTGATCGCTGTCTTTATCCCCTTTTTCAAAGAAGGGGAGATAGCTGGCAGCTATAATATCTGGCTCTGGCAAATCTCGGTAACTTACAGTGGCTTGTTTATTCTGGCGAATGTGATGGTAAAATCTTGGCTCTGTATTTTAGGTCTGATTTTGCTGTCATCGACAACCAGGCTTGCCGACTTGCTAAAAGGCTTGAGGCAATTAGGTGTGCCCAAGGTTATGATATTGATTCTTTCTTTTATGTATCGCTATATTTTTGTCTTGGCAGATGAAGTGATGCGGATGCAGCGAGCGCGAGATAGCCGCAACTTCGGCGGTAGTCGGCTACATCAGATAAGGACTGTTGGTAACATGGCTGGCACCTTATTTATCAGGAGCTATGAGCGAGGTGAGCGGATTTATGCCGCTATGTTAGCCAGAGGTTTTGATGGTCAAATTCGCACGCTGCACAAACTAAGTTTCAGACAGACCGACGCTTATTTCGGTGCAGTCTTTTGTCTCATGCTCATTTTCCCGTGTGTTATCTGGTGGTAGACTGGTAGGTTATGGATAAAGTTATTGAAATCAAAAACCTTTCTTTTACCTATCCTGATGGACGTCAGGGGTTGAAAAACGTTGACTTGAATGTCTACCCTGGTGAGAATGTGGCGGTTATCGGTCCTAATGGCGCTGGGAAATCAACACTCTTGCTTCATTTTAATGGCATCCTCCGTGGCAATAGTACGGTGAAGATTTGCAGATTGCCGGTGGAAGAGAAAAACCTGAAGGAGATAAGGAAAAGAGTTGGCCTCGTATTTCAGGATCCTGAGGACCAGCTTTTCTCACTGAATGTCTTTGATGATGTAGCCTTTGGCCCTATAAACATGGGTTATTCTGAGTTTGAAGTAAAGGAACGTGTAGCTCGAGCTCTGGGGTGGGTAGGGATGGGTGGTTATGAGCAGCGTTCACCCCATCACCTCAGCGTTGGCGAGAAAAAGCGGATTGCCATTGCCACTGTTTTATCTTTAGACCCGGAGATTCTGGTCATTGATGAGCCTACCAGTAACCTCGACCCGAGGAGCAAATGGTCTTTCATTGAGCTATTGAAACAGCTTCCGATGGTCAAAATCATTGCCACTCATGACTTGGAATTGGTAAGGGCTTTGTGCGGTAGGACTGTGGTGATGGATGAAGGCAAGATAGTGGCTGATGGTAATACAGAAGACATCTTGGATGATATTACTTTGCTCAAAGCTCATGGACTAGCCCATTAATAGATTGCCAGGGGTTAGTCTAGCTCTAAGCTTATATCCAAAGCTTTGGCGGAGTGGGTAAGGGCCCCTATTGAGATAAGGTCAACGCCTGTTTCAGCAACTGCTCTAACTCTGTCTAGAGTAATGCCTCCAGATGCTTCGATTAAAGCACGGCCTCTGATTAGCTGGACAGCCTGACGCATATCCTCGAGGCCTATGTTATCCAGCATGATAATATCAGCTCCGGCTTCGGCAGCTTCAACAGCTTCCTGTGGAGTCTTGACTTCAACCTCGATTTTTAGCTTTGGCGATGCTTTTTGGCGGGCTTTGGTCACAATTTCCTTTATACTTAGCCCTTGATGACAAAGTGCTGCCAGGTGGTTGTCCTTAATTAGAATACCATCTCCGAGGTGCATGCGGTGGTTTTTACCGCCGCCAACTCGAACAGCGTACTTTTCCAATGTTCTTAAACCAGGTGTAGTTTTCCTGGTATCAGTGATTTGAACAGGCAGTCCCTTGACGGCTTGGACGTAGCGGGCTGTCTCCGAAGCGATACCGCTGAGACGCTGCAGGAAGTTTAAGGCTATCCGCTCGGCTTTTAGTATGCTGGCGACCCTGCCTTCTATTTTAGTTACTATATCCCCAGGTTTAACCTCAGCCCCATCTTCAATAAGGATAGCTAGCTTTAATTCAGGGTCGGCTTTGAGGAAAACTTGTTTGGCTACCTCGACTCCGGCTAGGATTCCCCTCGCTTTGGCTACGATCGATGCTCTTCCTTGCTGGGCCTTAGGTATTAGCGCCTCGGTAGTCACATCTCCTTGGCCCAGGTCTTCCGCCAGAGCCTGGTCAATAAGTTGTTCAACTTGCGGGGTGTTTGACAATCCCATTTTCCTACTCTGATTTTACCATAGGCGGTGCAAATTACAATAAGCCAAATTGTCTACCCACAGAAAAGTATTTTGATAATGAGTTTAGGCACGTTTGATATCGGGGCTCTTTGCGTGTGCGGTCGCAGAATAACCGTCACCGGTTAACTACTTCGTTTTCGACTTTTGTCCCAACGCTCCCTGCAAAGCATTTCCACGATTCCATTTCAACAACGCGGTAAACCTCGCGTAACGGAGTACCTCGTTCCAGCGCAATTCGGCGACAATCTTCGTATTCCGGTGACATACTTAATATCTCTCCTGAGAAACGTTTAACTTTCACCTCCACTCGACCTAAACTAGACTCAAATTCGAGTATATCTCGTTCAGCGGTATGCCGACAAATTGGCCTCACCCTAATGCCCAAGGTCGATGTCTCACGCATCATCGTCTCGGTTAGGTTAAATTCGGCATATCTGGGAGCAAGAACACTTACCATTGTAGCTGGGCGGTTTTTCTTCATTTGTATAGGGGTGTACCATACATCCACAGCTCCTTCCTTGAACAATTTATCCATAAGGTAACCGTAGATTTCTGGATTCATGTCATCGATGTTCGTCTCGAGCAAGATTAATTCTTCATTATTTGCAAGGACTGTTTCTTCACCAACCCAAAGGCGCAGCACATTTGGCCAGGCACCAAAGTCTTTCTCCCCGGCCCCGTAGCCCACATTCTCCAAAATAATGCTAGGTCTCCTGAAGTTTGCCAATGAGGTGATTATTGCAGCACCTGTAGGCGTGACCAGCTCCGCCTCCGATATCAATGGATTTGTAAAATCAGTAACAGGGGCTTGGACCATTGCTATAAGTTCCAACGTGGCTGGTGCTGGCACTGGGAGGATTCCATGTGCTGTAGATACTTTGCCACCTCCTAAAGGCAACGGTGAAGAATAGAATTGTTCAATCCCAAGGATACTAAAGCCGATAACCACTCCCATGATATCAACAATAGAATCTATCCCACCCAGCTCGTGAAAATGAACCTCGTCTAGAGGACTGCCATGGATTTTAGACTCAACTTGTCCAAGGCGCTGAAAAATTGTGACGCCTCTTTCTTTCACCTCTGTAGATAGATCACTAGCCTCGATAATCTCTAGTATATCCGATAAGGAACGCTCGGGCAATACCTCATCTTCATCAATAATTACCTTGACTCTAGTAGCTGCAATTGAGGCGCGCTTTGTTTTCTCCACCACAAGATGGTAGCCTTCGAGTGGAATACTATTCAAGCCAGCTTTCAACGCTGGCTCTGATAATCCGACGTCAAGCAATGCTCCTAAGATCATATCGCCACTACAACCAGAAAAACAATCAAAATAGGCTATCTTCGACACCTCGTTACCTCTTCTGTTTTCTTTCCAAAACTGCCTCATTCATGCTTCCACATCTATACCCCGTAAGGTCAAGAGTGACATAGGTATAGCCAATAGCTTTAAGTCGTTTGACCACCTCATGGCGATGACGATTGTCTAAAAATAACGACATACTGTCCTCATCAACTTCAATGCGGGCAATATTACCATGGTGCCGTAGACGGAGCTGGCGTATGCCCAGGTTTTTCAGATGTGCTTCGCCCTCGGCTATCTTTACTAGAACGTCTTGGGTGACCGGAGTTCCATAGGGAAGGCGCGAGGCTAGGCAGGCCATAGCTGGTTTATCCCAAGTAAGCAACCCCTTTTTCTGGGAGAGCGTTCGAATCTCTTCCTTAGTGAAGCCAACTTCACACAGTGGACTGCGGATGCCTAACTCGACCGCGGCTCTTCTGCCGGGACGATAATCACCCAGATCATCATAATTGGAACCATCAGCCACCCAGGCTAGGTTTTCAGCAGAAGCGATTTCACATAACTTCTGAAACAGCTCCCGCTTACAATAATAGCAGCGTTCTACAGTGTTGGCTGTAAAATAGGGATTGTCGATCTCCTTGGTTTCAATTTCTAAGTAGCGAAAACCCAAATCCTTGGCAACGGCTCGGGCTGCGTCAAGCTCTTCCTGTGGATAACTAGGAGAACGGGCTGTAACAACTAAAGCGTGCTGCCCGAGCACCTCAGTAGCAATGGAGGCAAGTAAGGTGCTATCCACCCCACCGGAATAGGCTATGACGACTGAACCCATTTCCGAAAGGACTTCTTTCAAATGCCCTAGTTTATTGTCCACATCTACTCGTGATCTAATCACTGCCGATTGATCAGCCCTGCCAGATATCCGGCACCAAAGCCATTGTCTATGTTTACTACCGCTACTCCAGGAGCGCAACTATTGAGCATTGTCAGCAGTGGAGCTAATCCCCCAAAATTTGCTCCATAGCCAACACTGGTAGGCACAGCTATAACAGGTGCTGAAACGAGACCACCTATGACACTGGGCAATGCTCCCTCCATTCCTGCTACTGCAATTACAACTCGAGCCTCTCGCAGTTGCGGCAAGTTATCCAGAAGTCGATGGATGCCAGCCACACCTACGTCATAGACTCTCCCCACATTATTGCCCATTAACTCTGCAGTTATCACCGCCTCCTCAGCTACAGGAATGTCGGCAGTACCACCGGTCGAAACGACGATGCCAGGCCGAGCAACAGCCCCTTTAGTTCGGTTAACGACTATAGCCCTGGCCATGGGGTTGTACGTTGCATCCTGGATTTTTTGTTGGACCGCTAGATAAGCCTCCTCACTTGCGTGAGTAATCAGTACCCGATCGGATCGAGCTGCCAGATGTTCTGCAATAGTCACCAACTGTTCTATTGCTTTTCCTCGGCCCCATATTACTTCGGGGAAACCAGTACGTAGATTGCGATGGTGGTCAATCTTGGCACACACCAAATCTTCATAAGGAAGTATGCTTAGTTCCTTCATAGCATCATATGAAGATAGCTCACCAGACTTCACCCCTTCGAGTAATTGAAATAACCAGTTCTCGCTAACAGTCAAATTTCTCACCTCAGTCTGTCTTGATAGTCGGTTTCTGGTCACGGAATCGCTCCTTAGCCATGTCCACATATGAAGTCATTACGATAGCACCCATTACACAACCCCCAGTGCATTTACCACACCCTGTGCAGGACTCTGTTTCATACAGCCAAGGGACAAAAATGCCCGGGACATTGGTTTCAGTCATCACCAGAATGCCTTGGGGACAGCGATTGACACAATCGGCACACCCCTCGCAGTTAACAGGTATCACCCAAGGCAGCTCCTTCGGAGGACGCTTGGGTTTAACTTTTTTTCTTGTTGGTGGTGCTGTGGTCTCATTTGCTCTTTCACTCTGATTCGTGTCACTCACATTTGTTGGCATACCATTAGCTACCCTTGTCAGCCTCTATTTTTGCTTAAAGCAATCTAGCAGTTATTTTATCCTCAAGCTGTTCTTGCCATAGACCACCAAGAATGGCTTCGAGTCTAATAGCAGATATGTTGACCCCCAATTCGCTCTTGAGCCTACTTTTCAAGTCTATAATTGAGCTACGTTCCAGCTTGACTGAATATGGGCACCCCTCACAACTTAAAACTTTGGCAACACATTCGCTGTGTAAGGTTTGTCTGCCTACTTGTATTTCTACTTTCTTTCTCACAAGTAGGCTCTGCTGAGCGACGTGAGTAGATGCCAGTATATGATAGCCACCTACTGAAAGCTCTCGCTGAAGATATTGATTGACTTTCTCTATGTTTGCTTCGGGGCAATCAATAAGGAAAACATATCCGGCTCGGTTCTTTTTAGTTAGGGTTGGTATAACCTGCACATTATCTGCCCCTGCATTCATCAGAGCCGTCACAGCCTCGCCCACCACCTCTCCTGAGATATCGTCAACCTGAAGCAACAGGAGATTGTGTCTATGTTTTTCCATAAGACTATTTGGGTTAGCTACTATAGGGCTAAAAGTCTAGTCCTTTCATTATGTCTTCCGTCATTCTAGCTGCCAATTCAAGCGAATCTGTTGGTATGGCTATACGATACCGACAAGCATCTGTAACTTTCTCAGCCGCTTCCTTATGACCCATCCCTAAAGCAGTAGCCATGCAGGCACAAACTAACATATCAACATTGCAGGCCCCTGAATTGATGAGGTCAGTAACTCCGAGGCAAACAGCCTGTAAACCCGGTAAGTTCTCCATATCAGGCTCCATTATGATCTTAGGCACCCACTTACTCATGAAGTTCTCAAACTTGTATACCTTGCCGTCCACCTTTACTTCCACATCCAACTCAGGATCAAAAGCGAAGTACCGCTGGGCTATCTTAGCTTTGCGGCGGCCAGAGCCGGGATGGATATTGGTAAACCGTATATATTCGATCTTCTTGTTCAGGATCCTGCTCATCACCCTTGCGGTGCCCTCTTCTGTAATACGGGTGTGTTTATCCTCCACATCCCTAACTAGTTCCTCAAGGGATTTTCCGTTTTTGAGCTGCTCATAAGCATATTTTGCGTGTTTAGTAACGTAGTTGGTCAACACTGGCTCAGTAGCCCTGATGATTATGTCAGTAACCGGACCTCTTTCCTCATATTGGGCTCTGTGGGCTAATATATTAATGGCGAGGGGAGCATCTTCATTTTGGAAATAACCATCAGTATATGCCCGAAGGGCGGTCATACACTCCTCTTCGTTCATTCCTTTAGACAAATAACGGACAATCAGAGGCGCAGCCGTGACCCAGTGGTGGAGGGGTAGCATAATGGGACCGCCTGACCTGCCCACACCAAACATAGGACCTTCTTCGATAATGGAATAGATTTCGTTGAACATTATCATGCCTACTACTGTTGGTGTACCAATGTCCTTAAGGATAAGCCCTGTATCACCTACTAGCTTCGCTGTGTTTATCTCTTCTCGGGTTCCCCGAACATGGAGGACTTCGGGCATTTTTAGCTCATCGACAGCAGCCCTGCCACAGATATCTGGAGACCGGACCTTTAGATAGGGACCATATTGCTCACCAACGTAAGTATCTGGATGGATGATCTCTAAAGTTGCTGCGGCAGCAAAGATAGCTGACTCCCACCGGTTAGGTCTTATTCCGACAGACTCAAAAGCTCGCATCATTGCCTGAGCACCTATTCTGGTTAGCCTATCAGCCAGTGCAGGAAAGAGATGATCCTCGCCCAACGATGTATGCCCTAAAAAGGGGCTGCCAGCCAGACCTGGGGGCAGCAGATTAGCATCGTAGGGAGCTATCCTTTCCTTTTGGAGTGCTTCATAAATAGCCGAAACCGCTGGCCAGGCAGAGATTTTGTTATTGGTCTTCTCAGAGGGTAAATCTGATACTCTGCCCGGTGGAGCCCCGGCTGCCATTCGAGCCACAGCGCCAAGTTTCCTATTAGGGCACGGAATTCCACAGCTTACATTGACTCCTGCCCAGTATAATAATGCGGCGGTTACGAGAGCTGCATTGGCAGGGTCAGCCCCACACTGAACAAGCCTTCGGACAACCTTTCGGGCAACGTCATCAACGTCGGTCTCTCGGGTATTGACTGTTCCCAAAGCCATTTTTTTCCCTACCATTTCCTTAACAAGGACGTTTGCCGCTCCGTAGACCCCAATATTAAATGATCCCCAGCCCCCGACATTGGCTTCTAATTTCTCGGTAGTGCGGTAATCTGGATTACAGGTTATCGCTCTGAATACTGCCATTATCTCCCTTTCCATTTTAGCAACCTCCTTGATATAGGCTAATAGATCTACCAGACCTGTTCCTCTGGCGGCGTCGCAAACTCACCGGCCAGCCTCTTCTCAGTCTGATAGCGATAAATCCCTATGCAGGCGACAATCCAAGTAGCTGTGTACACTGCCACAGTGGCATAGGTCGGGGCTACCATGTAGTTAGCGGAAAACATCCCCGCTACCACGGCAATGGCTCCTAGAATAATGCCGGCAATGTTCATCCATAGTACCGCTCGCTTGATCCTGCCCACGACCTTGTCCAGGATTATCTCCTCCACTTTGTCAAAAGTCCAATATATGAAGAGAGTGGCCAGAAAAGCTGCAATTCCCACCAAGAGAAGGACAGCCGATGGTAGAACACCTACCAGAGCGAGAACCCAGCTGATAATGGCAGCAGCAATAGCACCGATCCCCAGCCATAATACATAGCGGCTGTGTTTTCCCATGCCCCAAACGCCTAGAAGGCATCCCAACCAGAGGATAATAGCACCGAGGTATGTCACCACCGGAGTTCTGAAAAGAGCGAAACCAAAGAGGGGAGTTTCACTACCGGCAAGAGCGCTCACCCAACTGGGGAGCCACAAACCTAAGATAGCCAAGCTTGCGCCGATCCAGAGAAGAGTCACTACCAGAGGCTTACGTTCAGCATATCGAGATTTTGTGACGATAACGGGAGACATATCCCTCACTCTCCTTTTTCGTATTTGACTATACTTCTATGTTCTGTGTTTCTTGATAAGTTCGCGCCACCTTACCCCGATGACTACTTAGGCGGCTCTAGATCTTTCCACCGGCTCTCATCATAGGCTTTCATCTTTTCATAGCCCATGGTATCCATACGGTGACCAGCTTCAGGCCCAGGCTTGGTACAATATATCTCGCTTACCTCCACTACCAGGTTCTGACCTTCCAAACGCCCGTGTCCTTTGAATTGATAGGGGGCACGTACTACACCCAACTGACCCGGACCGATGGCAACCCAAGGATTTTTCGCTATGTTGTCTTTTATCTGCTTCACCTGAGCGTCAGTAAGGGAAAAAGTTACTATATTGTCCTTGACCTGGCAGTTGTAAGTAACAGTCACTGTGGGGGAACCATCCTTGGTAGCAGTAGCGATGTGAGCTCCGAGACCTTCAAGCCAATTCTTCATCCTTGGTGTCAATGATACTGCAGACATACTCTTTACCTCCTTAACCAGCCAAAATAAATGTCGTGCCTAGAGGACCTTCTTACCCGCCTCATCCGGGTTCCAACTATAAACCTCGTCAACTTTTAAGGTGATGACCCCCCTTTGAACCAACTTGGGCGGCCTGATATCAGGCGGCACCTCATCGGGAGGCTCCTTTTCTGCCCAGTTGCCCCACTCAGCAAGAACGTCACCAGCGCGCAATCCTTGCCACAACATGTTGTCGGGATGGCCATGTTGAATTATGGTGCATGGACCACGAAACACCCAAGTATGTTCTTTGGCTGGGTGAGCCACGGAGATGGCCCCGATTTCGTTCTCATTAAGGTTAACCTTAGTCTTTTGGGCGAACATATCAGCAATAAGTATGTATTCGTCCTTAAAATGAACTATAAAGCGCTCGCCCACGATGTTTGGCTTGCCATCTGCGCTGCACGTGGTAAGATGCACCACAGCCCCACCCTTTCCCACGATCTTAAGAACCTGTTTCATTTCATCAGTTAGTTTTGCCATGCTCCTCCCTCCTTATTGTATTTGCAAACTGAAAATTACATAGACAGGCTGTTCCCTAGTCACCACCTCCTTCATCGCAGCTTCTACTAAAAGAGCCAGAGTTAGGTTCGGAGACTCACGTTTTACTAACCTGACCTAATGCTGGGATAAGCGCATGTCTTTCCGGGTCCAGGCTAGATTGACGAACTCGCTCTCCACATTCTCGAACAAATGCAGCACCTGGTGGTTTTCCGTACTCAAGACATGTCACGCGCAGATTTTCCCAACCCCAAAAGAAACAAACCACCAGAATGAACAAACAACAATCCCCTCGCCACTAATTTATAATAACCTAACGCCTAGTGCTATCACCCAAAGTAGTGAATTTTTCTACCCTATTCAGGTGACTCGGGACTCACATTCCTAGATGAGGCGACTGATGGGATCGAAGAGGAGCTAAGGAGAAGCGGAGCAGGACATTTTCAGAGGAAACATTTTACTATAGTAATCTCTGACGCACAGCGACTGTGCTAGCTTGGGCACGGTGTCCGACACTTAGTTTCCTAAATATGTCTCTGATATGAGTTTTCACAGTTTCTTTAGAAATACAAAGAGAAGAGGCGATCTGTTTGTTTGTCTTGCCTTCGGCCAACAGTTTGAGCACTTCAACTTGTCGTCTAGTCAGGTGGTATTTGAAAACACCGTTGCCATGATCAGTACTCTTAATGCCTTCTCTGTGAACTGCACTAAGAATGCGGTGCACTACTTCTGGGTGCATATACGATTTGCCCAAACAGGCTTCTCTCATAGATTTGACCAAGTCTTCACGGGAGCCGCTCTTCAAAACATACCCCGCTGCCCCAGCTTTAATTGCATCTATGATATATTCGTCGTAGTCATACATTGTCAGCATAACAATCGCTATTTGGGGCATTTGTTGCTTTATTCGTTTGACGACTTCAATTCCGTTTTCACCAGGCATCCTAATATCCATAAGGATAACGTCGGGCATTAGAGAAGCAGCTTTCTCAAAGGCCTCGCCACTATCGCCTGCTTCTCCAACAACATGTATGTCGTCATCTAGCTCCAGCATAGTGCGCAATCCTTGGCGCACCAAGGTGTGGTCATCGACAATTAGTACTTTCAATGCATGTAAACCATCCCACTTAGTGGAGTCTACTCAAAAGGTACGTTAACGACGATTTCCGTCCCACTACCGTGCTGACTATTCATATCTATTGAACCTCCAAGCAAGCTCGCTCGCTCTACCATACCCAATAACCCCAGATTCTGCCGTGTTGCCGCAAGAGAAAGAACTTCTTGTGAATCAAAGCCCACCCCATTATCCGTTAACCTTACCACTAGGTTTCGTAAGCCGTATTCAAACATTAACTCTACCATAGAAGCCCTGGCATGTCTCTTTACATTAATCAAAGCTTCTTCAATTATGCGATAAAGAGCTACCTCAGCCGAAGCTGGTAATCTTCTTGCTGCTCCCTTTATGGTAATCTTTGCCCTGACTTTGCTATCACGACGAAAATCACGAAGCAACTTTCTTAATGCAGGTATTACTCCTAAGTCGTCAAGCAATGGAGGCCTCATATCTACTAGCAGACTCTTGATATCCATTATGCATCTATCAAGTGCTAACTTCAGCTGGCCTAGCTCCTCACATGCCCGAGCTTGTTTAAGTTGTAGAAGATGTTCAACGGTCTCGAGGCGATAATGGAGATTGATCAAAGCTTGCAAAGGCCCATCATGTAGTTCTAGAGCTAATCTTTTCCTTTCCTCTTCTTGCGCTTGTATGATTTTATGGGCATCAAAGCGAACGCGCGCGTGCTCGTTTACCGAAGCCACCGCTTCTGGGGTGTAGATAATACCATCCGCCTGTGCACTTTCTCCGTCATTTTCCAAGTATACACACACCTCACATTGAGATTCCCCTAAGCCTATTCGCTTGCGCAGTGATACTTTGCCGAAACCAAAATTAAGGGCAGCAATTCCGCCGAATACGCCAGAGGTAATCATACATAGGTTTGACGCCCTGGTTATAATGTTACCAAACGGACAGGTATTTGCTGCCACCACCACTTTATTACTTGTCTTCTCTACTAGATAGAAATCGCCACCAATACTTTGTTTCAGATTTACCACTAAAGCCGCATATTGTTCAAGGTTTAAGAAACCACTAAGTTTATGAAATCTCTTAAACTTTTCGTCGATAATCTGTCCCATCTGCATGCCGGTCGCTACGATATACTCACGACCCAAGTGATTACCAAAAAGAAAATCGGTAAGCTTTGAAAAGTGAGTAATTACCTCAAGCATAAAGCTCTCTCTATCTAAATAATCAGAGTCACTTTCTTGCAAATAGGTTGTTTTTGCTTCTGAGCTGAGTTGCAAATAAGTCTCCTAACGAATATTTACAAACCTGGCGCAGCACATAACTTACATATTATAAGGAAGTCAGGAATCTAATTCAATGGACGTCTTAACAACAATCCATCGTTCTGTTTGGGAAGAGACAAGAAGTTGTTGCAAGGCTGGAATAAGGTGCTTCTTCTCAAACAGAAGTTCGGTATCCTTCCAATACGGGCTACCGAGTTGGATTCGGACTAAAGATTCGTTCTCCTAACAATCGGCCAGAAAGCTATGTATTTGGGTTTCTCCTTATCTCCCGGATGACCGTTTCGACACAGGTGGGGATTGCCTGTGTGACTTCAGGCGTACATTTCTCACTGAATGTGCTTACATCTGACGCCTCGATGGCGAAGATAATGATTTCCTGAGGCAAGGGAAGGCCTAGTTTTTTGCCAAGCTCAAGGGCGGTAGTTAAGTTAACATCGTGTGGTGAGGTTGTGTGTCGAGTGGTATCAAACGCTTCTGGATCGAGCTGGTAAATCTGACCTGCCTTTCCATCTACTGTCTGAATGGCATCAATGATGATGGCTCTGTCATAGCCAACCAGCAGGTCTAGCAGGCTTAGACCGGCCACGCTGGTTTCCATAACGGTTAGGTCTGATTGATCGACCCTTCTCTTGAGTTCAGCGGCAACACTTAGGCCCACTCCGTCATCGCTGAGGAGTGAATTGCCCATCCCCAATATTAATGTCTTCGTTTTTCCATCCACTTATGTAAATGCAGTTATTCCTTACTTGCTATACACAGAGGCTAACGGCTTAATTTTTCTATGACCTCTCCCTTGCTGTTGTAGATAACTACCTCCATTGGTGCCTGTCCGGGGAGAGTATGGGTAGCACAGGCGAGGCAAAGATCATAGGGGCGCCAGGCCATCTCAATGCGGTTTAGCAGCCCTTCGGTTATTTTCTTACCCGGTTTGATGAGTGCCATCGCTGCTTTCTTAACTGACATATTTACAGCAGCAGCATTGTTCACTGTAGCCACAATTAAGTTAGCTTTCTTGATAATACCTTTCTCATCAGTAATATAATGATGAGTTAAGGTACCTCTGGGGGCTTCGACAATGCCAACCCCTTCGTCCGGCGTAGCTGTGGGGATGGTGCGAATGTTAGGGCTGGTGATTTCAGGGTCTTTGCTGAGCTCCAGCAATCTTTCAGCAGCGTAGAGGAGTTCAACGAGACGTGCCCAGTGAGTTGCTAAGGTATGGTGAACTGGCTTGCCACCCAGTGTAGAGTAGAATCTCTCGTACTGTTCTTGGGCTAGAGGAGTCGCCATGCCATTGGCAGCATTAAGTCGGGAGAGAGGAGTTGCTCGGAAAACGCCGCTATCCTTGCCGTCGACAAAACCTTTCCAACCGACCTTCTTGAGGTAAGGGAATTTCATATAGCTCCAGGGCTCCACATGTTCAGCAACGTGGTCGAGGTATTCTCTTGGTGCATACTTGGCAAATTCTTTACCGTCAGGGTCAACCACTCTAACTTTGCCATCATAGAAATTGACCCTGTTCTTTTCGTCAACCAGACCCATGTAGTAGGTGCGGTGAGTATAAGCGTCACTAACAATCATATCAACATATTCTTTGTTTTTGAGGACGATATCATCGAAGACTTTCAGAGAAAGCTTAGCAAATTCTACTGCCTCTTTGGCTATTTGCTCAATCTCTTTCCTTTCCTCTTCATTAAGCCCCTTGCTGACACCGCCGGGCAACCCGAAGACGGGATGCACGGCTCTACCGCCAAGCATGTGGATGATGTGGTGATTTTTTATCCGGGTGTTAATTACGGCTCCGCCTAATTCCAGGCCGACTTTGGCGATGACCCCCAGAATATTCCGCTCAGCTACGGGAGCTTCTGGCCCCATGACGAAGTCAGGTCCGGCCAGGATATAGAAATGGGTGGTATGGTCGGTAACATAGAAGGTACTGTAAAAGAGTTCGCGGAGTTTCTTAGCCGGGCTTGGTGGGTCGACATGGAACAGGTCATCCAGGCATTTAGTTGATGCCATGTGGTGAGCTTCAGGGCAGACGCCGCAGATTCTCTGCGTTATCTGGGGCATATCCTCGGCTAACCGCCCTTCAGAGAACTTTTCGAAGCCCCTCAGTTCCGGGACTTGAAAGTAGGTATTCTCCACCTCGCCGGCGTCGTTGAGGAATATCTCTATCTTGCCGTGGCCTTCAAGCCTGGTAATAGGGTCTATGGTTATTTTTTTCATTTTATTCTTGCCCTCCTTAATAGCGAATCAGGTAAGCTGTAGCGATAGAAAGTACCCACCGGATCGCGGATACCATCGATAATTCTCTGGATTTCGTCAGGGTCGTTGGAGTCAATCACCGAGGATACCGCGCTCAGGAAGTGAGCCCCTTGGTCGATTACTCCATCTACTGGCCCGTAGCAGCCGGTACAAGGCATATTTGCCTGTGGACAGGGTGCCTCGCAACCACCACGGGTGGCGATGCCGGCACACAGCAGGCCTTGCTCCAGCAGACAGATTTCTGGTTCCGGGATGATTTCGAAGGTTCTGTAGAATTTCTTAACTTTTTTCACGTCTCTCTTCCGCGGGCAGTCGTCACAGACGGCTTTGGCATTATGGCTAATCACTGTCCCCTTGGGGGGTAATTTGCCTTCAATCAGGGCTTCCAAAGCCAGCCAGGTTGTCCTGGCTTCGGGGGGACAACCGGGGATGGTATAGTCCACATCCACTGTCTGGCCGAGAGTCTTGACTGTATCATAGAACTCGGGAAGGGTGAGTTCGCCTTCAGGCACCTTGTATTTTGTTTGTGGTAAGATTTTATCCTTGTTATCTGTTGATGGTGTTTCTAGGTAAGCTCGTTCAAAAATCAGTTCCCTGTTGAACATGTTGCCCAGACCGGGAATACCGCCCCCATAGGCGCAGGCACCATAGGCAATCATCACTTTGGACTTCTCTCGGAGCATCTTGGCCATATGTTCCTGTTCTGAGGTTCTAACGGCGCCGTTAAACAGGCAGACATCTATGCTCTTCTCGGGCATAGCTTCAACGTCTTTGTATTTGACATCGATGGCTACCGGCCAGAAAACGATGTCGGCAACCTCGGCTAGCTTGAGGATTTTGTCGCCAATCTGGAGCTGAGCAATTTCACAGCCGCCGCAACTTGATGCCCAGTAAAGAGCCAATTTGAGTTTAGCCATGTTTTGCCTCCTTGGAGTTGTTTTTAAAGGGACCTAGAGCTCTAACTTTCGCGGTCATATCGTCAACTATGGAGACAAAGCGGTCACCTTCGGAAGCTGATACCCAATCGAGACGCACTCGCTCCTTCTCGATGCCCATTTGGGACAGCATTTTCTTGAGCAATGGTATGCGTCGCATCGTCTTATAGTTGCCCTCGGAATAGTGGCAGTCACCGGGATGACAGCCCAAGACCAAAACGCCATCAGCTCCCAGTTCGAACGCTTTGACGACAAAGGTTGGTTCTACCCGACCACTGCACATCACTCTGATGATGCGGACGTTAGGGGAGCATTTCATCCTGGCAGTGCCAGCTAAATCGGCGCCTCGATAGGAACACCAGTTACAACAGAAGCCAACGATTCTTGGTTCGAAGTTCATACTAATACCCCCTCGATTTCTGCCATAATTTCTTCGGTAGTAAAATGTTTATGTGTAATCGCTGCACTTGGGCAGGCGGCGACACAAGTGCCGCAACCTTTGCACAGCGCCTCGTTGATTCGAGATACCTCGTCTTCCTCAATGAAGTCAATAGCGTTGTAAGGACAAAGGAGGTTGCAAATTCGGCAGCCGGAGCACTTCTCTTCATCGATGACGGCTACGGCTGCTTCTAGTTCAACCTTGCCTTTGCTAATTAAGGCTAAAACGCGGGTAGCTGCGGCCGAGGCTTGGGCTACAGTATCAGGTATGTCTTTAGGCCCCTGACAACAACCGGCGATAAAGACACCCTCGGTCATAGTTGCTACCGGGTCGAGTTTAGGATGCCTTTCTATAAAGAAACCATCGGCCCCTTGACTGATGCCAAATAGCTGAGCAACATTCTTGGCATCAGCCCGAGCTTCCAAGGCTATGCACAGGATAACCATGTCAACCGGGACTCGTACAATAGTTCCTAGCAGAGTATCCTCGCCAACGACAATCAGCTTTCCCTTCTCCTCTTCACTCATCGCCCTATCAATAACCTCGGCTGGCTTTCCTCGTATGAAGGTAACCCCTTCGTCAGATAGCCGCTTATAGAATTCTTCATATCCTTTACCGAAGCAGCGCATATCTATATACATCTGGTAAACATCGGCTTTTGTTTTTTCCTTTATGAGGTGAGAATATTTGAGAGCGTACATGCAGCAGACGCGTGAGCAATATTTATGATAATTCTCATCTCGGCTGCCCACGCAGTGGATAATGGCTATGCTTTTTGGCTCCGAGCCGTCTTTCAGAACGATTTTACCGCTGGTGGGGCCTACAGAGTTGCAGATTCTCTCGAACTCAAGGCCTGTGTAGACGTTGGGGAGACGTCCATAACCATACTTGACAATAGGAGTAGGGTCGAAGGGGTCATAACCGGTGGTAACGATTATATTGCCTACCTCTACCTCGACAATTTTATCTTGCTGCTCGAAATCGATAGCTTCTCTCTCGCAAAACTTTTCACAGGCGCGGCATTTGCCTTTGAGGAAATAAACACAACTCTCTTTGTCTATGACGGGGATGTTGGGCACTGCTTGGGGGAATGGGGTGTAGATGGCTTTCCGCTGGCTTAAGCCGAGGTCAAACTCGCTATCTGCTTTCCAGGGACATTTCTCCATGCAGACACCACAGCCATTGCATTTAGATTCGTCCACAAACCGAGCCTTTTTGCGAATCTTGGCTTTGAAGTTGCCGATGAAACCGGAGATTTCCTCCACTTCACTGTAGGTCATCAATTCGATGTTAGGATGAGAGCCTGCGGCGGTCATCTTCGGTGTAAGGATACAGGCGGAACAGTCCAAAGTGGGGAAGGTCTTGTCGAACTGAATCATGTGTCCGCCAATGCTCGGGTCTTTCTCTACCAGATAAACTTTGTGTCCGGCATCAGCGATTTCTAATGCGGCCTGGATACCAGCGATGCCGCCACCAACAATTAAGGTGTTTGCATTGACCGGAACCTCTCTTGTCTCTAAAGGCTGATGGTGGTAAACACGTTTTACAGCGGCACTTACCAGGGCTTTGGCTTTCGCTGTAGCTTCTCCGTGGTCTTCGGTTGTCCAGGAGCAGTGTTCCCGGATGTTTGCCATCTCGAAGAGGTAGGGATTAAGACCAGCTTCTTGAACGGCGTGGCGGAAGGTTGGCTCATGCAGCAGGGGGGAACAGGAAGCAACCACAACCCGGTTAAGCTTTAAATTCTTAATGTCATCCTTAATCATGCTCTGCCCCGGGTCAGAGCACATGAATTTGTATTCGCGGGCGACTGCTACTGCGTCCAGTCCCTTGGCGAATTCAACTACTTGGGGCACATCAACGGTACCGGCGATATTGGACCCGCAGTGGCAAACATAGACACCTATCTTAGGCTTCGCCATTCTTTCCTCCTTTGGTTTATTCTAAGGCCTCTGAGGCCAGTTCTAGAACGTCTTTGATTTCAATTTCGCCAGCCTTATCCATGACCAGTACAGTATCATCGAAATTGAGCATGCAGTAAGGACAGTAGACGGCTAAGGTGCTGGCTCCTGTCTCAAGAGCTTGCTCGAGTCTCAAGTCAGAAAATCTCTCTCCTTTTTTAGTTTCCATCCAGATTCTTCCCATACAACCACCACCACAGCATAAGGAATACTCGCGATTCTCTCGCATCTCAACCAGCTCCAAACCGGGGATACTTGTCAGAACTAACCTAGGCTCATCATACATGCCCTCTCTACGCCCGACACAGCAGGTGTCATGTAAAGTGACCTTTTTATTCACTTCTTTAGTGAATTTCAATTTTCCTTCTTTGATGAGTTGGGCTAGTAGTTGCAAAATATGAACTACCTCGAAATTGCCTCCGAGTTCGGGGTAGTCATTTTTGAAAGCAAGATAGCAGTGCGGAGAGGTGACCAAAATCTTTTTAACGCCAGCTTCGGCAAAAGCCTTAATATTGGTTTGGGCCAGGTTGTGCCACAGACTTTCGGCGCCCCCATTGCGTACACTTTCGCCGCAGCAGACTACATTGCTAGCCGGGATACCGAAGTCTACATTGGCTTTGTTCATGATATAGACCGCTGCCCGGAGAACTCTCTGGATAGCGAGGTCGTAGGCTTGATAACAGCAGGGGAAATACAGGAACTCGGTTCCTTTAGTGAAGGTCTTAACCCCAAGGAATTTTGCCCAGTCCATTCGCTTCTCAGGGGGTTCCCCCAGTGGATTACCCACGCTAGCGATGTTTTTGACTGTAATTCGGAATGATTCGGGGGCCTTGCCTGCGCCCACCTCCATAATGACTCTGCGCATAGCCCTCATAATGTGTGTTACTTGCACATCGCGGGGACACCGTTCGACGCAAGCGTAGCAGTTTGTACATCTCCACAGGTCTTCATCTTCGAAATCAATCTGGCCCATCTGCGTTTTATGAATCAATTTGCGCAGCGTGAAGTCTCTTACCCGGTTCCAGGGACAGACGCCAGTGCACAGACCACATTGATAACATAATTCGAGGGCGTTGCCACCCTCCTCTAAAATGATATCGGTAGTTTCTTTCAATGGTGATATTGCTTCCATAAGTAACCCTTCCTTTCTCTCGATTTTGGAAATCGTTATATGATACAACACATCGATAATTTTTTGCAAGGACAGGCACGAAGATTTTGCCTAGTTCAGGCAAAATTTTTAGGCAGTTTTACGCAGGTCTTTTCTTTTAGGAGAGACGGTTCTGCATTCGCCCTTTTGTCATTGTGAGCGAAACAGTGCCAAATTAGGCGAGGCTGAAATCTAGGGCTAAAAGCGATATTGTTTGAAATTGAGGGCTGTTAAGTAATAGGCGATATCAGCTATTATGGCCAAAAGGTCCAAGCTCTCTTACTTGTTCTGTCATCTCATCTACTATGGAAGCAAAGCGGTCCGCTTCCGAAGCTGAGACCCAGTCTAGCCTTACTCGTTCCTCCTCGATACCAAGCTGAGTTAACATTTTCTTGAGCAATGGTATCCTGCGGGCTTCTTTCACATTACCTTCCAGGTAATGACATTCACCGGGATGTCAGCCGCAGACTAGAACCCCATCTGCCCCCAGTTGAAAAGCCTTGAGGATAAAGGTGGGCTCTACCCGGCCGCTGCACATGACTCTGATTACACGCATATTGGGCGCGTACTTTCTTCGAGATGTACCTGCCAGATCAGCCGCAGCGTAGGAACACCAGTTGCATAAGAATCCGACTATCTTTGGCTCGTAGCTCATACTAGCACTCCTTCTAGTTGCGCCATAATTTGCTCAGTGGTGAAATGCCTGCTGGTGATAGCCCCGCTGGGGCAGGCGGCAGCGCAGGTGCCACAGCCTTTGCATAGGACCTCATTGATAACAGACACCTTCTTGTCATCATTGAAGGAAATCGCATTATAGGGGCAGAGCGAGATACAAGTCTTACACCCAGAACAAAACTCCTCTTCGATAACCGCAGTAGCTGCCTCAATCTCAACACTGCCTTTGCTTATCATGGCCATGACCCGGGCGGCGGCTGCTGAGGCCTGGGCTACCGTATCGGGTATGTCTTTCGGTCCCTGACAGCAACCGGTGACAAAAACGCCATCCGTTGTTGTGGCCACCGGGTCAAGCTTAGGGTGCTTTTCCATGAAGAAGCCATCCTTGCTCCTGCTAATAGAAAATAGTTTAGCCACCTCGCCAGCATCAGCTCTGGGCTCCAGGGCATTACTCAGAATAACCATGTCGACAGGAAGACGCCGTTGCCTGCTGATCAAGGTATCCTCACAAAGAACCACAAGCCTTCCATCTTCCTCGGGATTCTCAGCGACATCGGTAACTTCCCCAGCACGGCCTCGGATGAAGTTTACCCCTTCTTCCTGAAGTCGGTTATAGAATTCTTCGTAGCCCTTGCCGAAACAGCGTAGGTCGATATACAGGTCATAGATCTCAGCGTCGGGTATTTTCTCTCTTATTAGATGGGCGAACTTGAGTGAATACATGCAGCAGACACGCGAGCAATACTCATGATAGTTGAGGTCACGGCTGCCAATACAGTGCAAGATAGCTAGGCTCCGTGGCGCTGAGCCATCTTTGAGCACTATTTTGCCGCCAGTTGGGCCTGAAGCACTGCTCATTCTCTCGAATTGAAAGCCGGTGATGACATTGTCGTATCTCCCATAACCGAAGTGTGACATTGGGGAGGGGTCAAAGGAGTCGAAACCAGTGGCAATTATTATACAGCCGACGTCCAAATCAATTATCTTCTCTGTCTGCTCGAAGTCAATTGCCTTGGCTTCGCAGAACTTTTCGCAGGCACGACATTTGCCTTTGATGAAATAGGTGCAACGCTCCCGGTCAATAACTGGAACGTTTGGCACTGCTTGGGGGAAAGGTGTGTATATAACCTTTCTTTTGCCGATGCCGAGGTCGAATTCGCTATCTGCTTTCATGGGGCATTTATCTTGACAGGTGCCACATCCGGTGCATTTGCTTTCATCCACATAGCGTGGCTTCTTTCTTATTTTGACCTTGAAATTGCCCACATAGCCTGAGACTTCTATAACTTCACTGTAAGTTATCAGCTCGATGCTTTCGTGTGACCTCACCGAGGCCATCTTAGGTGTCAGTATTCAGGCGGAACAGTCTAGAGTGGGAAAAGTTTTATCGAGCTGGGCCATGTGCCCGCCTATAGAAGGCTCCCGCTCCACCAGGTAAACCTTATGGCCAGAATCGGCGATCTCCAGCGCTGCTTGTATGCCAGCGATGCCTCCGCCGACCACCAGGGTGTTTGGGTTGACTGGTACCTCCTTGGTTTCCAGCGGTACGTGGTGTAAAACGCGCCTAACTGCAGCGCTGACCAGCGCCTTGGCTTTCTCAGTCGCCTTTTCTCCATCCTCGTGAACCCAGGAGCAGTGCTCCCGGATGTTTGCCATCTCGAACAGATACGGGTTTAGACCGGCGCTAGCTACAGCTCGCCTGAAGGTTTGTTCGTGTAATCGTGGGGAGCAGGAGGCCACGACAATGCGGTTAAGCCCTAGTTCTTTGATGTCGTTTTTTATCAATTCTTGGCCCGGGTCTGAACAAACGAATTTGTAATCCCGAGCTATAGCTACTGATGGCAGGCTTTTGGCGAACTCAGTTACCTTCTCGACATCAACTGTGGCGGCGATGTTGGCGCCGCAGTGGCAGATATATACACCTATTTTCGGCTCCATTCGGTCCTCCTTATCGTTGCTTGGTATATCTGGCTAACGCTTTCTCGGGCGGAACAATGTTTTCTTGTAGGCCTAGCTCTTTGCTCTCGATGCCGAAGGCTATTCCCATAAGCTGGGTGAAGAACAGAATAGGTATATTGAAGTTAGTCTTGAACTTCCTGTTGACCACGCCCTGGTAGGCATCCAGATTCAGGTGGCAGAATGGGCATACAGTGACAATGCAATCGGCGCCGTTGCTTGCAGCGTTATCAAGAAGTTTGTGTATCAGTCCTAAAGCGATGTCCTCCTCGGATAGAATGAGAGAACCGCCGCAGCAGCGGGTTTTCAGCGGATACGGTACGACTTCGGCTCCTAGGCTCTCTATAAGGCGGTCCAACGATTGAGGATATTCCGGGTCGTCAAAGCTCGGTGTAGGCCGTACTACCTGGCAGCCATAGTACGGGGCCACTTTTAGCCCGCTGAGGTCTATCTTCACTTTTGATGAAATTTCCTCCATGCTGACATCATTGGCGAAAACATCAAGGATATGCCGTACCTTGATAGTGCCGTGATACTTAAGGCCACCGGCTGCCAGAGCCTCGCTTATTTTAGACCTTATTTCTGGGTACTCCTGGAAGTGCTGGTTGGTTCTATTCAGGATGAGGTAGCAGTCGCTACAAGCTGCCACTAAGTCGAAGCCTCTTTTTTCAGCCAATGCCAGGTTGCGGGCGCAGCAGCAAAAGGCAGAGAGTTCGTCAACAACAGTGTATGGTGTAGAACCGCAGCAATTCCAATCCTCAAGTTCGATGAGTTCCGTATCCAGAACCTTGGCCACAGCTTGGGCGGATATGTCGTAGGCGCGGCTGTCTTCGTGCATGCAGCAGCCGGGGTAGTAACTATAATATCTCATGATGTGCCTCCAATGTCTCAGCTGTGTCCAAAATAGCTCTAAACTGCTTCAATGCCTCGGGCTTCAATCTAGTGGGTTTGATTGGCATACGCCCATGCTTGAATAGAGAGAGTGCTACAGGGATGTTTTTCAAGGCACGAAATGGGTTCACCTGGAGATAAAACCGGGTCATGCAACCAAAGCGTGGGATATGCCCAGCAGCATAGACAGTATCGCTGAACACCTTGTACAGGGTTGGAGTGCGCGTTCGTGGACTGGCGATATGATGGCGCATGGCTAGATGTTCTAGCGCATGCATGATATAGGTTGGCACGATTCCCCTGGGGCAGCGCACAGTGCACATATAGCAAGATAAACAAAGCCACATGGAGTTACTGGATAAGACTTCTTCCCGCATACCAGCCCGTGCCATGGCAATTAACTCACGAGGTGTATAGTCCATTTTGTTGGCATTGGGGCATGATGCAGAACAGGTACCGCATTGTATACACAGATTAATCTTCTCGCCGCCGGGCATAGTCGAGATTTCTTGGATAAAATCGTTAACGCCGTGCACTTTCGTCGTCATTCTATGCCTGCCTTTGGCTAATTATAATTCTTTTCCAGTTTTATTGAAAAGATGAAAGGGTTGTTCTTGCCCTTAACAACCATCTCTTAGCTTGCTTTTCTTGCATAATCACACTCGCACGCCCGGCATTTTCCCTCTGCCTGCAGTCCTAATTTTGTTATGAAGGCTGTCCGAAAACTCTAACTGACAATCTGTCTCTCCCACTTTGTGGGAAAAATTATAGCTCATTGGTGATACACATTAAACATGTAGCCCCGAGGCTTTAGCCTCGGGAGCCCGACCCTAAAGGGTCGGGACTACATTTTCGGACAGCCTGTATGACTTTAGCTATGCTCCAAAGCATTAACGTTGCCGCTTATTTACCTCCAGAAAACTCCTTTTCACGTTTCTTCCGTGGCTGATGAATAATATGGTAGATGTTACCTGAGTTAATGTGCCAGATGAATGCTATGGGGAAGAGGATAATGGGTATTGCCAAGACTAACGCTGCAGTGAATTCCCATTGCATTGCTTATGTATCCTTCCGGCTCAGGTTTTACTCAAGCCACAAGCCGTTCATGTATTAAATTAAATCGGAGGCAAGAGATCTGGAGCTTAGGTCGCTCTTTGCTGCTATAGTCAATTCTTACCTTCGATTCCTAACTTATGATTTGTTTTTTCTCTTACCTCCGACGGTGATATAAGGTTACTACATCTGCCCGTAAATCGACTTCCGCTATAATGCCCATTTCTATTTGCGTGGAACACCTGATAAAATAAACCACAGGCGAGCATTTATGCCTAGTCAGCGTGGTGGATGATTAAACAATTGTGTTTTATTGGTTATGAGCATCGGTCTGTTATAATCAACGTAGGGAGAAAGATTATTTGAAAAAAATCAAGATTCTTATTGCTGATGACCATGCATTTGTGCGTGAGGGCACGCGCCGGATCCTGGAGCAGGAGCCGGATTTGGAAGTAGTTGCTGAGGCGGGCGATGGCGAGGAGGCAGTCAGGCTTGCTTCCGACTTAAAGCCAGATGTTGCCATAATTGATGTCGCCATGCCCAAACTAGATGGCATTGAAGCTACGCGACAGATAAAGGCTCTGTGCCCCGCTGTAGCAGTTTTGGTGCTCAGTGCTTATGACGATGATCAATTTGTCTTTGGTTTGCTGGAAGCAGGGGCTGCTGGTTACCTGTTGAAGAGCGTTCGCGGTCACGAGATAGTTGATGCCATTCGAGCAGTAGATGCCGGAGAATCGGTACTGCATCCCTCGGTTGCCCGTAAAGTTCTGAACCGCTTTGCCAGTGTTTCCAGCAGGGCACAACGAAAGAAGCCGTTGGGACTGCTCACCGATCGAGAGATGGAGGTGATGAGGCTAGTGACAAAAGGTTTAAGCAACAAGGATATTGCTGATGGGCTTAGCTTAAGCGTCCGCACTGTCCAAGGACACTTGGCAAATATCTTTAATAAGCTGCGAGTTAGTTCACGTACTGAAGCTGTGGTACATGCCTTAAAAGAAGGGTGGGTCACTCTCGATGACGTGTCCTGAGGATTGTGACCACAAGCAGTTGAGGTATGACGGTAGTGCAGCGATTGTCCTTTAGGGGATGGGTGAGGGTTGTCTTTAGACCAGGCTTTTGGCTTCTCGTAGCGCTATTAGTGCTTATCACAATTCCGCACTACCGGGAAGTTGTAGCTCAGCCGTCTTTATTCACCGATATACTAGCCAATATAGGCCTAAATAGACACGCCTTTGAGAGGATTGCCTATCTGGTGCCTATCATTTGGGCCGGATTTCTATTCGGATGGAGAGGAGCTGTTGCTGTTTCGATTATCGCACTGGCATGCATGTTACCTCGAGCCATTTTCATATCGCCATCACCTAAGGATGCCCTCTTTGAAACGAGCGCTGTATTCATAGTGGGGAATCTCGTGGCATTCGGCTTTGAGTCGCTGCGGCGGGAGCGTGAACACCGTGTACGGCTGGCGGCTCTCAACCACATCTCAAGTGTGATTTCTCAGTCGCTCGAGTTAGAGCAGATTCTGAACAGCAGCATTGACAGCATCATAGATGTGATGGATGTCGATGTTGTATTGATATTTCTTATAGATGAGGAAGCTGGTGAACTTGCTCTTCATGCCCACAGAGGAGTTTCAGACTCGTTTGTCCAGAGTGTTGGCAGTCTTAAACTGGGGGAAGGCTTAAACGGGATGGTTGCCCAGACTGGGGAGCCAGCGTTTATAAAAGACGCCTCGAAAGACCCTAGGCTGACCAAAATGGCGGTGAAAGAAGAGGGCATACGGTCTCAAATTATCGTGCCTTTGAAGTCCAAGGGGAAGGTTATGGGGACTCTTTCTGTGGCAATGCGCCGCTACCGCCAATTTCGTCCAGACGAAGGGGAATTACTCGCTGCCATTGGCAATCAGATTGGTGTTGCCGTAGAGAATGCCCGCCTTTATGGACAGGAGCATAAAGTTGCTGAGCAATTGCGGGCATCTGAAGAAAGGTATCGAGAGCTATTCCAAAACGCTCATGATGCTATCTGGGTTCACGACATGGATGGGGATATTGTCTCAGCTAATGCTGCAGCCGCCAGGCTTACGGGATATGAAGTGGAGGAGCTATGCTGTATGAATGTTAAATCTTTCCTCTCCGGAGAAAGCTTGAACTTGGCTAAAGAGATCCGAGCGAAGCTGCTTCAAGGTGAGCTTGTCGTCCAACCTTACGAGCAGAAATTAATCACAAAAGAAGGGGCTGAGGCTATTTTGAAGCTGACTACCAACGTGGTTGAGGTTAATGGAAAGCCCGTTGGCTTTCAGCATATTGCTAGGGATGTCACTCAGGAGAAGCGAATGCAGGAGAGCTTGCGCTTTTATTTAGGGCAAATCACCATAGCTCAGGAGGAGGAAAGAAAGCGTATTGCCCGAGAGCTTCACGATGAGACTATTCAGTCCCTGGTTGTGCTGGCTCGCCAGCTAGATGACATTGCTTCAAGTAGCAAGGGCTTGTCTGAATATAAGAGGATACTCTTAGAGATGCTGCGGGAGCAGGTTAATAGTGTCATGGCAGATGTACGGCGTTTGAGTCAGGACTTACGTCCCTCTGCACTGGATCGCTTGGGCCTCGTGCCGGCACTGGAATGGCTAGCCTCTGATATTCAAAAGCGGTCAGGAATAGATATAAAAGTCGAGACTCACGGTATCAGCCGGCGATTCTCTCCTGAGGTAGAACTTGTACTTTTCCGCATTGCCCAGGAAGCATTGAGGAATGTTTGGAGGCATTCTCAGGCAACTGGTGCTGAGGTCACCGTGGAGTTTGGTGAAAGGAAAATTAGAATAACTGTTAATGATAATGGTAAAGGGTTTGACCTTCCAGACGCAACTGGCGATTTGGTAAAGCAAGGTAGGCTGGGCTTGGCTGGGATGCAAGAGCGCATCCAGTTGGTGGGTGGCAGCCTGAGAATAGAGTCCAAGCCTGGCAAAGGCACGACAGTAGTAATTGAGGCGCCAGCATGATATTAACTGCTGAGGATGGGTAGGCTAACCAGAAGTACTTAGGCTGAAGGCTACTTAGGCACGGATGGGCGGATGAGCATAACCGGTTGCAGCGACTCCTCCACAATTCTAGAAGCTACGCTGCCATAGACCCAGCGGCTGATCCCGGTGCGTCCCTGGGTGGTCATGGCTATTAAGTTGATGTCCTCTTTCTGAGCTATCTGCAGGATGCTTTCGGCTGCTTTCCCAAGGATAGCTTGTGACCTTACCTTTATGCCGCTTTTTCCAAGGTTGGCTTTTATCCCTTCCAGGTATTCCTCTGCCTGCCGTTGTATTTCTGCCATTAGTATATCCCGATATTCTTCCCAGCTAGGCTTAATGGCAGGAGACCGGTCGGCTGGTAATACCGGGGGCTCGCTCACTCTCAGGAGGATGATTTCCCCACCGGTTCCTTTTGCTAGCTCCTTAACATAAGGAATTGAGGCTTCTGAGAAAGGTGAGCCGTCGAGGGGAACTAATATCTTTTTAAATTCCACCTTGGATATTTTGTGAGCTCTCGACTTTATCAGAAGCACAGGAGTGCAGGTGCCGTAAAGCACCTTTAGGGCTACGCTTCCCAGCACCCAGCGCTTAATTCCAGAGTGCCCGTGTGTTGAAATGATTATAAGGTCAATTTTGTTCTTATTGGTAAATTTAATAATCTCATCTGCCGCGTTACCGTAAGCAGTAGCTGTAATGACTTTCATCCTCTGTGATTTCAGTGCCTTGGCATTGTGTTCCAGGTAAGCTTTCATGGGGCGGTCAAGCTTTTCGCTGGGGGCAGGGGTAACGGTGAATAGCATTAGCTCACTGCCTGTATTCGAAGCGATTGTTTTAGCGTAGGGAAGCGCTCTTTCTGCTATATGTGAGCCATCAAGGGGGATGAGCACCCTTCGGTATGCCATTGTTCCTCCTTAGTTCTATGTGTGCCAAATTATAACCTGTATAGATTGCACTGGCAATAGCTTCTTCCAAGTTTTTAATTGTTTGAGCTAATAAACCTGTGCTAAAATTCAGTCAGGGCTAGTCCGGACCACCGTTAAGGTTGCGGCTAGCCCTATAGGTGTTACCCTTTTATGTCACCCTGAGCGACAGCGAAGGGTCTCTGGATTCTTCGCTCCGTTCAGAATGACAGATGGGAGTAAGGTGGTTGAACGCTAGCCCTATAGGTGTTTGGAAATGAATTTATCTCATCTTCTTTCTTTAATTGAACAGGTTCCTAGCTACCAGCAGCTAAAAGGCGAGCTGCTTGAGTCCCAAGAGAAGGACATCAAGCTGGTGGTATCCGACGCTGTCAAATCATTCATTATAGCCGCTCTCCACAAGGAGCTAAACTTGCCTGTTTTAGTGATAGCTGCTCAGCCTGAAAATGCTAAGCGGTTCTATGACGAGCTCCAAGCCTGGTGTCCCAGTTCAGCTTTGCTTCAGTCTTTTCCCGAAACTGATTTCTTGGCTGGTGAATACTCTGCGTCTGATGCCATTGCGATAGCGGAAAGGCTGCGAACTCTTTCAGCCCTCACTCTTTGCCGTGGCATATCGGCAGATGGACGGAGTCCTTTAATAATAAGTTCTGCTTTAGCTGTGGTCAGTAGAACCATGCCTCGAGATGACTTCACTGCATCTTGTCGTGCCTTGAATGTTGAGATGAATATCGACCTCCTCCAACTTGTAAAGGAATGGCAGGCTATGGGGTATGAATTGGAAAATATTGTTGAAGTGCCGGGAACAATGAGTCGCCGAGGTGGCATTGTTGACGTTTTCTCTCCGGACAGCGAGTTCCCCGTCAGAATAGAGTTCGTGGGCAATCAGGTAGAAAGCATCAGGCTCTTCGACCCGAAGACACAGCGTTCATTGAAGTTAGTAACCTCAGTGACCATAGCCCCAGCTAAAGAAGGCCAACAGCATCTTAATGGCGACACTATTCTGGATTACCTGCCTGACAAGGCGCTGCTGATTACAGATGACCTTGATGAGCTCAAAACCGTTATAGACAAACTAGACTGCGAGGCTGAAGAGTTTCGCCAGACGAAGGTAGAACATGGCGAACCGGCACCGGATTTGCCTATTTTGTCCTGGCTAGAATTTGAGACAAGGACAAAGAGAATCAAGCAACGTCTAGCGTTGTGCTCATGGAATATCGATGACTCCGATAAGGCCCGTCTTCAATCCTTGCCTTTAGCCCCGGTGCCAAGTTATGGAGGCAGACTTGGGGTCTTTTCTGAAGGGCTGAGGGAAATGCTCAAGGAAAACCGTCGCATTGTCGTCGTCAGTCAGCAAATAAATCGGCTCGCTGAACTACTGCAGGAGCAGGATATCCCTGCTTGCCCGCTTTCGCAGATAGAGCAGGTGCCGCCTGTGAAATCAGTTACTTTAGTTCAAGGGTCGCTGGCTGAAGGCTGGGCTATGAAGGACGTCTTCACTCTATTTAGTGATAATGAGATTTTTGGCTTTGTTAAGCAACGACGTTTATTCAAAAAAAGACCAATACGCCATCACTGGTTTGTCTCTGGATTGACGCCGGGCGATTACATAGTCCATATCGAGCACGGTATTGCTAAGTTTGCCGGGCTGACCAAGATGCTTAATGATGGCATTGAGCGGGAGTATCTTGTCCTGGAGTATGCTGCCGGCGATAGGCTTTATGTGCCTACTGACCAAGTCGATTGTATCAGCCGCTATGTTGGTGCCAGTGAACATCCACCGACCTTGAGCCGGTTGGGAACCCAGGAATGGACACGTACCAAGCAGCGAATCAAGGAATCTGTAGCTAACATTGCCCGGGAGCTTCTGAATCTCTATGCGGCGAGAGAGATAATTCCCGGCTTCGCTTTCTCTCCAGATAACCTCTGGCAGCAAGAACTAGAGTCCTCTTTTCCTTATATGGAAACCTTTGGCCAGTTGGAGGCTGTTTTAGCTGTCAAAGGTGATATGGAAAAGCCAAAACCGATGGACCGCCTCGTTTGCGGAGATGTAGGTTATGGTAAGACTGAGGTGGCTCTTCGGGCCGCCTTCAAGTCAGTGATGGACGGCAAGCAAGTAGCCTTGCTGGTACCGACGACGGTTCTGGCACAGCAGCACTCTACCACTTTTTGTGAGAGGCTCCAAGCTTTTCCAATAAGAGTCGAGACGTTGAGCCGTTTCTGCACGGAAAAAGAACAGGCTAGCATAATCGAAGGCTTGGCAGCAGGTACGGTGGATATCTGCATCGGCACTCATCGCTTATTGCAGAAAGACGTCGTGTTTAAAGACTTGGGACTGATGATAATAGATGAGGAACAACGCTTTGGGGTGATACATAAGGAGCATTTCAAGAAGTTAAGGCGAGAGATAGATACTCTCACTCTAAGTGCCACTCCCATTCCACGCACTCTTCACATGTCGCTAGCTGGGATTAGAGATATGAGCACAATTGAAACCCCGCCCGAGGAGCGTTTGCCCATCAAGACCTATGTCGGTGCTTACGACGAGAGGCCTATTCGTGAAGCGATACTGCGTGAACTGGAGCGGAATGGCCAGGTATTTTTCGTCCATAATAGAGTCCATAGCATCGCTATGGTTGCTAACCGGCTAAGCAGCTTGGTCCCCGAGGGCAGAATATCCATCGCCCATGGGCAAATGCCTGAAGAGGAGCTGGAAAGGGTGATGACGGATTTTGTTAATCACAAAAGCGATATTCTGGTTACTACCACCATTATCGAGTCCGGTCTTGATATGCCTAACGTCAACACTTTGATTGTTGACCAGGCGGACAAGTTAGGTTTAACGCAGCTTTATCAACTGCGGGGTCGTGTTGGGCGTGGCAGCAACAATGCCTACGCCTATTTCTTCCTTGACAGAGGCAAGCAACTGACTCCTGAAGCTCGGAAGCGCCTCAAAACTATCTCTGAAGCCACAGAGCTGGGTGCTGGATTTGCTGTTGCCATGAAAGACCTAGAGATTCGGGGAGCCGGTAACCTGCTGGGGGTGGAACAAAGCGGCTATATAGCTGCTGTGGGTTTTGACCTTTACTGCCGCCTATTGGCTGAGGCAGTGGAGGACTTAAAGCGAGGGCAGGCTGTAGAAAATGGGAGAAAGATACTCAAGCCTCCAGCCCCTGCTGTAGCTTTACCTTTGACCGCTTATATTCCGGAGGAATATGTCTTTGACCTGAGCACAAGGCTAAATTTCTATCAGCGATTGGCTGCGGCCAAACGAGCCCAAGAAATAGAAGGCATAGCTGTGGAACTCAATGACAGATTCGGACCTATGCCACAGGCAGTCAAAAATCTTCTCTATATAGTGGGAATCAAACAGCTTGCTGCTGCAGCGATGGCGACATCTATTTCTACAGAAGATGGACAAGTTGTTTTGCATTTCGATGGCACGGAACGGTTAAGCAAACTGTCTCTAACACAGGATTTTAAATACGGAATTAAGGTAGGCAGCAGCCGGATAAAACTTGACATAAAGCTACTAGGTAATGATTGGCCGGAAGTACTCAAGGGAGTGCTTCAAAAAGTGGCTATAAGTGGCTGACTGTTTCGGCTAAACTCACACCCCATGGCGCCGTCTATGTCCTGAGCTGTTTACTTGTCGCCCTGAGTCAAGGCTCTGGCATGTGGGGAGAGCCGGGGGCGATTTCTAGGTTTACACACCACGGCCTTGTGGTTCAAATCAAACGAGGGCTCCCAACGAACGTAAAAGGCAGGAAGTTGACCGTCGGAGTCGTTCTGCCTTTTCTATTTGTGTAGATAGGGAAGTTGACCATCGGAGTCTTGTAAAAGGATTCCTTTAAAGACACATGAGCATTAACCCGGTGGATAACTTTAGCCTAAGGTAGTTCTATTCGTATATCAGGATGGAAATTAAATCGTTCGCTTCTTGTGCGACTAGGCTAGTTATAGCTATAATGCAACTATGAAAGCATTATTATCAAGTCGCATATGGCTCTTGATCATCATATTGCTAGCTATCGTCTTTTGCCTTGCAATAGTCGTCCAAATTTTCAAATCGGAGTGTGCTGCCGCTAAGGCTATATTCGATTTCATCAGTGAATGGGCAATAGTCCTCGGTGCTGTAGCTACATTGGTGCTCGCTTTTGCAGCTTTTTGGTCTGTCAACAGAAGCATTGAACATGAAAAGCGAATCCGTGATGAGAATCAAGAAGTCGAATTCAAAAGACACGCAATAGGCGATATCATACAGTGGCTTCAGGATGTTGTGAGTGGTATAACTCTGGGTGGAGAGGTCTCTCCAACAGTATTAACCTCGTTAACCTCATCCATGCTTCTATTGAAACTAAAACTAACGACACTTGCTAGGTTAGGTGATTTTGCCGCGGAAGCTGCGGGTATCTTTGGGTCGGACTTCAAAGCCAATATTAGAAAGGTGATTAACGACTTCTGGAACGCAGCAGAAAGTGTTCCAAACAAGGGCGAGACGTTTCCCGACAAGCTTGCAGGGCCGCTACGACAGCTTAACTCATCGGTTGATAAGGCTATCAAAGATGCTTACAGGCTTAAGTCGCTAGTGTCCCGAATGTGGTGGAAAAAGGAATCGGCATATCCTACCCTATAGGAAAGCCAAATAAAAACAAAGGAGGATATACCGATGGAGAAAGGATACCATAAGGGACAAGAATTGACCATGTCA
>Ga0194110_10001010_pt1 | contig 36487 bp, 26 predicted proteins | sample TA2Kig1200mmetaG_FD_146192 | JGI IMG/M metagenome (GOLD analysis project Ga0194110, IMG submission 146192) | Freshwater microbial communities from Lake Tanganyika, Tanzania - TA2015032 Kigoma Deep Cast 1200m | ecosystem: Environmental > Aquatic > Freshwater > Lake | place: Tanzania: Lake...
GCTCATGAAGCTCTCCACCTGTCGGGTTGTGTTTTCTGTACTGGTAATTGCTACGTTACCCATTACAAGATAACACTTTATGCCCATAGGTGAGGGCTTTTTTTATTTCGAATCGATCAACTCAGGTTATAGTAACTTATACCATAGGTTGAAAATCAGCCTGAATGTGGATTGCCGGTACAGCGCATTCAGGATTTAAGTCTTGTTGTCTCCCATCAGCATTCGGTTTTCACTATGCAGGAACCTGCCGACTTCGCCGGTCCGAATTCCGGTGACATCCATGATAAGAACATTTTCCTGGAACGTTTCAGCCAGCAGCTTGTTCATAAGGAATCCGAATCGTGCGGCTTCAATGATCAGGCCTATCTCCAGAGCATACTGAGGGTCGTACCAGCGGGCATAGGTATTGTAGAGAACCGTATACTGCTTGATGTCAATCAGAGAGTCTGCGATATTCTTGGCTATGACCGGCAAGAGCTTGTTGGCCGGAATTCGCGGATGCTCTATCTCACCGATAAGGATTATTACTATGTGGGGGTTGAAAAGTACCGTCAGATAGCAGAATACGGCATTGGCACGGTTGAAGTGCTCATGCGCAGGAAAGATGGCAGGGTCATCAATGTGGTACTCAGCTCGGTGCCTCTCGATCCTCACGATATTTCCAGGGGAGTGACTTTTACCATTCTTGATATAACGGCTGTTCGCCAGGCTGAGATTCAGCTGAGGGAAAGCGAGGAGAAGTACAGGAATCTTGTGGAGCGTTCCATTCAGGGAATGATTATCGGCAGGGGTGATCCTCCGAGAATCTGCTTTGCAAGCAAACCTATGGAGATGCTTACCGGCTATACGCCGTCGGAACTCGTATGCATGACTGGTGAAAGGCTTTTCGCGCTCGTGCATCCGGACGATGCCGAGGCATACTTCCATGCTTATCGTCAGAGGATCAATGGGCAGGTTCAGGGGGAATTCCGGATAATCCACAAGAATGGAGGGATCCGCTGGATTGAAATATTCGGAACGGTGATCATGTACGAGGGGCAGCCGGCGACTCAGACGGTTATGGTTGATATAACCGACAGGAAGCTTGCCGAAGAGGCTATGGCAAGAAGCCGCGAGTCGCTGAAATTACTGTTCGATAACATACGTGACGGCATATTCGTTTATTCTCTCAGGAAAGACGGTACGCCTGGCAAGTTCGATATGGTGAACCGGGCCGCATGTACGATGCTCGGTTACGATGAAGAGGAGCTTCTGGCAATGTCTCCGCCGGATATCTGCTCTGCCGTGCCTTCATCAGGGTTTTCCGAATCCGTCAGAAAGAATAATTCCTGTTTTGCGGGAAATCGTCTGTTCGAAGTCACAATGACTGACAGGCTGGGTCGGAATCTGCCTGCCGAAGTCAGTTCGGCTGAAATAGATTTTTCCGGCAGACCCTGCGTTATTGCGACCGTACGGGATATCTCCTCAAGAAAACGTTCCGAGGAGGAGATCAATAAAATCAGCACGGCGCTGCAGCAAAGTCCTGCCGTAGTTGTCATGACCAATGCCGCTGCGGAAATCGAATATGTCAATCCGAGATTTACGGAACTGACCGGTTACAGCACGGCGGAGGTCTATGGAAAAAACCCCCGGATTCTCCAGTCCGGACTGATGCCCGCTGAGCATTATCGGAAGATATGGGATGTTCTTCGTTCCGGCAGAACCTGGAAGGGGGAGTTTCTCAACAGAAAGAAAGACGGTGAGCTCTATTGGGAGAACGCGACGATATCTCCCGTCCTGAACGCACAGGGCACAATCACGCACTATGTTGCTGTAAAAGAGGATATTACCGATAACAAGCGTCTGTGGAGCGAACTGGTTGCCGCCAAGGAAAAAGCCGAAGAGAGCGACCGGCTGAAAACTGCATTTCTGGCCAACATGAGCCACGAGATCCGTACCCCGATGAATGGAATTCTCGGTTTTTCCGAATTGCTCAAAGATCCGCTTCTGAGCGGCACTGAAAAGGATGAGTATATCGATCTTATCCTTCAGAGCGGCAGAAGAATGCTCGGCATCATCAACGATCTCATCGATATATCGAAAATCGAGACAGGAGAAATAACTGCCCATATTTCCGAGACTTCGATATTTGAAGTTTTTCAGGAACTCAAAGCGTTTTTCGCTTCACTGATGCGCAGAAAGAACCTCTATCTGCACTGCAGCAGATCGCTGCCTCCCGATGAGAGCATTATTCTGACAGACAGGAATCTGCTTGTTCAGATTATGACCAATCTGCTGCAGAATGCGTTGAAATACACCTTTTCAGGCGGTGTTGAATTCGGATATTATAAAATGGGCGATACCGTGCGCATGTACGTCAGGGATACCGGAAAAGGAGTCCCCGTCCATCTGCAGGAAAAGATTTTCGATCGTTTTCATCAGGGGGACTTCAGCGATTTTCCGGAAAATGACGGGGTCGGGCTCGGTCTGAGCATTTCGAAGTCATTTGTCGAGGTGCTTGGGGGGCGTCTGGAGCTCGAGTCGACTGTTGGCGAGGGAAGCGTCTTTGCTTTTTCGATACCGTATCGAAGAGTCGAATCGGTTCCGGAGATGCCTGACCCGGAAGAGCGCCGGAAGCCTGGCGATTTTCTCGGTAATCTTCATATACTTGTAGCTGAGGATGACGCAGTTAATCGCATGCTGCTTGAAAAATTGCTTGAAAGGCAGAGTATAAGCGTTGTTTCAGTTGTCGATGGTGAATTGGCCGTGAACGAGGTGCGCGGGAATTCTGATATCGATCTTGTCCTTCTGGATATTCGTATGCCGCGCATGAATGGCTATGAAGCACTTCGTGAAATCAAGCGAATCAGGCCCGATCTGCCGGTTGTCGCCCATACGGCGTTTTCATCTCCGGACGATAAGAAGCGCGCCCTGCAGGAGGGATTCGACGGGTTTCTCTCAAAACCGGTAGTTATCGATGAATTATATCGGATGATCTCCCGGTTCACTGAAAGTTGAGGATATCAAAAACGCTGATTCTGTTCTGTTCAACCAACCCAAGGAGGACGATATGCTGAGAAAAACCGTTGTTGCGGCTTTGGCGGTTCTGGTGACCATTTCTTCGTGTTCACCCATCAGGAAGCCGGCTGAAAAAGAGGCTGCACCGGCAGAGACCCTTAAAATTGAAGCCAAAGCGCCTCGTGCTGGTGAACCAGTTACGCCGATTGCGGCAGCAGTTCCTGCAAATCCCGCTATGGTCGAGCTCGGCAAGAAACTGTTTTTCGATCCGCGACTTTCGAAATCGGGTTTTATTTCCTGCAATTCGTGCCATAATCTCAGCATGGGCGGGAGTGACAACCTGAAATCATCTATCGGTCATAAATGGAACAAAGGGCCGATCAACTCCCCGACCGTTCTGAACTCTTCGATGAACCTGGCGCAGTTCTGGGATGGACGTGCAAAAGACCTCAAGGAACAGGCAGGCGGCCCTATTGCCAACCCCGGAGAGATGGCATTCACTCATGAACTTGCCGTCAGCGTGCTCCAGTCGATTCCAGGCTACGTCGAGGAGTTCAAGACCGTTTTCGGATCGGATCAGATTACCATCGATCACGTAACAGATGCCATAGCGGCATTCGAGGAGACGCTCGTAACGCCTGATTCCCGATTCGACAAGTGGCTGCTCGGAGACGATAACGCTATTACGAAAGATGAACTGGAAGGATATGAACTGTTCAAATCGAGTGGGTGCACTGCATGTCATAACGGGCCTGCACTCGGAGGCAACTCCTATCAGAAAATGGGCGTGATCGAGCCATACAAGGCCACAAGCCCGGCCGAGGGGCGTTCTGCCGTCACGGGAAAGGATGCCGATCGTTTCAATTTCAAGGTACCCACGCTTCGCAATGTCGAACTGACCTATCCCTATTTCCATGACGGAGAAGCGGCCACGCTTGCCGAAGCAATCGACGTGATGGGCCAGATCCAGCTCGGCAAGAAATTCACGCCGGAGGAGAACGCTAAAATCGTGGCTTTCATGAAAACCCTTACCGGGTCGCAGCCGTCATTCATGCTGCCGGTTTTACCGCCATCTTCCGATTCCACACCATCTCCGGAGCCTTTCGGGAAGTGATACCCCCATGTTGTTTCCTGAAAAACCGGAAAAAGGGGGCGCTCTTCAGAGCGCCTCTTTTTTTTACAATACAGCGAACGTAAAGGGGAGCCAGGCCGGATACAGGAATCATTTCAGGCAGAAAGAACAGCACAAGGATCTGAACTGAAAAAGTTATGGCCGATGGGTGACGGTAAGTCTCTCTTTACATACGGTTCTGTAACCGTGATGGCCGTGTGTCCTGACAGACCATCAATAGTATAGCAGCGCTCACTGCATTGAGCGGATTTTTTTTATGATCATCCGGTGAGGATGCATGATCAGGTCGTCTTCATGTTCAGGCAGGGTGACGTGCCGGGCTACAATTTCGAGCATGCGAGGTTCGAGGTGTTCCGAAATGTCGAGCATGTGGGCGAGATGGTGCTGCAGTTCGTAGTGGATGAACTTGGCGGCATGGTTTTTTTTCATTTTTCCGAGGAGTTCGGCCACCAGTTCACGTTCGAGATGTTTTGATACTTCGCTGAAGTATTCAAGAGGCAGGTCGTTAGCATAACCTGTCGCCTGATCTACCCCCATCTTCCGGCAGACTCCTGCCGCGATCCGGGGTTTGATATGCTCTACCATGAGCGGAATTACAATAAAGTGCGGAATGTATTTCACGATCATGCCGATGGCATGGTAAAGTTCTTCGAACCCTTCGGTTTCCCTGTTCACCACGTCCCTGACATATGAAGCCATGCTTTTCTGTTGAAACGGCTGCAGGTTATTGAGTTCTTCAGGTAAGGGAATATCTGTCCAGGCAAGCGTTTCCTGCAGTTCTGTCATGATGCGGATTCTTTAGCTCATTTGTATGTTTCCGTCATTCTCCGGTTAACTGTAAAAACTATTTTATTAAAAAAAACGGTAAGAATGAATGGCCGCGGAGGAAATCCTCGTCGAGCGGAAAAAAACCTTGCTTGAATGGCTATATTGAGCGGTTTTCCGCATATGTGTGCGAAATTATCAAACGCATTCAAGATTAAACGAGGGCATAAGGGCGACGGATATGGTATTATTGACGGTAGAGGGACTCAGCAAACAGTATGGTCTGAAAAAACTTTTCGAGGATGTCTCATTCGGCATTGACGACAGGGACAAGATCGGCATCATAGGAGCAAACGGCAGCGGCAAGAGCACCCTGCTGAAAATTCTTGCAGGGGCCGAAACTCCGGACAAGGGAAGGGTTTCGGTAACCAATAACCGCAAGATAGCCTATCTTCCCCAGGAGTCTCCCTATAATCCCGATGATTCCGTGCTTGAAGCGGTGCTGAAGTCGGGAGACAACGTCATGCAGCTCATTTTAGACTATGAGCTTGCTTGTCATGCGCTTGAAGCCGGCCATGGCGACGATCCTTCCCTTGTGGAAACGGTCAGCAGGCTTTCGCACGAGCTCGATGTGACGGGAGCCTGGGAGCTCGAGGCTAATGCCGTGGCTGTACTCGGCAAGCTTGGTCTTCAGGACGTTACCGCAAAAATGGGTATGCTTTCCGGGGGTCAGCGCAAACGCGCCGCGCTGGCCCACGTTCTTGTTACGCCTTCCGATGCGCTTATTCTCGATGAGCCGACCAACCATCTCGATGCCGACAGCGTCGAGTGGCTTGAGAATTATATCCGCCGCTATCAGGGGGCGGTACTGCTTATTACGCACGATCGCTATTTTCTCGACCGCGTCGCCAACCGGATGTTCGAGCTGGACGGACGGACGGCCAGAACGTTTACGGGAGGTTATGCGGCTTATCTTCAGCAGAAGGCAGATATCGAAGAGCAGGAACTGCGTGAAGATCGTAAGCGGCAGGCTCTGATCCGCCAGGAACTCGACTGGATGCGGACCGGCTGCAAAGCGCGCACGACCAAGCAGAAGGCTCGCTTGCAGCGAGCCGAAGAGCTGGTATACGCTCCAAAAAAAGAGCAGCAGAAGGAGATGGAGATAGGGTTCGGCGCGGAGCGACTCGGAGGCAGGATCATCGAGTTTCACCAGGTTTCGAAATCGTACGGGGATAAAACGCTTCTGCACTCGTTCGAATATCTGCTGCAGAAAGGAGACAGAATCGGCATTATCGGTCCGAACGGATCGGGAAAAACCACGCTTTTCGACATGATTACCGGAAGGGTTTCGCCTGACAGCGGCCATATCGACATCGGTAAAACCGTAAGAATCGGATACTACGATCAGGAGAGCCGGGAGCTCGACGACGATAAGCGGGTGATAGAGTTCATCCAGGAGGAGGCCGAGCAGATCAGGCTGAAGGACGGCCAGGTTTTTTCGGCATCGAAAATGCTGGAGCGTTTTCTTTTCGCCCCATCTACGCAGTACAGTTACATCAGGACGCTTTCCGGCGGAGAGCGTCGGAGGCTCTACCTGCTAAAACAGCTTATAGGTTCTCCGAACGTGCTGCTGCTTGATGAGCCGACCAACGACCTCGATATTCCTACCCTGCAGGTTCTTGAGGACTATCTCGATTCCTACGAAGGGTGTCTGCTCGTGGTAAGCCACGACCGCTATTTTCTCGATCGTACCGTCGAGCATGTTTTTGCTTTCGAGGATGGGGGAAGGATCAGGCGGTATCCGGGTAATTACAGCGTCTATCTGGAGATGAAGCAGAAATGTTCTGACAGGCCGAAGGAAAAGACGCCTGCGCCAAAGGAGCCGGCAGTCGTAAAGCCTGTCAGGGAAGAGCCGAAACAGAGGAAGCTGAACAGTAAAGAGAAGCGGGAACTCGAACAGCTCGAAGAGCGGATAGCCGAAGCAGAAACCCGCCAGGAAGCTATCAACAAAGAGCTTGCAGCCACCGGTTCCGATTTCCAGGTCATACAGCGTCTGGGAGCGGAACTGCTCGATCTTCAGAAAAAACTCGATCGGGATATGAACCGCTGGAGCGAACTTGCTGAATTGGCCTGAATCAATAACTGACGCTGCAGTTCATGACGACGACCGATGCCATATTTTCAAGGCTTCAGCTCATTTCGGACGAAAAAACCGCGAGCACTCTCCGGTGGTTTTTCAAAACCGGACCCGGAGAGTATGGTGAAGGGGATTTGTTTCGAGGAATCCGCGTACCCCAGCTCCGCATGATATGCCGGGAATTTTCTCATGCGAGCGTCGATGATGCCGGCAGGCTTCTTGCCTCATCCTGGCATGAAGACCGGCTGCTCGGTCTTCTGCTGCTTGTCGAGCGCTATAAAATGCCGGATGAAGCACAGAGATCGTTGATTTATACCCGCTATTGCGCCTCTACAGACAGAATCAATAACTGGGATCTCGTCGATCTTTCGTGTCCGAGGATCGTCGGTTGCCACCTGCAGGAGAGAAACCGTTTGCCGCTGTATCGTTTCGCACTGTCGGAGAGTCTCTGGGAGCGTCGTATTGCCATAGTCTCGACTTTTCATTTCATCAGGGCCGGCGATTTCCACGATACGCTAGCCATAGCCGAAAAGCTGATCGGAGACCGGGAGGATCTTATACACAAGGCGACAGGCTGGATGCTCCGCGAAGTCGGCAAGCGCGATGTCGGGGCGCTGGAAGGGTTCCTGTCGGAATACTACCGCGACATGCCGAGAACGATGCTTCGCTACGCGATTGAAAAACTTCCGGAACCACGCAGACAGGCCTGGCTCAAAGGCCTGATCTGAGGTGCTCCAGCCTCCTGACTCCGGTTCTCTCCGTAGTGCATGTAATGAAGGACACGCCCTGATTTGCTGGCAGGACGCACAAGGACGAAGACGGACGTTCAGGGGCGGATTCTGCTGCTTTCCTGCTTCATTCTCCTGCTTCGCGATTCACTTCTGAAATTCCGGATGTCCTGTTTGCCAGAGGCCGAAGCTCAGTACGTCGGCCAGGGTTTCGAAGTTTTTTGTTTTGGCGTTTCCCATGCCGTGGCCGGCTTCAAAATCCGTGAAGAGCAGCACGGGTTTGCCGGAGGCTGTTGCTGCCTGCATACGGGCGGCGAATTTTGCGGGCTGCCATGCAATCACCCTTGGGTCGTTGATGCCCCCTGTCACGAGGGCGGCAGGATAGTTCACGCCATCTCGCAGATGCAGATAGGGGTCCATGGCAATAAGCGCCTTGCACTCTTCGGGTATTTTCATGGTACCGAACTCGGGTACGTTCACCGGTCCGTTAGCTGTTGTTTCGCCCCGGAGAGGGTTCATCGCCCCGACCTGGGGAATTGCGGCTGCAAACAGATCGGGTCGCTCAGTAAAGGCGCGCCCGACCATAATCCCCCCCGCGCTGGCGCCGTTTATGGCAATTCGTTCGGGTGAGCTATAGCCGTTTTTTACCAGGTACTCCGCCCCGCTGATTGCGTCTTTCCATGTATTGGCTTTTGTTGTTTTCATTCCGGCAGTGTGCCATCTGTAACCCAGTTCTCCGCCGCCACGCACATGAGGAACTGCGAAAATACCGCCTTTCAATGTCCAGAGCAGCATGAACGGACTGAAAAACGGGGTTACAGAGTTTCCATAAGCACCGTATCCGTAAAGCAGTACGGGGTTATTTGCGTTTTTTTCGAGCCCTTTGCGGTAAATCAGCGAGAGCGGCATTGCAACGCCGTCATGCGAGGGCACCATCAGTTCCTCGACCACGAGATTCTCGTATTCAGGGTACCGGGCAGGCGAGGAAAGCGTCTCATCGAAGAACGTAAAACTCGTTTTGTCAAAACGGAATCTCCGGTAATCGCGGTTCCATCCTGTCAGGACAGTCCATATTTCGGGGAACCGGAATCCCTTCGAGGAGAGCGATATGGTGCCCGCCTTGAACGGCAGGGTGACTTTACTGCTCAGGTAGCTTCCGTAATCCTGATGATAGAGTTCCTCCTGTACGCCGTTCCTCGAAAGCTTGTAGTATATGCCTTCGCTTGTGAGAACAAACCCGGTGAGTTTTGCATCGCGGAACTCAGGTATGACCACTTTGGCTGTATTCGGGTCGGGGTTCTGCAGAGGTGTTTTGAGTACCCTGAATCCGGGCGCATTTTTAGGGGTGTAGAGGTAAAGTTCTTTGTCCGTGATGGCAAAGTCATGAATGTCGTCTTCGGGTTTGAAGAGAGATTTCCATGAGATTGTTTTCTGCTGCAGTTCAGCAGCCGGAGCATAGTAGACCTGAAGCCGTCGATCGACATTCGAAACGAATGCGAAGAGCATGCCGCTCTCTTTGTCGTACGATGCAAGGGGGATGTTTTCGGGGTTGATTCCAAGTTCCGTATTCAGCGTGCTTGAAAATATTTCGCGATCATTCGATGGATCAGTTCCGATTCGGTGCAGCCATACTTTGCTTGCGTATTGTGGCCCTGTGCCTGCTGCGCCAGATGGTTCGAGGCGATTGTAAAGGAATGATCGTCCGTCAGGCAGCCATGAGGGCGATGCGAAACGGCTTCGGTTGATGGCTTCGGGATACCATTTTCCGCTATCGGTATCCACGATGAGGAGGGTTGCGTTTTCAGATCCGTCCGGGTAGACTGTCAGTGCAACGGTGGCGCCGTCGTCACTCGGGGCAATCCGTCCGATCGTGTAGTGGGCGTCTTTTTTATGATTGTATGTCGAGGGGTCGAAGAGCAGGGTTTCTGTTCCGGTATAGCCGTTACGGTAATAGAGCTTTCCGGTTTCGTCAGATGGGGTTTGCTTCAGGTAGAAATAGCGATCGTTATCGGTGATGGCAAGATTGTATATTTTTGCGGATTTTCTGCTGTCGAAATCCCGCATTTTCTTTATCAGTTCATTCCGTCCCGGTATTCTGTCCAGCATGGTGCGCGCATAGGTCGATTGAGCTTTAAGCCAGGCAGTCACTTCGGGATCTCCGAGCTTTTCCATATACCTGTACCGGTCGGTTAAGGTGGTATCACATATTGTCTCCTCAAAAGGTTTTTCGGTTGCTTTCGGTGGTAAGCCGGAGTTTTCCTTTATCTGTTGAGCATGAACGCGGGCTGTTCCGAAAAACAGCAGGAAGACGGACAACGCAATCAGGATATTTCGAAGCTTCATTTCTATGGGATGAAAATGGAAAAGGCATGTTGCTATCCATGCCTTGAGAGTTACGAAAATAAATATACGATCGAAACATGTAAAGACCGATTATCTTCGGTCGCGATTGCCCCAGCCGCCGAACTCGCCGCGAACATCGTTATATCGGCCTTCTTTTGTTCCTGAATCGCCTTTGTCGTCGCCTTTTCGTTCATCGTTATCCTTGATATATTTTCCCGCGCTGCCCAATTTGCGGTCATCGTCGAATTTCCTGATACCGTTGAACTTGCGGTCATCGTCGAATTTCCTGACACCGTCGAACTTGCGGTCATCGTCGAATTTCCTGACACCGTCGAACTTGCGGTCATCATCGAATTTCCTGACACCGTCGAACTTGCGGTCATCATCGAATTTCCTGACACCGTCGAATCTTTTCTTTTCGTCGAATCTGCGGTCATCAAAACGTTTGTCGTAATGGCGGCGGTATTCGAAGTCGCGATATTTTCGTATGTCTCCCCAGTTGTGCCTGCGGATTTTAGACGGCAGCCGGTTATGATTGTGGATTTTCCATGGTCCGCGGTAGTTCGATGAACGGTACCAGAATCCGTCACGATAGGCATAGTAATAATGATCATAATAGAGAATGTCCCAGGGGCTTCCTATGGAAACAGAAAATCCGAGAGCAGGGATATACATTAAATCCAGGTACTGGTTGCGGTCGAACCAGTAGCTGTCGTGATGGCGGCGGTATGCAAAGTCACGGTAGTGACGGATCTGCGCCCAGTTGTGTCTGCGGATCTTGTATGGCAGATGATCGTAATGCACGATGATCCATGGTCCCCGCCGGTGTGAGGAGCGGAACCAGTATCCGTCACGGTAGACGTAATAATAGTTGTCGTAAGAGAGTATATCCCAGTCGCTGCCGACCGATACGGAGAAGCCGAGTTCGGGTACATAGATGAAGCTTGGCCAGATGTCGATAGATAATGATGGCCTGCCGCCGATGCCTATATGTACATTGACGTCAGCTTTGGCATCATGCGCGGGATCTCCGATAAGCATACCGGCTATGCCTGCGGCAATCCAGAGCGTTTTTTTCATGATAGATCTCCTCTCTTTGCGGTTATCGTTCAGGTTCCTTTGCTTTGTATTCATGCTTGTCTAACTGTTCTGACGATTATTTCTTCCGGATTCATGCGGAAAAAAATACACAGGGGACAGGAGTGGATGATGGTGTGCCGTTGGCGGGGGAAGGCGCTTTATGCCTGCATTGTTTTCAGTTGCTGGCGGATTTTATCGAGCGCCTGTCGCATATCGTCGGGGAGCGGGGCGCTGAATGTCAGTTTTTCGTTTGTCGATGGCTGTTTGAAAGAAAGGGTCTCTGCGTGCAGGGCCTGGCGGTGCATGAGTTCGATGAGATTTTTTACGAACTGTTCGCTTTTACTGAAAGAGAGTATCCTGATTGCCGCTCCGCCGTAGGTTTCGTCGCCGAGGATCGGGTGGCCTATATGCTGCATGTGGGCCCTTATCTGATGGGTTCGTCCGGTATGCAGCGTGAGCGAAACGACGGAAAACCAGTGCAGGTTTTCTGCAACGGCATAGTCGGTAACGGCATGTTTTCCCTCAGCCCCTTCGAAAGGGAAGTTCGCCATCACCTTGCGGTTCTTTTTTGAGCGGCCTATGTTGGTTCGGATGGTGCCGGATTCGGGTTCGGGAACTCCCCATACGATGGTTTTATAGACCTTTTCTACCTGTCGCTGGGCGAACTGCCTGGCCAGCCGGTGGAGGGACGTTGGATTTTTTGCGATAATGATGAGGCCTGATGTATCCTTGTCGAGACGATGCACAATGCCCGGCCTGAGCTCCGCAGGGTCCAGCGTGCCTGCATCTTTTCCGATATGGTGCAGAATGGCGTTGGCCAGGGTGCCTGTCCAGTTGCCGAATGCGGGATGTACCACCATGCCCGGTTTCTTGTTGATCACCATGAGGTCGTCATCCTCATAAACGATATCTATGGGAATATCTTCGGGAGAAAGTTCGGGAGCGGGCGGACGCAGGAAGGTGATCTGGATGGAGTCGCACGATTTTATCCGGTAATTCGATTTCACCGGTTTTCCGTTTACCAGTACCCGGCCATCTTCGATTGCTTCCTGAACCTTGTTACGTGTGGCGTTTTCAACCTGCTGGGTCAGGTACCGGTCTATTCTCATCGGTATCTGCACTTTGCTGACCTGCAGAATGAGTTTTTTTGGTTCGGGCGACTCGGCTTCGGGTTCTGCGGATTGGTTTTTTAGTGTGTGATTTTGCATTTTGTAAAACTTTGCTGCATCCGGCATCTGTTCTCCGCATGCAGTATAACAAAACCAGACGATTTCTTTTTATGAGGGAATACGGGGAGAAGAGAATGCACGATGTCGATGTCGCAGTTATCGGCTCCGGTCCAGGGGGCTATGAAGCTGCTCTCAGGGCCGCGCGAAGTGGCTTGAAAGTGACAATTGTCGAAAAAGGGGCGCCTGGCGGAGTATGCGTGAACTGGGGGTGTATACCTGCAAAGGCATTGCTGCGCAGCGCCGGCATGTTCGATGATCTGTCGAAAGGGGCCGCATATGGCGTGCTGGCGGATAATCCCCGCTTCGATATTGCCCAGGCGGTCAAACGCAGCAGGAATGTGGTGCTCAAGATGTCGAAAAGCATCGAGTTCATGCTCAGGAAAACCGGTGTCGAGTACCGTCAGGGTGAAGCCCGGTTAACCGATGCCCATACGATTGCCGTTTCCCGCAACGGGGAAGAGTCCTGCAGGTTCAGCGCTGAGAATATCATTGTAGCCACCGGAGGCCGCTTCAGGGAGCTGCCCGGCCTTGTGCCTGACGGCAGGCGCATCATCACGAGCCGTGAGGCGCTTTCCATGAAAGAAGCGCCCCGTTCGTTGCTGGTACTTGGCGGTGGAGCCATCGGCATCGAGCTGGCCTGGTTTTTTGCCAGGGCAGGCGCTGCCGTGACCCTGGTTGAAATGATGCCGCAGCTTCTTCCGCTCGAGGACTTCGATATATCAGAAGCGCTCCGCCGTTCCTTCGAGAAGTCGGGCATATCGATTCACACGTCATCGAAACTCGAACAGGTTGTCAGCAGTAAGGATGGGGTAAGTGCCGTGATTTCAAGTGATGGTCAGGAACCTCTGGCGGTATCTGCCGATTGCCTGCTCGTTGCGGTCGGGGTGACCGGAAATGCTGAAGGTCTGGGACTCGAGGAGGTTGGCGTGGATGTTGACCGGGGGTTTATTGTGACCGATAACCAGTGCCGGACAGCGGTGGAGCATATCTATGCTGTAGGCGATGTGCGCGGCGGCATGCTGCTTGCGCATAAAGCTTCGGCCGAAGCCGCCGTCGCTGTGGGCGCCATTGCCGGAAAACCCCTTTCTCCGGTAGACGAGACGAAAATACCGGCATGTGTCTATGCCGAACCCTCTGTGGCAAGCGTCGGATTTACCGAGGCAAAGGCGACATCCGCAGGATTCCGGGTTATTGTCGGCCGTTCGATGTTCGCAGCTTCCGGAAAGGCAAACGCCTATGGCAGTCTTGACGGGCTGGTAAAGCTGGTTTTCAATGCCGACGATCACAGGCTTCTCGGCGCTTCTCTCGTCGGCCACGGTGCGGTGGAGCTTGTCGGCGAGATCGGTCTTGCCCGCCATCTGGAAGTAAAAGCGGAAGATATGGCTCATATGGTTCATGCACACCCGACACTCTCTGAAACTATCCGCGAAGCGGCGGAAAACGCCCTCGCATAGCCTGTTCCGGCAGCGGTCAGACAGCGATTGACAAGGACAGGTAAAAAGCTTGTCGAAGTGCGAGAACTATTTTCTATTGTCTCGTTAAAAGCATAAATTCAGAGTTTATTATTTGAGCTCAAAAAAACAGTAAACCTTTGCCTCGGAACAAGTTCACCATTCAGGGGACAAAGTAACAACCAAAAGATCAATTATGACTCAGACTGAAACAGCTGCAAAGAAACGTCCCGCAGCCAAGGCGAAAACAGGTTCGGATGTGCCGGCAACCCAGGAACCGAAAAAAGCTGCAAAGCCTGCTGGCAAGAAAAAGTCAGGCCTTGCATTTCCTTTTACCGCTATTGTCGGTCAGGAGGAAATGAAGCTCAGTCTGATCCTCAACATCATTGATCCGAGGATCGGCGGCGTGCTGGTCATGGGTCACAGGGGCACCGGAAAAAGTACCACCGTCAGGGCTCTCGCAGAAGTGCTGCCGTTCATCGACAGGGTGAAGGATGATATATACAACCGTACTCCGGAGCAGTATGTCGAGTACGAAGACATGAAAAAAGGGGCGAAGAGTGTCGATCCGGCTACCCTCAAGACCGAGAAGATTCCGGTGCCGGTCGTCGATCTTCCGCTCGGCGCTACCGAAGACCGCGTCTGCGGAACCATCGATATCGAGCAGGCGCTCACCAGCGGCGTAAAAGCCTTCGAGCCCGGTCTGCTTGCGCAGGCCAATCGCGGTTTTCTCTATATCGACGAAGTGAACCTGCTTGATGACCATCTTGTCGATGTGCTGCTTGACGTGGCCGCCAGCGGCAAGAACGTTGTCGAACGCGAAGGTATCAGCATCCGCCACCCGGCTCGTTTCGTGCTTGTCGGTTCAGGCAACCCGGAAGAGGGTGAACTTCGTCCCCAGTTGCTTGACCGTTTCGGTCTGCACGCCCGCATCATCACCATTCTCGATGTGGCAAAGCGTGTCGATATCGTCAAGCGTCGTCGCGAGTTCGATGAGGATCCGGACGCCTTTATGAAAAAATACAGCCGCGAACAGCAGAAGCTTCAGAAAAAGATCGAACAGGCCAAGGCGCTGCTTCCCCAGGTAACCATGGATGACAGCGTTCTGACCGATATTGCCAGGCTTTGCATGAACCTCGGTATCGACGGTCACCGAGGAGAGCTTACCATTACCCGTACCGCTCATGCTCATGCGGCCTTTATGGGCGACAAGGAAGTGACCATGAAGCATGTCAGAGACATTGCCGGTCTCTGCCTGCGTCATCGTCTGCGCAAGGATCCTCTTGAAACCCTTGACGCCGGTGAAAAAATCGATCGTGAAATCGCTAAAGTCCTTGGAGAAGCAGAAGCAGTATAATGATAGCTTTTACCGATATAGTTGGAATGGATCTGGCCAAGCAGGCTCTCATGCTGCTGGCCGTCGATCCGGCCCTTGGAGGGGTGGTCATCCCTTCGGCGGTAGGTTCCGGAAAATCAACCCTTGCCAGAGCGTTCGCCGATATTCTTCCTGAAGGAACTCCGTTCGTGGAGCTTCCGCTGAACGTCACAGAAGACCGCCTGATCGGCGGCGTCGATCTCGAAGCGACGCTTGCCAGCGGCGTGCGGGTGGTGCAGCATGGCGTGCTGACCAAGGCGCACGGGGGCGTGCTTTATGTGGATTCTCTCAGCCTGCTCGACAGTTCCGCCGTGTCGCACATCATGGATGCCATGTCGCGCGGCGAGGTGCTTGTTGAGCGCGAAGGTCTCAGCGAAGTGCACCCGGCAAAGTTCATGCTGGTAGGCACCTATGACCCGAGCGACGGAGAGGTGCGGATGGGCCTGCTTGACAGGATCGGCATTATCGTGCCGTTTACCGCGCAGAACGATTTCCGTGCCCGCAAGAAAATTGTTACAACCGTGCTCGGTACACGCGACAGCGAGGATACCGAGGACGAACTGAGAATGCTCCGGGGTCTTATCGGTGCTGCCCGCGAGCAGCTCCGGCATGTTTCCATTACGAGCGAGCAGGTGCAGGCGCTCATCCAGACCGCGCTCAGTCTCGGTGTCGAAGGCAATCGCGTCGATATCTTCACGGTTCGTGCCGCACTTGCAAGCGCCGCGCTTGCACAGCGCACCGATGTGGAAGAAGAAGATATGAAGCTTGCCATCAAGCTTATTCTCATTCCCCGTGCTACCCGCATGCCCGAGCGAGAGGCGGAAGCCGACGAGATGCCTCCCCAGGAAGAGCCTCCGCCACAGGAAGAACCCGAAGCCGAGGATGAAGAGGCTCCGGCCGATACTCCTGATTCCGATGCCGAAGCCGACGAGGAGCAGAAGGATACTCCCGACATGATCGAGGAGCTCATGATGGACGCCATCGAAACAGAATTGCCCGATAACATTCTCAATATCTCTCTTGCTTCGAAAAAGAAAGCCAAGTCCGGAAGTCGCGGTGAAGCGCTCAATAACCGGCGCGGCCGCTTCGTGCGTGCCCAGCCCGGAGAGATGAAGAGCGGCAAGGTTGCGCTTATTCCTACGCTGATTTCAGCTGCGCCGTGGCAGGAGACCCGTCGTCGTGACAAGAAGATGGCCGGTCGTCCGAAAACCGCACTTATCATCAGCAAGGACGATGTTAAAATCAAACGATTCCGCGACAAATCCGGCACGCTGTTCATCTTTATGGTGGATGCATCCGGTTCCATGGCGCTTAACCGCATGCGTCAGGCCAAAGGAGCAGTGGCCAGTCTTCTTCAGAACGCTTATGTGCATCGCGACCAGGTTGCCCTGATCTCATTCAGGGGCAAACAGGCCCAGGTGCTGCTGCCTCCTTCGCAAAGCGTGGACCGGGCCAAGCGCGAGCTCGACGTGCTGCCGACCGGAGGCGGAACGCCTCTTGCTTCCGCACTCTACCTTGGCTGGGAAACTGCCAAGCAGGCGCGTACAAAAGGCATATCGCAGATCATGTTCGTGCTTATTACCGACGGGCGCGGAAATATCGGTCTGCAGGCTGCTTTCGATCCTGATGCGGTAAAACCCTCCAAGGAGGATCTTGAAAAAGAGATCGAGGCGCTCTCCGGCTCCATTTGTGCTGACGGTATCGCGGCTATCGTCGTCGATACCCAGATGAACTACCTTTCGAGGGGCGAGGCTCCCAAACTTGCCCAGAAACTCGGAGGCCGTTACTTTTACCTCCCCAATGCCAAGGCGGAACAGATTGTCGAAGCCGCCCTCAGTTTTTAGTTTTTCTTCTGCCTCCTGTGTATCTTGCGTATACAGGAGGCATTATGGAATGAATTGCCTTCGAATTACATTAGATGCACAGGTATCACCGGGAAAAAGGATTTTCGTCTAATGCTCACCTATCAGTCACATCATGTCAACTCGCCGAAAAATTGCCGCTATCGTAGGGCTTGAGCAGTACAATGCCGGCCTCTGGAAAAAAATCAAAGGGCTTCTCGATAACGAAGCCGAACTCACCCAACTCAGCGATATCGATCTTGAAAAGCAGACGCCTGAAGCAGCTGCGGCCATTCAGGATGCGGATTGCATTTTCATGAGCATGATCCAGTTCAAGGAGCAGGTTGACTGGTTCAGGCTGCAGCTCGAGCAGGGCCGGCCCGATAAGACGGTTTTCGTTTTCGAGTCGATGCCTGAAGCCATGTCGCTCACGAAAGTCGGAAATTATGTCGTTGGAGACGGTAAAGCCGGTATGCCTGACATGGTGAAGAAGGTGGCCAAAATGCTGGTAAAGGGCCGCGACGAGGATGCTTTGTATGGTTACATGAAGCTGATGAAGATCATGCGTACCATTCTTCCGCTTGTTCCGAGCAAGGCGAAAGACTTCAAGAACTGGCTGACGGTCTATTCCTACTGGATGCAGCCGACTCCCGAGAACATTGCCAACATGTTCCGCCTTATCCTGCGGGAATACTATAACGAACCGGTGAAGGTCGGTGCTATTGTTGATGTGCCGAACATGGGCCTCTATCATCCTGATGCTCCGGCCTATTTCAAGGATGTGAAAAGTTACAAGAGCTGGTCGAAGAAACGCGGCATCAACCTCGATAAAGGCCGGAAAATCGGGGTTCTGTTTTTCCGTAAACATCTGATTCAGGAAAAAACATATATCGACAATACGATCCGTGTGCTCGAAAAGCACGGTATCAATGTCTATCCCGCTTTTGTGATGGGTGTTGAAGGGCATGTGCTGGTTCGCGACTGGCTGCTCAGGGAAAATCTTGATCTGCTCCTGAACATGATGGGGTTCGGTCTTGTCGGCGGCCCCGCAGGTTCCACCAAGCCAGGAACTGCCTCTGACGCCCGACACGAAATAATGTCGAAGCTCGATGCGCCCTATATCGTCGCCCAGCCGCTTCTGACCCAGGAGTTCGACTCATGGCAGGATTACGGCGTTTCGCCCATGCAGATTACCTTCACCTACTCCATTCCCGAAATGGACGGAGCGGTCTGCCCGGTCATTCTCGGCGCGCTGAAAGACGGCAAGATCGAGACGGTGCCCGAACGTCTCGATCGGCTTGCAAAGCTTATCAGGCAGTGGCTAAGACTTCGCGATACGGCCAACCGGGACAAGAAGCTCGCCTTTGTGGTCTACGACTATCCTCCCGGTCTCGGCAAGAAAGCGAGCGCCGCTCTGCTCGATGTGCCTCGGACGCTTTTTGCCGTGCTGCAGCGTCTTAAAAAAGAGGGTTATAATGTTGGCCAGCTTCCCGAAACTCCCGAAGCACTTTTTCAGGCGCTCGACCGTGCGACCGACTACCAGATCCAGCAGCAGCGTGCCGATGCCCTCAAGGTGCATTATGATAAGTTCAAGGAACTGACCTCCGTTCGCGAACGCGAACGGATCGAGGAACGGTGGCAGGGATTTCCCGGCGAAATCGTGCCGATCGGCACCGAAGAGCTTTTTATCGGCGGAATAAGATTCGGAAACGTTTTTATCGGCGTACAGCCGAGAATAGGCGTGCAGGGCGATCCCATGCGCCTGCTGTTTGACAAGGCCAACACACCGCATCACCAGTATATTGCATTCTATCGCTGGATCAGCCGCGAGTTTCAGGCACATGCCATGGTCCATGTCGGTATGCACGGTTCCGCCGAATGGATGCCCGGCCTCCAGTCCGGCCTTACCGGCGACTGCTGGCCCGACGCCCTGCTCGGTGAGGTGCCGCATATCTATATCTATCCGGTCAACAACCCCAGCGAATCCTCAATTGCGAAGCGCAGGGGTCTGGCTACCATGGTTTCGCACGTCGTGCCTCCGCTTTCACGGGCAGGCCTTTACAAGGAGCTTCCTGCCTTGAAGGACCTGCTTACGGATTTCCGCGAACGCAATCTCGCGCTTTCCTCCGACGGTAATTCGGACAGTTCCGGCATGGAGGAGGCCATCATGCAGAAAGCCGAACTGCTCAACCTTACCGACGACTGTCCCCGTCGCGACGGCGAAGGATTCGGCGATTACGTCAGCAGGCTATACATCTACATCTCCGAGCTCGAGAACCGGCTTATTTCCAACTCCCTGCACGTCTTCGGCGAAGCGAGTCCGCTTGAATCGCAGATCATCACCATTACCGAAACCCTCAAGAACAGGGGGGAAGATGGCAAAACGCTGCCGTATGTGCTTATGACCTCTTCGGGCAGGAACGGCCACTATCGGAGTTACGAGGAACTTACCGGTCGTTCCCGCAAGGGCGACGAAGAGGCGATCCGCCTGCGCGAGTGGGTGGAGCAGGCCTGCCGCGATTTTGTGCAGCAGGTAATTTTCGATCGCAAGAATGTTTCCGCATCCTTTGCTTCGATAACCGGCGGCACGCAGCTCCCGGCAGAGTACATGCCGCTCATAGAGCGGCTGACCAGCGAAGGCGCACAGCTTCTTCACGCGCTTCGCGACAATACCGGCGAGATGGAATCGCTCATGAAAGTGCTTTCAGGCAGCTACATTCCTTCAGGACCCGGCGGAGATCTGGTTCGCGATGGCATCAACGTACTTCCTTCCGGCAGGAACATCCACTCCATCGATCCATGGAGAATCCCGTCGGAACTTGCCTTCAAGCGGGGTACGCTTATTGCCGACAGTATCGTTAAAAAACATCTCGAAGAGAACGATGGAAACTATCCTGAAACCGTTGCGCAGGTGCTCTGGGGTCTCGACACCATTAAAACCAAGGGCGAGGCGGTAGCGGTGGTCATCAGGCTGATCGGCGGGGAACCATCCTACGACGGTTCGGGCAAAATCAGCCATTACAGCCTTGTTCCGCTTGAGAAACTCGGCAGGCCCCGTATCGACGTACTCATGCAGCTGAGTCCGATCTTTCGCGATGCATTCGGCATTCTCATGGATCAGCTCGACCGGCTTGTTAAGGATGCCGCAAAAGCCAGCGAACCCATAGAGATGAACTACGTTAAAAAACATGTCGAAGAGGCTCTCGCCTCCGGCGTCGAGTTCGACAGTGCTACAGCCCGGCAGTTCACCCAGGCGCCGGGAGCATACGGAACCTATGTCGACGATATGATCGAAGATTCCGCATGGGAGTCGGAAGGCGATCTCGACGATCTTTTCATCCGCCGCAACAGCAGCGCTTACGGCGGCGGTCGGAAGGGAGAAAAGGAAACCGAAATCCTCAAGAGTCTGCTCGGCTCGGTAGACCGCGTGGTGCACCAGGTCGATTCCACCGAGTTCGGCATTTCCGATATCGACCATTACTTCTCGTCCTCAGGATCGCTGCAGCTTGCCGCAAGGCGCCGCAATACGAGAGTGAGCGACGTTAAGCTCAACTATGTTGAGTCTTTCACCTCCGATATCAAGGTGGATGATGCCGAGAAGTCGCTGCGGGTTGAGTATCGTTCCAAGCTGCTCAACCCGAAATGGTTCGAGGGCATGCTCAAGCACGGCCACAGCGGCGCGACGGAAATCAGCAACCGCGTTACCTACATGCTGGGATGGGACGCCGTGACCAAGAGCGTGGACGACTGGGTTTACAAAAAGACGGCAGAGACCTATGCGCTCGATGCCGACATGCGCGAACGGCTTGCAACGCTCAATCCCCAGGCTATCAAGAACATCGTAGGCCGCATGCTCGAAGCGCACGGCAGGGGAATGTGGAAGGCCGATCAGAACATGATCGACGAACTGCAGGAGATCTACGCCGATCTCGAGGATCGGCTGGAGGGGATGACCGACGACGAGTGATGAGTGACGGGCGGACCTGAGAGTGTCCGCCCCTGGTTTTTTAACTGCACCGTCAAACCGGAACTTCAGATTCGCGTGCGCATGCAATGGTTGAATCTCGCCTTTACGCGTTGTGCAAACCATTTTGTTGAAAGGCTGCCGCTTGCGAATTTCGGGCTGTTCAGCGCAATATCGGGTAAAACTGCATAGATCGTGCGTCCGAATCGTTTCCTGTGGAGTTCAGAAAGGGTTTTGTAGGACCAAGTCTCCTCGAATTCATGGCTTTTTTCCTTTGAAAAATCCTTTCTGATCCTGTTTTCGTCGAATTCGATCTCTTTTTTCTTCAGGAAATCGATGAAGGTGCCATAGGTGACCGACGAGCCTATGTCGCTGTTTTCATAGTTGACCAGGTCTCCGTCGAGGGAGAGTCTTTTCTTAGCCAGACTCGACAGCATTTTCTGAAAACCGGCATTTCTGCACGAGTAGTGGCCGGCGTTGAAATCGGCGAACACATACTTCCAGTCGTCGTAGTCGTGTTTGAAGTCGAGCAGGTAAGCCGTTCCGTAGAATACTCCGCCTTTGTGGGTATATAATGATTTGCGCACGCTACCCAGGCCGACGTTGCCGGGTTTTTTCAGATAATCTTCCGCGAAGCTGACGGAAACCTGCATGGAACCGATAGTCGTGACCAGGTCGCTTGCATCCTTGTTGAGTACGAGCAGAATCGGTTTCGTCACGTTTGCCGAGGTAAACTCCTCATACCAGCGCTCGAAATCAAGTTCGCTTTCAATTGCGTCGATGTTTTCGTCGAATGTTTTTCCGTTCGAAGCTTTCTGAGCAAGTCTGGTTTCGATGATAAAGCGCAAAACCTCGTTCGATTTGGCACCATCTATCTGTTTTCGGAGGATAGAGGCCATCCTGGGGTTTTTTTGCGAAATCGAAAATCCGCTCACCTGCGATATGATCGCAATTACGGCACTCACATGCTCCTTGTCAACAGGCTTATCGAGCTCTTCGAGACTCTCTTTTATTGCCTTCGCCCAGATATCCGGCGAGGAGGTGTTCGGCCTTGATGCCAGAACAAGCTTTTCGATCTGCATTTCCGTCAGGCCCGAATCCCTTGGGCCGGCGCATCCTGCGAGAAAGAGAACGAAAAGAAAAGCAAGCACTATGAATCGCTGCGTTTTCGGCATGGCTGGTTGATTTTGCAGGTAATGCCGCTTATTGCGGCGCCGATTGGATGATTGTTACGGCGGCCTTCCGCTACATCGAGGTTGAGTAGTTAGGAGCCTCCTTTGTGATTTTGACGTCGTGAGGATGGCTTTCGCGCAGGCCTGCGGAAGTGATTCGCACGAACTGCGTTTTCGTTTTCAGGTCGTCGATCGAGCCTGAACCGCAATAGCCCATTGCGGATTTCAGTCCTCCTATAAGCTGGTATACCACTTCGTCGAGTCTGCCTTTGGACGGGATGCGACCCTCAATGCCTTCAGGTACATATTTTTTTGATTCGCTCGATGCGTCCTGGAAGTAGCGGTCGCTGCTGCCTTCCGGTTCGGACATCGCGCCAAGCGAGCCCATGCCGCGGTATGCCTTGAACTTGCGGCCTTCATACAGGATGGTTTCGCCCGGACTTTCGTCGGTACCGGCGAAAATGCTGCCCATCATCACTGCATCAGCACCTGCTGCGATCGCTTTTGCGATATCTCCGCTGTATTTGATTCCTCCGTCTGCAATAACAGGTGTTCCGGTTTTGGACGCCTCTTCGGCGCAATTGATGATAGCCGTGAGCTGCGGCATGCCGACGCCGGCGACGATTCGGGTAGTGCAGATGCTGCCAGGGCCGATACCGACTTTCACACAGTCCGCACCAGCGGCAACAAGATCGCGAACAGCTTCGGGCGTTGCGACGTTGCCGGCGATGACCTGAAGGGAAGGGTATGCGTTTTTGATGGCTTTCACCGTATCGATGACTGCCTGGCTGTGGCCGTGAGCAGTATCGACCGCCACGACGTCAACGCCGGCGTTCACAAGCGCTTTTACGCGCGCAAGAGTGTTTTCACGGATGCCGACCGCCGCACCGACCCGCAGATGCCCGTGGCTGTCCTTGCAGGCATCGGGGAACTGTTTTCGTGTCTGTATATCCTTGAACGTGATGAGTCCTTTCAGGTTGTTGTCGCTATCGACGATCAGAAGCTTTTCAATCTTGTTTTTCAGAAGAATCTGTTCGGCCGTTTCAAGATCGACATCTTCCGAGGCCGTGATAAGATTTCTGCTGGTCATGATCGTTGAAATTTTCGCGTCAAGCGAAGGCTTGATGCGAAGATCGCGGTTGGTCACGATACCTTTCAACTTCTTTGACCGGTCGCCTTCGTAGGCAGGTCGTTCGATGACCGGTATTCCGGAGATCGAATGCCGAAGCATGAGGTCGAGAGCATCCTGCATTGTGGCGTTTTCGTACAGGGTGAAAGGATCGCGGATGATTCCGCTTTCGTAGCGTTTCACCTTTGCCACTTCACGTGCCTGATCCACTATGGACAGGTTCTTGTGGATGATGCCGATGCCGCCGGAACGGGCGAGCGCGATAGCCAGCCGAGCCTCCGTTACGGTATCCATTGCCGCGCTGACGAGCGGGATTCTCAGTTCTATCGATTTTGTAAGACGGGTAGTGACCCGTGTCTCCTTGGGAAGTATGTTTGAATAGGCGGGGATAAGCAGGACGTCGTCGAACGTGAGCGCTTCATAGAGGATTTTCGTCATCGTCGGGCAGTTTTATATTACTCCGAAATAGAATTCGCCAATTTACGAAAAGTGGCTGGACTATGGTAATGTTAATCACTGTTAAGTACATATCGCTGTAGATGCCAACAGAAGCAGGCATCCACTGTCAGCGGAATTTTTCTGCAGAATGTGTTTTTGAAAAATCAAAAGAGAGTGTAAATTACAGGCCTTTTAATTACGGAGAGGTCGCATAGTTGGTCTAGTGCGCTCGCCTGGAAAGCGGGTAGGGTGTTACAGCCCTCGAGGGTTCGAATCCCTCCCTCTCCGCCAGTAAAATCAGTGACGAGTACTGAGTGCCGAGAGCTGAGTGAAAGACCAGAGAAAGGCAGGTGAGAGGGAGGGTGAGAACCCTCGAGGGGGTTCGACAAATAGCCGAAGGCTATTTGGACGGCGAGCGAAAGCGAGTCCGCCCCGAAGGGGTGAGGGCGAAAGCCCGAATCAATCCCTCCCTCTCCGCCAGTAAAATCAGTGACGAGTACTGAGTACCGAGAGCTGAGTGAAAGACCAGAGAAATGTTAAAGAGAGGGAGGGTGAGAACCCTCGATCGGGTTCGAAAACGGCCCAGCCGTTTCGACGGCGAGCGAAGCGAGACCTTTAAAATTTTTCTCTGGCATTTTCTCTGCGATTCGCTATCTTTGAAGCCAGTTCTTTGCAAGTAGTTGGAGGATTAGCCTAATTGGTAAGGCAGCAGTCTTGAAAACTGCCGGGTTCACGCCCATGGGGGTTCGAGTCCCTCATCCTCCGCACAAACACATTCAGGAGAGGTGGCCGAGTGGCTGAAGGCACCGGTTTGCTAAACCGACGTAGTTCGTAAAGAGCTACCGAGGGTTCGAATCCCTCCCTCTCCGCAAAAAGCCCCGCGAAAGCGGGGTTTTTGCATTCCGGGAGGGGTTCGAACCCGGGTGGAGGGTTCGAAAACGGCCCAGCCGTTTCGACGGCGAGCGAAAGCGAGACCGCCCCGAAGGGGTGAGGGCTGAAAGGCCCGAATCAATCCCTCCCTCTCCGCAAAAAGCCCCGCGAAAGCGGGGTTTTTGCATTCCGGGAGGGGTTCGAACCCGGGTGGAGGGTTCGAAAACGGCCCAGCCGTTTCGACGGCGAGCGAAAGCGAGACCGCCCCGAAGGGGTGAGGGCTGAAAGGCCCGAATCAATCCCTCCCTCTCCGCAAAAAGCCCCGCGAAAGCGGGGTTTTTGCATTCCGGGAGGGATGAGAACCCGAGCAGAGGGTGAGTATTCCGGGGAAAGTGTACCACTTGTTCTGGAGCAAACTGTACCACTGATTCAGGAGGAAAGCGTACCACCGACCACGGGCGGATTTTGTGTGTGTGATTTACATATTATTTCCCCTTTTTCTGACGTCGGAAAGAAGGTACAATCAGTTCGATCCGGTGAGCATAGCTTAACGGAGCATATCTCTCCCTGCTGATCGGAACGGAGTATCACGGAACCTTGTGATCCGTATTTCTGTTTTTAATTGCATTCTTTTGCAAAGCGATTTTTCATCGATTAATGGTAAATCAACATATCAACATGATGAGCATCAGATTTTCATGGTATCAGGTGTTCACAGCAGTGTTCTTGTCCTGCTTTCTTGCCGGAAGCGACTCGATTGCTGAAAACAGGAATCTGAACCCGGCCAAAGCCGGTGTATCATTTCGTCTTGCAAAGCCTTTTTCCTTGATCGGTTCTGGAAAAATGCAGAACAGGCTCAAGCCTGAAATAAGGCTTAATCTCGAAAAACAATTTATTGGGCAACATCTTGGATTGCAGGCTGATCTGGTTGGAATTGGCGAACGGAAAACACTGGATCTCACTGCTTACGAACTTGGTGACGGTTACAAGGTAAAACTTGATTTCCGTGGTATCAATCTGGTATACGGAATCGGCGTATACAATATGCCGGGGGAAACAGAACCATATACTCCGCTTGTATTGAGTGCATCACCAATGCATATAGTACTTTCATTCAGACCGGGCATTCAACAGCGCCGAATGTTTCTCATATCACTTGAGGGTATGTTTGTTTCGAGTAAACCTGAGATTTTTTACACTGTGACTTCGTATCCCGGAAAAAAGGAACTGTGCAGGAATTGTGCTGTAACGTTTTCCGGACAGAATACTCTGGGTCATTTGATTATTGATGATCCTCCGATGAATACTGATTATTTTGAAATTCAAATTGATGCCAATTCTTTTATACTTCTTCAGACTATTGATATAACTGCAGTTGATTAAAGCCGCAAGCGATCAGGAAACCTCGATAAAGTAATTGCGCGACGGTTGGTCGAGGTTCGAATACCCATTTAATCCGTATTCGCAGCAACTCCGGATCCTCTGGATTTCATCGGGCAGTGTGCCCTCGGGAAACCACGACAGATACCCGGTAGGGCAGCATTATACGTTTTTTTTGCCGAGGAAGTAAGCAGGCTGCACCTCGTTTTTGGAGTTTTAATTTGTGTATTTTAGCCATATAATCATGTTCTGTCCAGGATTGAGGCAACGTTAAAATTCATCGACCATTGACTACTTCGACATCTCCGGCTGAAAATGCTGTCAAGGCGCAAAAGAAGCGTGTTATTGTTGTGGGGTCAACCGGGTATATAGGCAAGTTTGTCGTCAGGGAGCTGGTTTCGAGAGGCTATGATGTGGTCAGCTTCGCCCGTCAGCGCTCCGGTGTGGACGCTTCGACTACCGAAGCCGAGACCAGGCAGAAGCTGAAAGGTTCTGATGTGCGGTTCGGTGATGTCTCGGACAGGGAGTCGCTCATTCGCGACGGCATTCGGGGGGAGCATTTCGATGTGATGGTTTCGTGCCTGACCTCGCGTAACGGTGGCATCCGGGATTCTTGGAACATTGATTACCAGGCCACTCGCAATGCGCTCGACGCGGGCATATCCGCCGGTATCAGCCAGTTCGTGCTGCTCTCGGCCATCTGCGTGCAAAAGCCGATGCTGGAGTTTCAGCGCGCCAAGCTCAGGTTTGAAAAAGAGCTGCAGGAGTCCGGCGTGACCTACTCCATCGTGCGTCCGACCGCCTTCTTCAAATCCATTGCCGGGCAGATCGAGAAGGTCAGAAGCGGCAAGCCTTACGTCATGTTCGGCGACGGAAAGATCACTGCATGCAAGCCGATCAGCGAGGCCGATCTTGCCCGCTTCATTGCCGATTGCCTTGAAGATCCTGACAAGCGGAACAAAATCCTGCCCATTGGCGGACCGGGAGAGGCCGTGACGAATCTTGACCAGGCGCTGATGCTTTTCGAGCTGCTTGGACGCGAACCGAAGCTCAAGAAGGTGCCGATCCGGATGTTCGACATCATCATTCCGGTGCTCACCCTGCTGTCGAAAATTTTTCCGCAACTGGCCGACAAGGCGGAGTTCGCCCGCATCGGCAAGTATTACTGCTCCGAGTCGATGCTGGTGTGGGATCCGGTCAGAAAACGGTACGACGCCGATGCCACGCCTTCGTACGGCACAGAAACCTTGCGTGATTTTTACAGTCGCGCTCTCAAGGATGGGCTGGCTGGCCAGGAGCTCGGCGCCCATTCGATGTTCTGACAGAGTCGGTACCAAAAGAGGTTGCGAGCCGGAGGACCGATCATGCCTTCGTTTTCCGTGAGGAGGAGGGTTTGCTGCAGCCATGAGTTTATCAAAACGAACCATGACAGGTGGTGAATGCGGTTCATATCTCCGCAGACTCTCCGGACAGAGCGATTCTATTCAGTGAAACCACGTAATAGATAATTATCGGATACATGGATTTCTTGTGAAACAAATCGTATCGGATCAGGACTGCATGCATCTGGATGAACGTGTCGCCGAGACGGAAGAGCCCACCGGAACCCGGATTGTATTGAGCGTGATTCAGCGGAGCAAAGTCGATGCGGAACTGCGCAGGAAAAGCACGTGACAACGAATTGCCCGACAAAGTGATCGAGGAGAAAGGTATATGAAGCTGCGTTCGATTGTTCTGTTGCTCCCGATCATGCTGCTCCTCAGCACCACGATACTGTTTGGTGCGGATGTTCCTTATCTGACCGGGAGGATTACCGATAACGCCCAGCTTCTGTCTCCGGCAGTCAACCGGTCATTGTCGGACAGCCTGCAGGCACATGAAAAACGCACCGGGAACCAGATTGCCGTGCTGACGATTCCCACGCTTGACGGGGAGAGCATCGAGGATTATGCAGTCAGGGTGTTCGAGTCATGGAAACTCGGACGGAAAGGCAGGGACAACGGCGTTCTGATCGTGGTGGTTCCCAACGACCGGCAGATGCGCATCGAAGTGGGGTACGGTCTTGAAGGAGCGCTTACCGATGCGATGGCGGGAAGGATCGTTCAGAACGTTATGACCCCGAAATTCAAAAACGGTGATTTTGACGGTGGTATTGCCGATGGAGCCGGGTCTGTGATGAAGCTTCTCGAGGGTGGCGAATTGCCGGAGGCCATCGCCGGTACCGCTTCGACGAACAAGTTGAATTTCTTTGAAGCCGAAGGACCGGAGCTTTCGATTCAGGAACGCATTCTCCTGGGTGCGTTTGTTTTCGGAATCATCGGACTGTTTACCGCGATCGGTATACTCACGCCGGGTGTCGGATGGTTTTTATACTTGTTTCTGATACCATTCTGGGCGGTTTTTCCGATTGTAGTTCTCGGGTCAGGCGGTGCGTTCTATTGTTTTATCGCATATGTGATCGGTTTTCCGATAACAAAACTGTTCATCAGCAAGAGCGACTGGTACCGGAAAGCTCAAAACGATCTGCGCACCAAGGGAAGTGCTTCGATCGGAGGTTTTTCGATCGGTTCCGGCAGCTCCGGCTCATCATGGTCTTCTGGAGGATCAGGTTTTTCAGGCGGAGGCGGATCATCTGGTGGTGGCGGTGCTTCAGGCAGTTGGTAGGACTCCATGATATAGCCGAGGCAATCCTGCCGGATAATCTTCACATCACGGGTGAACATCGATGGCACGACCGGCACACGGGTGAGAATGCGGTTTTCGCTGAAAAGGAGGTAACGGTCGGTAACGGTTTCGTTCATGTTGTCGATGACCCTGATCGGCGGCAGTTCTTTGCTAAAGCGCCCCAGTTCCGTTCCTTCGGGCACCCGCTCGAAATTGAGGGTTTCGAGGTCCTCGCGAAAACAGATGTCGGCGCTGTCATCACACTGTCCGAATCCCGGACGGGTTCCTTCAGAGAGGAGTATCCGTGCGGTGGTATGGAAGAGGTCGTTGTGATGATTGGCCGGCGGAGCGAACAGGATCTCCTCGGGCAGTTCAAGGCAGTGCCGGAGATAATTTTCGACATGTTCTGTTCCGGTCGCATCGCCTGAAACCCCGCATTCAAGCGTAACCGCAGGGCATATGGCCGACAGGGCGACTGCAAGGACTTCGTGGGGTTCCGTAAACCAGACGATGGTTTTGCTGAACCGCCTTGCAAGCGAAAGGGATTTGTGTTCGAGCCGGTTGACGCACCCATAGTGCGGGTTTTTGCCTGTGTTGTTGTGCAGATCGATGCCGGCAACCGGAGCCGCCCTGGCAATTTCGGCCAGAACATGCCGTGCCAGCAGGTGTTCCGGATAGCGTTCACCCTGCCATATGCGATTGTAGTCGGCCTGACCGTCGAGTTTTCGCACTCCCCTAACGGCCGCGGCCACGTTGCCGACAAAGAGCAGCATCGGTCTCGGCAGCAGACGGCGGGGAGCACCGAATCCCTCGAGGAGCTGCTGCATGGCTGAAAACCCCGTAGTTTCGTTGCCGTGCAGCAGTATCGAAACGAAGATCGGAGCCCCTTTTTCGCCCTCGATACGGATGAGCGAAGGGCCCGGCAGGATCGAGCCGAGTTTTTCGATTGCGATTCCGGTGAAGCCTTCGGGAAGCCGATCGAACAGGCGCAGATCGGGGGGTTGATACTGGTTCAGATGCTCCATTCGTGTACGGGAAGGTTTCCGTTCTGGTTTTCAAGGTATGCCTGGGTCATCGCCCTGAAATCGGGGCCATGCCGTCCGATGAAGGTTCGTTGCCACCAGGCCCCGTTCCGGCGTGTCTCTACGCGCCTTGCCAGAATATCGACAAGGTAGTATCTCAGATCGTGACTGTCGAATCCGCGTTCGGCAAGAGCCGTAATTGCCCCGGGGATCAACTGTTGCAGCAGCAGGGTCTCCACCGGCAGGGCGCTTCCCGAAGTCCAGGTGACCGTGGAGTCAAGCCCGAATCGAGCGGAGGCGTAAAAATTCGACCGGGCCTGTTCGAACGATATCGAAGTTTGCGGCGCTTCGGTTTGCAGGTGAAGCATTGCGCCATAAAAAAAGAGGATATTGGCTGTGATGTCCGGGATCGATGGTCCTGCGGGGGGGACGCGATGTTCGATGCGCACATGGGGGCGGCCATCCTCTCCGAATCCGATCAGCGGGCGGTTCCAGCGCCAGATGGTTCCGTTGTGCAGCCGCAGATGGTTCATCTGGCTGAAGTCATCGTCGAACGTGACCGGAAGCAGCACCGGAAATCCGTCGAGATTTTCGAGGAAGACCTCTTTAAGCGAATTGCGGACGTAATCCCGCCCGAAGGTGACGCGCGAAACCATTCGACCGGAGATATCAACGAATGCCGGCGATTTTACGGCCTGCTCGTACAGGGGGATGCGAGTTTCATCCCAGAGTTCCCTGCAGAAGAGGAACGGAGAGTTGGCTGTGAGTGCGACCATCGGTGCCGACAGCACATGGGCAATGTTGTAAAAAGCTGCCGCATTGCTGACCGGCACCTGAAAGTGGATCTGCAGCGATGTCGTGGCCGCCTCGGCCATAACGTCATGATGGACGATCTCCAGCGAATCTTTCGTGCCCTCTATATGTATCTTAAGCGGGTTCGAGGATCTCAAACGAAGGATTTCGCGGTTCAGCGCATGATACCTTTGGAGCGAAGAGATGTTCCGGAGCGTCAGCATTCTGTCCTGCAAGGTCGGCAGGATGCCGGTCATAAGGATATTGCACCCCATGTCGCGGGCATTGACTGTGCAGATCTGCCAGAGCTTCTGCAGTTCCCCGTTCAGGAATGCCGGAAGATTGCGATCGAGCGGATGCGGAGTGATGTTGAGCTCGAAGTTGTATTTCGACAGTTCAGGTACGACCAGCGGGTTGTTGACCCGCCGGAGGAACTCCTCGTTTCTCGGGACAGGATCGCAATGCCGATCGACGATCCAGCCTTCGAGTTCGAGGCCGCACATCTCCTGATGTTTTTCGAAAACATCCGAGGAAAACCATTCCATCAGAATCAGCGTTTCCTTTCTCAGATTCTGGCGAAACTGCCGGAAATCTTCGTCGCTGAACTCGGTTTTTGCTATTTCACTGCCCATCGGTATGTCGTTAGTTACTTCAATCTGAACAATCGGTTTGTCAGATGCAAATGATTTGCCGGGAGTTCCATGAATCTCGCTTTTGCATTCGGCCTGACTTGTTCCGAAACGTAAAGGGTGAAGCTGGCGGCTTCTGCGAATTGTTTATATTGATTCAAAATAGAGTATTGCGGCTGTGCATCGCAGACCGTGCGCTGTAAATCCGGTTATCGTCCGAGCGAGAGCAGGGCCGATACCGATACGAATGGAATGGGCGTGACCGGTAATTATGAACGATTGACAAGCATTGCCATGTTTTACAAGATTTTTATCCTGCTTTTCGCAGCGGCCTTCGGTTTCAGCGCGTACGGTCGCGATAAAGCGGCATTTGTTCTCTATGACAATGCCGGTAAAAAGGCGAGCTATCATAAGTTGCTGAAGAAAGCGAAGAAAAGCGATGTCGTATTGTTTGGGGAATTGCACGACAACCCCATCGCACATTGGCTGCAGCTGGAGCTCACCAGGGACTTGCATAAAACAAACAGGCTGATTCTTGGCGCCGAAATGTTCGAAGCCGACAATCAGAAAGCGCTTGACGATTACCTGTCCGGCCGGATTGATTCGGCCGGGCTGGATTCCCTTGCCCGTCTCTGGCCTAACTACAAAACGGATTATGCTCCTCTGGTGGATTTTGCCAGGGATCATCGGGTAAGGTTTATCGCATCGAATATTCCAAAAAGATTTGCCCGTCTGGTTCACAAAAACGGAGGCTTTGCCGCTCTTGATTCGCTCGGCAATGAAGAAAAAAGCTGGATTGCGCCATTGCCGGTTCATTTCGATCCCGAACTGCCGGGTTACAGGAACATGCTGACGATGATGGGTGGACATGGTACTCCCGGGATGGTGAAGGCCCAGGCCATCAAAGACGCCACCATGGCCCATTTTATATTACTGAACCATAAGCCGGGCCATGTTTTTCTTCATTTCAACGGGGCATACCATTCGGACGATTATGAAGGTATTGTATTCTATCTGCGGCACAAGAACGACTCCTTGCGATATATGACCATCACCACGGTTGAGCAGGAAAATATCCGGCACCTGGAAAAGCAGCACAGAGGTCGCGCCGATTTCATCATCTGCGTGGACAGCGATATGACGAAAACTTACTGAATGATCGTATCAACTTCGGATATAACCACATAACCGCCAAGGGGCGAGCTGCCGGGCAATGTTCACGCTCTGAATCATGCCCGGCGGCAGGCTGCTACTGCTTGTTCCGATTCTGATTTCCTGTCAGTTTTTCAAGAGATTCCGAAACGGCATTGAGGATGGTCTCTGCCATTTTCAGGTGATTGACCCCCAGGTTTGCGATACTTTCGAAATAGTTCCGAATAGCTGCTTCAGTATCGACAGTGTCCGTCTTGTCGTTTTTTTCCTGGTTTGCAGCAGGAGCCGGTTTTGGGCGAAGAGCCGGCGCAGTTTCCGATTTTTCGGGAGCCGCAGGGGTTGCAGGAGGTGCCGGTTTCGGTGCCGCCGCCGCTGCCTGCTGTTTTGAACCGTTATCGGCCGAAGGGGTTCCTGCCGTTTTGTTCTTTTTCATCCATGAAAACAAGCCACTCTGTTTTTTTTCGTCTGCCATGGTTTTTCCTGGTAAAATGGTTTTTACGGGTCTGCCGTCCTGGTTAAGATCAATTAAAACATAATATATAACAAAACCCCTTTTTTCATTTGCTCGGTTGAGAAGAGGAGGAAAAGAGTGCGGGCCGTGAGCCGTTGGCGGTGAGCAGAAAGAGAGGAGTATCGCTGTTTTGCAGCGCCAGGGGGTGATAAAAGGTGTTATGAGATACGCGCAAAGGGTGACGAGGGAAGAGGCTGGATAGCCCCCATGTTGATGAAACACAGGTTCAGCAATACCGATCCGGAACCCGGCGCTCCCGGTTGAAAATGGTAAGGTCGGCTTGTATTTGCTTGTTAGAGAGCGATATATGTATAATCTTTAAATAGCTCATATGTTGATTGTCGAATCCCGATGCAAGCCGAAAAACACCTTTTTGCCACAAACCCGCTCCTCGGCGCGTTCCTCAGAAAGAGAGCGGTGGAGCGCCTGTTTTCGGGCCACAGCCGTGAGGCCGCCCTTGAACTGTCAAGCGCGGTAGAGAACGGGCATCCGGAATCGGATGCGATATTCCGCCGTCTGCTGCTCCTGCAGCACAGCGACGAGCCGGTCATGCACGTCGCGCTCTGGAACTACTGGAAATCACGTCGTTTCGAAGAGCTGCTGAAGAGGACGCACGCTTCCGAAGCGCTTCGGCAGGATATGCTCGAGGCGATTGAGGCCATGCCGGAAACCGACTGGGGCAACGGTATGGTATTCACGCTCTGGAGTATCGCCGATCGCGACGACATCGCCGAAAAGATCGAAGCGAAAAGCCGCCATGCGCCCGCGCTTGAGATGGACGCCCTGTTCGGGCTTGCGCGAGGCAATCCGGAGCGCTATCTCGCTCTTGAAGATCCCGATCACTCAATTTTCGAAAAAGCATGGCTTGCCGCATCTTCCGCCCGGAGGCAGCGGATCAGCACCACGGTCCTCCAAAGTCAGAATCCCCGGCTTGTGGCGGCTTACGACCATGCCGTCAGGGAGGGGCACGACCCGCAACTGGTGATCGAGGCCCTTAAACTCTGCGGCGATCACGATGCGCTGCTCGACCGGCTGCACGGTTTGCCCTTCACCAGTGCGCTCGAGGTTGTCGCCTACTGGGAAGAGAGCGGCGGAAGGCCGAAAAACCCCTCCGGAAAAGCGGTCGTCGAGGCTGCGGTCGCCCTCTATCGGGAACTGCCGGGGCTTCTTCCGGAATCACGGTCGGCCCAGCCGTCCCTTCCGCCCGGCACGAGGGATATCTTCTCGTTCTGGACGGAACGGTATGGGTCCGGCGAGCTGCAGGAGCAGGATCTTTCGAGCCCGGATCCCTTCAGACGGGCCGGAGCGCTCTTTGCCGGAGCGCAGCGGGGATCGGTTCCCCGCAGCAGGCTGCAGGAGATCACCCTGAACGGCACCTGGCCCGAAAAACTCGCGCTGCACTACCTCGTTACCGTTCCGGAGGGAGGCTCCCGGCAGGAGCACGTCTGCTGGCTCCGGCCGCAGGACAACATCGTGGCCGGTATCCTCGCGACACGCCTGCCCGGTTCGCCGGAAGAGAGCAGTATGCTGATGGACAGGCTGTATACCGGTGCCGGACAGGCCGACCGGTCGGCGGGGCTTCAGGCCAGACTCCTGCAATTGCTGTCGCTCCTGCAGGGGTACTTTCTTCGCGGTCTGATCACCGTTGACAGCAGCGACGACGCTACCGAAAAAACTGCCGTGGAGACGGAAGAACTGAAGGATATGGAGTGGTAACCCATGATAACCGTTTGAAAAATGGCTCTCGCTTTTGATTTCGGGACATGCAACAGCGTGGTCGCACGCTGGAACGAAGCCCTGCATGCCGTGGAAACTCCCGAACTGCCCAATCTCGGCATAAGGTTTCCCCAGCCGGGATCGGAACCCGCGAGGGTCATTCCCTCCGTCATTCATTTTACGGAAGATAACGGGCTCCTTGCCGGCAGTCAGGTCGGCGCTTCAGGTCTTGTCAACCATCCGGGAACGTTCAGGTGGCTGAAAATGGATATGCTCCGCACCGGCGGGGCCAATCGCGGACGGCGCGTCAACGGCAGGGTTATCTATCCCCGCCATGCGGCGGACGAGCTCGTCGATCGCATCCTGATGTTCGTGCGCGGCTATTTCGGCGACATTGACGAGGAGATCGTGCTGACCGTCCCGGTGGAAGCTTTCGACCACTATATCGACTGGCTGCGCGAAGCGGCCATAAAACGGTTTCCGGGAGGGATCACCTTCATCGACGAGGCAACCGCCTGCATGCTCGGGTACAGCGACGGGGTGCTCGACGGCGAAGCGTACTGCATCGTGGATTTCGGCGGCGGCACCCTCGACGTTTCGATAGTCCGTACCGATCTGCTGCATGCCGGTCATACGAAATGCCGATTGCTTGGCCGGGCCGGCGAGGAGATCGGCGGCATCATGGTCGATAACTGGCTGCTGGAACACATCCAGGAACGGGAGGGACTCTCGGATGACGATATCGCCTCGATCGGCCCGTCCCTGCTCGAAGCGATTGAGGGGGCGAAAATAGCCATCTCCAGCGGCAGCGAAGCGTCGTCGTTCGCGTGCTATAACGACGTTACCGGCCGTCTTATCGAGGTCACCCTCACTGCCGGTACCCTGAAGGAGGTGCTCGAGAAAAAACGGGAGCCCGGCAGGAACAGCCTCTACCAGCACATCATCCGCACGCTCGACCGCGCCCTCGATCAGGCGCGCGACCGGGCCGGTATGCGCAAGGAGGAGCTCAAGGGGGTTTTTCTCGTAGGGGGGAGCAGCCTGCTGCCGGGCATCGAAGAGAAAATCCGGGAGTTTTTTCCACTCTGCGACGTTCATGCAGGCAACCCCTTCGAAGCTATCGCCCGTGGCGCATGCCGCTTCTCCGGCGGGATGTTCGACCAGACGCTGACGCATGATTACTGCCTGCGCAGCTGGAACCGGGAACTCCGGGATTTCGAACTGGTTCCCGTCGTTGCGCGCGGCACCCCGTACCCGACCGGCAAACCGGTGTGCAGCAAGTATATCAAGGCCGCCTCGGACAACCAGGAGACGCTCGGGCTGGTCATTTATGAGCGGTCATCGATGATCCGTCCATTGATCACCTACGTCAACGGGGCCGACGGCTTGCGTCCGGTACGGGAAGGGGAGCGGGAGGAGAGCCGGCATAAGCCGCTCAACCCCGAAGACAGCGAGTTCATCCATGCCGAGCCGCCCTGCCGTTCGGGAGAGCGGCGCTTCATCGCAGGGTTCGGGGTGGACGGCAACCGCCGCCTTACGCTCTGGCTGCGAGATACGGAGGAGAACAACCGTTCCTGGATCCTGCTGCGCGACGGCTCGCGATTGCCGTTGCCGGTGAGTGATCTGCCGGTGGTAAAACTGTGACGGGTATCTGTAAAATGTATTGCGCGATGTGATTGCTGCGTTGTTCCGACTTGCACTCGAACCGCTCATCACAATTTTATCGGGATGCCCGGAGGTATAAAATTTTAAAACAGGATGCATCATGGCCTGGCTCGACGAACTCAAACTGAACGCTGACGCGCGGGTAGCCGTCATACACCTGGCAACCATCGACGAAGAGGATGCCATGCGCGCGCTTGCCGGCTGGTCGCAATCGGGCGAGTGGCCGAAAGGCATGGGGCTCATCACCTGGGATATCGGCGACCAGTTCCGCCACCTTCGGGAACCTGCGGCGACCTTCAGCAAGCTCT
>Ga0194110_10001014_pt1 | contig 36399 bp, 30 predicted proteins | sample TA2Kig1200mmetaG_FD_146192 | JGI IMG/M metagenome (GOLD analysis project Ga0194110, IMG submission 146192) | Freshwater microbial communities from Lake Tanganyika, Tanzania - TA2015032 Kigoma Deep Cast 1200m | ecosystem: Environmental > Aquatic > Freshwater > Lake | place: Tanzania: Lake...
GACTACCTTGGCCATAAAGGTGCGCCGCTCGTGGCCTTTCAGTATATTCGCAAGACCCTTGAATAACTCCTTCAGTTCGTCTGCCAGCGCCATCAACTTTCCTCCAGGGGAAGTGTGATGGCTTAGTCTACCAGGTTTTTGGGATAATTAAAATTCTGGAAATCCCTTAACCAGGGACCTGGTGCTCATCTCCAGGCCCTGGCGGATCTCCTCGTGGGTGGGAGGATATCCTTTCCTGCTGGCGAAGCCCTCGACGAAGTCGTACACCTCTCTTTGACGTTGACTCAGGCTCTTCACGATCACCACTCCTTTGCGAAATAGAACGCATGTTCTAATGATATTATACCAGAACATGCGTTCTGTGTCAAGGGAAATATGGGGCCTGGTGAATATTTTAAGGTAGTGTAAACAGAGTTGGGGGCACCGAATCGAAGATCAGCACCCCTATTCCCCTGCCGGCGATCGGGGAGGCGGCGATCTCCAGGGCTTCCCTCCCGCTGTGAGGGCGAACGCGGACAATGTTGGCTCACACTGGTGGGCTGTATAGTGGCCTAACTCATGCAGCACCGCTCGGTTTTGGATATCCAGCTCGCCTGTTGCTATGCGCCTGTGCTTTCCTGTGGCTGGGGCGTTTCCCTACCTTAGTCAGCAGGTGCATCTGATGCGCGCTGCATTGAAGCACCACAGGACGGACAGTAATGCACGATGTACCCACAGGCCGGGCATTTTGCCACTTCAGCCGGTACTGCTATGGGAGCAGGCGCGGCAGTTGGCATTGGCTCGGCTGGGGGCTGCACAGGTGGGGCAGGTGCCTCCTCTGGTGCTTCAACCACCGGGGGGGCAGGCTCTGGGGCTGGTTCTGCTGCGGGGAGCGGCGCCGGTGCTTGCTCGAGGGCAGCCCCACAGGCTTCGCAGAATTTAGCATCGCTCTTGTTTTCGGCACCACACGCTAGGCAGGTCAGGGTCGGTTTCACCGGCGCTGGGGGCGGAACCTCAAGCCTGGCGCCGCAGGAGCCACAGAACTTGGCTTCGTCACGGTTTGTCGCGTTGCACTGAGGGCATGTTTTCATGATTTACATCTCCTTTCCGGTTTCAGAACAGCTAAGAGCTTGCAACGGCATGATAGCCTTTGCCAAGAAATCAAATTTCCAGTACCCTGCTTGCTATCTCCCGAACTCTGACATAGGGGTCATTTTGGCTCGCCCATTTGAGAGCCGCTATCGCTTGTTCGTCTCTAATTGCTCCCAGCACCGAGGCGGCGTAGACACGACAACGATCACTCTTATCCCTATGCAGCGTTTGTACCATAACCTCAACCGCTTTTTGTCGCTCTGCGTCGGACAAGCTGATAGAATAGCAAAGATTGTTCAGGGCATTGATCGCCCCGAAGCGAATAGGTTCGTCGGGACTAGCAGCGGCTTCTAACAAAGGGCTTACAGCAGCAGGATGAGCTGAGGCTCCCAGAGCGCCGAGAGCACTGCGACGGGCTTCCAGGGGGCGCTGCACATCGCGAGCAGCCTCGGCCAAAGCAGGTATCCCGCCTGTGATCTGGATGATGGCCGTGTGCGCTTCTTTGGCTAGCAAAGGGTGTACGCTCTCAGCTATGCGTTGTAAAGGAGCGATAGCTGCGCCGACGCCCATCTTGGCTAAAGCGTGGATAGCGTCCACCTGTGTCTGAATGTGCCGACTTTCCAAGGCTTGTAATAGCTTATCGACTGCTGTGACATCCCGTAAACGTGCCACTTCCTCTGTTGCTGCAGTCCTGACGGCCTGGCTTTCATCATCAACCAAGCTGTTCAACAGTTGACGGGCCGCAGGACTGCCGATTCGACCTAATATCGCAATGGCCTGCACCTTAGCATCCGTTGGCAATCCTTCTTTCTGACGAGCAATAGCTTGGACAGCCACATCTCTTAATAGGACAAGAGATTCAGTCGCCGCCTTGGCTTGCACTTGCTGCGGTTCGGCATGGACATCACTGTAAGCCTCAGCCAACTGATTCACAAACTTCTCCGCTTTGGAAAGTTGGTTTGCCATTGCAAAAACCTCCTAACTTTTCTTGACGTAGTAGTCGATTTCCACCGGCGGTCTCACGCCATGTTGCTCATAGTAAGTATCCTGATAACGTTCAACTTGCTCATGGTGCTCGCCGATAAGGGAAGAAGGTCTCTCCCCTTTATGAAGGGGCTTAAGCTCATGGATCACAGGCTGGCCATCTCGATGTTCTAGAGCGTCAAGTCTGGCTGCTTCGCCCCCCAGACGCACCGGACGCCCGGAATCGTCGCGGATGAAATCCTCCGTAATCCATCCTTTCCTCGCCCCCTGTTTAGCGTATTCTTTGTGCACCTCCTGTCCATATGTGGTGTCAGGCATATTGCCCTGCTCGAAGGATGGCTTGAACTCCCTGCCTGCTCTAATATCGCCAGGCGTTTTAGCCAACTCTAGCCTGTGCTCTGCCTCAACGTTCCGCTCGAAACGCTGATCAGACACAGTCAGTTTGAGCTTCTCGTTCTCACTGGCCGGCTCTGGTTTGAAAGCTACGTCGCTAGACGATGGCTTTGCTTCGGCGACCTTTCTCTCCAGCTCCCGCTGCATCTCGGCCCGTTGCTGCTCCTCGATGCGCTTGAGGGCCTGCTCTTCGGGTTTGTAAGGCACATCAGGCATGGAACGACCCCCTATTGCACTCCCAACACGTTCTGTACACTTTTCACCATCTTCCGCTGGCTGGCGCTGCTGAAGTTCAACTGCGGGCCCATCTGGGCGGCGTAGCATAGGGCCACCGCTTTGGTGGCGGCGTCATTCTCCACCTGGATCGCCCGCCTGGCTACCTCCTGGCATACTTGTGCCAGCCGGACCCACATCTCCTGGTCGTCGGCGGTGTTCTGGATGGCCCCCATGAAGTCGCGTTCCAGGGCCTTGTCTTTCACCAGCCGAGCTACCTCGTAGCGATAGAGGCACTTCGCCTGGCAGAAGGCGCAGCCGGCGTAGGGGATGGGCGCTTTGGCACACAACTGCCTGTATGCCTGGGAGAAGGTTTGCAGGCCTGCTGAGTGACGGGCAACCAGGGCATCCAGCACCTCTTGCCGGTTCTCGAAGTCATGGACAATATCGCATAGAATCCCTGCCAGGTCACGGTGCAAAGTCTCTACGGTGTTGTAGAACCATCCGTAGCGGCGGCCTCTCTCCTCCAGCAGGTTGGTCAGGGCCTGCAACATCACGTAGAGGGCTACCAGCTTCTCCTGATCGGGCTTCGGTTTGACCACCTGCTCTGTCAGTTTGGCCAGGTCGTGGTAGCCATAGACGGCCTGGCGTGGTTCCTCGATCAGTGAGAGGAAATAACGAGAGAACCGCTCGGCGAACTCGCTGTGGTTGATCACTGCCATAGCCATGTCGCGGACCTCGGAGTCAGCACGGCCATCGCCTGGCTGGTGGAACTGGATGTGCTGGCTGTAGCCGGGCAGGGGGTCATACAGCGGCTGGCTGCAGAATTGCTGCATGGCGCCCCGCACCTGCTTGTCCTTCACCCGACCTTTGACGTTGGCGCCCTTGAAGTTGTAGATCTCGATCAGGTAGGGTTTGTCGGCTCCTTCGGCGTAGACAGCAGCCTGCCCCGTGCGCAACGTCGTCACATAGCGCTTCTGAGCTTCGTCCAGGTTCATCGCTCCGCCCATCACCTCACGGTCATCCTCGGCCACGATGCGATGCATGATCTTGAGGTTGGTGTTCTTGATGGCATCAGGAGCCAGCTTGGCCGGGATCTGCTCGGCGATGAGTACGCCCTGGCCATAGGCACGGATTTCCGACAGCATGTTGGCGAAGGTCTCCACGGCCTGCCCTTTAACGTTGGCCTCTTCGGTTTGCACCTCGGTCGGCACGTTCTTCAGCAGCCGGTGGGCCTCCTCGAAGACGGTCACGTGCTGAAACCGGGGCAGCGTATCGTGCATTCTGGCCTGCACGACGCGGTACTCGTAGAGTCGAGTCAACAGCAAGCCGATCAGGAAGGCCTTCTCGTCATCGTTGCCAATGCGCTCTAATTCTAGCACAGTGGGGTGAGAAAGCAAGTCAGCCATGGGGACGGAGTGCCTGACATCCAGCATGAGGCCCTTGCCGCCCAGTCGCAGGGAGCCCACACGGGCCTTGAGCCCGGCTTTGACGTCCATTTGAATGCGCTCCTCGTAGCCCAGCCGATCCACCACTTCGTCAATCTTGTTGTACAGGTCGGCCAGAGTGGGAAAGACGGGCCACTTGGCCTCGTTGCCCCGTTCTTGTGGCGGCAGCCGGCGATTTTGACTGGTGGTCAGGTCCCATCCCTTGTCCTGATATATTTCGTGCAGGCATGTTTCCAGGACGTAGGGCATGGGCGCGTAGAGGATGAAGGCGGCGTTGAAGACGGATTTCAGGAAATCAATGTGGGTCTGGACGTGGATGCGATTTTCGGCATCGGCGATCTCAAACTCGAAGGGGTTGAGGCGAAAGGGCGCCCAGCGCTCATCGCCCAGGGTGAAAATACGTAGCATCTCAAAGCCTGATGCCGTGCGCAGGTCGCGGTATTCGGCCTTGGCCGGTTCGATGACCAGGAAGGGCACACCCTGGCCCTTGCTCCAAAGCTTATCCAGCAGGTGGAACAGGGTGTTGGTCTTGCCACTGCCTGTCACGCCGACCAGCAGGCCATGCTTGGCGAAGTCGTGGCGAGGGAGAGCGTACCAGTTCCCCGTGTAGGTCTCACCGTCCAGTATGCGGCCGATGTTAACGACCTGTTCAGGTCGGACTGGCTCCGCGGGCAAGGCCACATCGAAGCGGGCGTAGTCGCGGACGGCGTAGCCCGGCATCTCTTCTCTGGGCAATTGAGTCAGGATGGAGAGCTCGTAGGAATTCATGAGGGTGGTGAAGGCCTCGCCCTGAACTGGAGCAACGGAACCGGAGCACTTGAAAGTGCGCAGAGGATCGGGGACCGAGTCTTTGCCAGCGAAGATGGACTTGAGTAGAGCCTTGGTCTTGTCCAGTGTTGCCTCGCTGGCGGCGAAGAAGTAGACCTCGACCTGCCATACGCCCTGAGCCTTGCCCCGGTTCAGCCGTTCCAGATTCTTCTCCAGCAACTCGACGCAGTACTGGGCCTGACGGTCGGTCTGCTCGCTGGTGGTACCCGGAGCGATCTGCACGCTCTTCTTTACCAGAGCGGACACCTGCCTGATCTGCTCAAACCCCTGGTGGGCCATCTGGGACACGAGGGCATCCTCGGTAGGTCTGGCCAGCACCAGATATCCCCACTCCTCGCCATAGAGCCCACGGAGCAAGCGCTCGATCTGCTGCACTGAGCTCTCTTGACCTTGCTGGCGCCCAGCCTTCAGTGTCGGCACCCCCGTCAGCCGTCCCAGATGGCTGAGGAGAGCTGTTTGGCGCAGTGCCGAGCCCAGCTTCTCAGCCGGCTTGCCCTCCAGTTCGATGGCCGGGAACGTGCCCCTGAGTGCTGTAGCCAGTAAAACATCGGGTTGCGGACCTTGTAGGCCCACGTAAACCTGTATCTGGTCGCGCTGGCCCAGGATGAGATAGGCAAAGGTCAGTCCCTGACCATGAAAGCCGGTCACCATATCTTCCATGTATTGCTCAAAGCGACAGTCTTCTTCTTCCCAAAAGGCAGCCAGCCCGCAAACTCGGACAAAGCACGTGGCGTCCAATTGGCCCCAGATGGGAACCACCGGTGGCTGTGCCCCATCCAGCCTCCGCCTCTCCAGGCGCTCGATGATCCCCTGGATGTCAAATGTATTGCTCTGCATGGCTCACTCCTTTGTTGCCTTAATCGAATAGGCCGATTTGCACGCCAACGTAGAATATAGCGGCCAGGGTTGCTCCCAGGACGAGGAGCCCTACCCAGATGGGCCAGGGTTTCATGGCCTGGATCGCATAATCTGTCGGGTGGCCGCCGCTCTCGTAGACGTGGACCTTGTGGGCGCGAACAACGTTGCCACGCTGTACCTTGCCGCGAACCCGCACCATGTCTCCCAAACGCACATTGCCTCCTCCTGGTTTGCGGTACAGGATCACATCCACCGGCGCTCCCGTCTGGTTGTCCAGCACCTGGAAGTTGAGGACGAGGACCGTGCGCTCGCCGCGAATCCAGTTGATGATAGGACCAAATATCAAGTAGAGAGGGCCCAGCAACATGGGAAACAGGCATCCCAGACCCCCGATGCCTACGATGAGCAAGGCAATCCACAGGGCCAGACTGACCACTGCACCTGCTGCGAACATTCCCAGGAGGAGGCACACGAAGGAAAGCATCACCATGGCCCGCGCCGCGTCGAAGGGTGGCTTCTCCTGGCGCTCCGGGTCTACGACAGTGACCCTTCCATCCACGACGGGTCCCGCTCGGAGGATACCCGGTTTGGGCACGGATGGTGCCGGTGGTGGAGGCAGACGGCCAGGTTGGACCAGCGGTTGGAACGGTGGGGCAGGCACAGGGACCTGAGGTTGAGCTGGCACAGGTGGAGGCTGAAGCGAGGGTATCTGGCCTCCACAGACGCTACAGAACTTTGCTGCATCGCGGTTATCGGCTCCACAATGCGGACATCTTATAGGCATACTCATCTCCTTCACAGTTCAATGGCTCATCGCTTACCCAAGGCACGCCCTATGCCGTAAGCAATTGAACCTCCAAGGAATGCTCCGATCAAACTAGGCACTATCCAGTCGAGGCTGAGAGGGAAGGACCAGCGGATGAAGAGCACACCAAGATCGGCGATCTCAGCCAGACCGGTAGCCAGAATCAAAGTCCCATAATCATATCTTTTGTAGGATCAGATGGCAAAAACGCCTTCCGTAACCACAGCAGGTATCAACTCCCAGAGACTCCATCCATATTCCAGCAGACTGTACACGCTGTAGTCCGAACCGCAAGTCAGAAGAGCCGCGCCTGGCCGTCTGGTGATCATGTAGGCCAGTGGGCCGGAAATAAACCATAGAGCAGTAGGCAGGGGGCGCAAAAGAATATTATCATATAATCTCCAAAGAGGCAACAGTACCTTGGGGGCTGTGAAGACGGCAGCCGTGATCACGACCGTAGCCAGGAAACGCCCCGTGCTGGCTCTAGTGACCGCAGTTGGTGCGGGCATCGGGGATGGCACAGGCTTGACTGCTGCAGGAGGCTGAGGTGCTACTACAGTAGCTGGGGGCACTACGGCTGGGGCGGCGGCTGGCATCGGCACCGGCGCTGCGGGTTGTGGCGAGAGCAGGGCGCTGTGCATCTGACGGGCAGTCTGCCATCGCTGGTTGGGATCCTGTTCTACAGCGCGCAGGATGGTCTGGTCAACGGCTTCCGATACGCTAGAATTCAGGCTGCGAACAGGCAGGAAGTGGAATGGCGTTTGCGCAGGATCACGCCCGGTGAGCAGGTGGTGCAGGGTGGCCCCCAGGGCGTAGATGTCACTCCGGGCATCGGTCTGCCCCTTGCCATACTGCTCCGGTGGGGCGTAGCCGGCCGTGCCAAAGGAAACCGTGTCAGCGGTCTTCCCTGGCTTGAACAGGCGGGCGATGCCGAAGTCAATGAGCTTCACCTTCCCATCCCGATGCAGCATGATGTTGGTCGGCTTCAGGTCACGGAAGATGACGGGTGGCTGCTGACTGTGTAGATAATCCAGTACCTCGCAGAGTTGCACGCCCCAGTCCAGCGCTTGCTTCTCGTCCAAGAAGCCTGGCGTTTGATTCAGAATCTCCTCCAGCGTGCGCCCCTCAATGAAGTCCATCACCAGATACTGTTTGCCTCCCTCGCTGAAATGGTCGGTGACCCGCGGTAGATTGGGGTGGTTCAGTGTGGCCAGCATCTGAGCCTCTCGCTCGAAGGCTTGTCGGACCTGCTGCTTCTCCAACGGATCGGTTATGGCGGCGTCGCTCATCTCTTTAACCGCCACGACCTTGTGGCCCAGGCGGGTGTCGGTCGCCTGGTACACCGCCCCCATCCCGCCCTGTCCTATCTTCTGGACGATGAGATAGCGATTGGCGAGCATGGTCTTGGGCGATAGCAGCCCTGTGCCCAGGCCCACCGGGTAAGTCACGCCTGCCAGAGGTGTAGCACACTGGTGGCAGAAGCGGGCAGTCAGCACGTTGCGTGTGCCGCACGAGGGACAGATGATTTCCTGGACCAATGGTGTGGCACAAGATGAGCAGAACCTGGCATCGTCACGGTTCGCCAGACCACAATTTGGACAGATCTTTGCCATAGTGCAATCTCCTTTAGACGAGGTAACCTACGCTTTTCAAAGTGTAGTGCCCCAAACAAGCGAAGCTACAGTTCGTGCGCACACCACACATTAGAAATGTGTGGATTGAGGGTGTGATCGCTTGAAAGTCGGCATGAGTCCATGCTGGATTGAGCCCGTAGGGCTTTGCTCTTTTAGCCCAGAGCTTTAGCTCAGGGCGATGCTTAGAATACAGAAACCAGCACCCAGCATACAGAACTACGGAGACTGGGAGACGCAGCGAAAACCGATGAAGTTGACGCGGGCGACGGGGCCGTACCAGTCGCGAGAGGCGGCGCGCACGTGCCTCCCAAGGTCGAACCACGAGCCGCCACGAACGACGCGGTACTTTCCCGAACTGGGCCCCTGCGGGTCACGCTGCGGCGAGATGGCATAGTAGTCCTCGTCGTACCAGTCCTGGCACCACTCCCACGCGTTCCCGGCCATGTCCAACACTCCATACGGGCTGACCCCGGCCGGATAGCTGCCCACAGCGGTTGTGTCGCCGAGCCCCGCTTCCCACGAGTTCACTTTGCTTGCATCCCATGTGTTCCCCCACGGGTACTTCCTACCATCTGTGCCCCGGGCGGCCTTCTCCCACTCCGCTTCGGTGGGCAGACGCCCCCCGATCCAACGGCAATAGGCATCGGCATCGTGCCAACTGACGTAGATGACCGGGTAGTCGTCGTAGGCCGGATTGCCATAGTAAGAATCACGGGAACTGGAGCTGTTGGAAATCGGCGGATTGCAGACCCCGGCGTCCACGCAGACTTTGTACTGGGCGTTGGTCACTTCATATTTGTTAACGTAGAAAGCATCCAGATACACTGTGTGCTGAGGTTTCTCGTCGCCATCTCCGTCCTCGCTGCCCATGATGAACTCGCCAGCCGGCACGTAGACCATCTCATGCCCCAACATCTCCAGCAATCTGAACCCGGCATCCTTGTATCCACTGTCTAGCTTCAGCACTTGCCGCAACGCTTCCTCTGCCCGATCCAGGTCTCCCGCCTCTAGATAAGCCAGACCAAGCTGGTAGTAGCTCTCCTTCACCAAATCCTCTGCATCTCTGTACCCCCCCACCTGCTCCAACTCTGTCCTCGCCTTCTCCCACTCCCCAGCCTCCAGGTAGGCCAGACCAGGCCGGTAGTAGCTCTCTTTCATCAATTCCTCTGCATTCTTGTACCGAACTACCTGCACCAACTCTGTTCTTGCCTTCTCCCATTCCCCCACCTCCAGATAAGTCAGGCCAGGCTGGTAGTAGCTCTCCTTCACTAGCCCCTCGGCCTCTTTGTACCCCACCACCTGCTTTAACTCTGCCCGCGCCTTCTCCCATTCTCCTGCCTCCAGGTAGGCCAGGCCAGGCCGGTAGTAGCTCTCTTTCACCAATTCATCCGCATCCTCGTACCTCGCCACCTGCCGTAATTCTGCCCGCGCCTTCTCCCACTCCCCCGCCTCCAAGTAAGCCAGACCAGAACGGTAGTAGCTCTCCTTCAGCAACTCTTCCGCATCCCGGTAGCCCACACCGAAGATGATGACCTGGTTGAACTCCACCTTTGCCTCGGTCCATCTCCCAGCTTTCAGGTGTCCCAGCCCTGCGGCGTAATGATAGGCCAGGTAGGCCCAGCCACTCAGGAAGGTCAAGGCCAACAGGATGGCCGCCAGCGCCAGCCGGCCGGGGGCGGTCAGCGCAAACCAGCGGAACACCTCTTTTACCACCGTGGTCCGCACCGTTACCATCACCTGGGCAGCGCCGGCGTCAGGGGTGGTCACGTCCAGTGTCGCCCCATGTTCCTGCCGGCCCATGGCCAGCTTTTCGGTGTCTATCGCCACTTCTACTCGTTGCTGCTGCCCCGGCTGGCAACGGAAGCTATCCGGTGTGATTCGCTCTATCCATCGTTCCCCGCCAATCACCCGGACGTCGAAGTAGCTTCCGCCAGTGTTGGAAACGGTGAAGCTCTGGGCCGCCATCCGCTGGCCGCGGTAGACCGAGCCGAAGTCCAGTCGGCTCCGGTCTACCCTGAGCAGGCCGCGGGGCACAGTCACCGCCACCGGGATGATGGCCTGCCCTCCTAGCCCGGCATCCAATGTTACCTGGGCCGTGTGCTGTTGGCCGGTAGGCAGGTCGGTCGTGTCAATCTCCACCCGCAGCGCTCGCTGCTCCCCGGCCAGTCGGCCCAGGCGGGTCTCGGCAAGCCGCACCCAGGTAGCGTTACTGCTGACCGTGACCTGCAGGTAGCCACGGCCGGCGTTGCTTACGGGCACGTCTGCTGTCCCTTTTTCCCCTCGCCCTACGTTGCCGAAGTCGAGCCTTACAGCCCCTACCCGAAGCACGCGGGGCGGGAAGTTGGGGTCCAACAGGCGCACGAAGAGGTCCAAACCGGCATCCTGGTCCCCCCGTTGGTAACGACTGCGCAGTGCCGCGGCTTGCGCCTCCAGGTCGGCCCGGCCCCAGCGACGCAGCCGCTCCTCGAAGTCGCCACGATAGAAGTGATATTTCCCTTCCTCCCAGTCCTGGTCGCAGAGCGCTACCAGTCCGGCCTCATCACGAGCCACCTGGCCGGAACGGGAATGGAACGGCTCTTTCACCCCGACGGGGGCCAGAATGGCCTCCAGCCCCTGGCGCATCTGGGCCGCTGTGAATCGCTGCCCCACGTCCTGTTCCAGGCTTCGGATCAACAGGTCGCGCATCTCAGCCGGCAACCCCACCAATTGCGGGAAGCTGAAGGGGTGATGGCGGGGGTCGTCGCCGGTCAGCAGGTGGTACATCGTCGCTGCCAGGGCGTACACGTCGCTGCGCGTCTCCGACTGAGCCTGATACTGCTCTGGTGGCGCATACCCCACCGTGCCGTAGATGGACGATTTCTGCAAGCCTACCTTGCCCCCTGGCTGCAAGGTCAGCCTGGCCCTGGCCGTCCCGAAGTCCACCAGCCGCACCTCGCCGGAGTTCTTGTCCAGGATCAGGTTGGCTGGCTTGATGTCGTGGTGCACCACCGGATTGGGCCTCACTCGGGCCAGGTATTCCAACACCTTGCAGACCTGCGCTCCCCAGCGGGCCACATCCTCTAGCTTCTGGGGCCCCTCTCTGGCCAGCCGCTGCTCCAGGTTTTCGCCATCTATGAATTGCATGACGATGTAGTTGCGACCCTGCTCTGAGAAGAAGGTGTAGATGTCGGGGATGCCGGAATGTTTGAGGGTGGCCAACACACGCGCCTCGTCCTCAAAACGCTGTTTGGCCCTGGTCACCTCCTGCAGGTTGTCCGGGTCGAAGTAGTCCAGCATTTCCTTGATCACACACAGCCGGTTAAAGGCCCCCACGTCCTCCGCCAGATAAAGCGCACCCATCCCTCCTTTACCCAGCGACCGGACAATGCGATACGCTCCACTTTTCATCGTCTGGCCGGGCGGCAAGGAAACCCAGCCTGGAGGTGCGCCCCCCAGCGGCGTGCCACAATGGGAACAGAAAGTCGCCCCAGCACGGTTATCGAATTGGCAGTTTGGACAGCGGATGGTCATAGTACAGTCTCCTTCACCAACGTCAACTTGAAGCTAGCTGCTCAGCCCATGTCATTGCGAGCTCCGCGTGGCGCTTCGCGTCACTCATTGTGTAAGAAACAATCGCAGGTGTCATCGCGAGGAGCGGGTTTTGCGACGAAGCGATCCCCAATTCGCGGGATGGAGATTGCTTCGGCAAAAAGCGCCTCGCAATGACACAGCCGTGACTCGTTTCTTAGTAGGAGTGTTTTTTGCGACGAAGCAATCTCCTCCTCGTGGCTTGGGGATTGCTTCGCTTCCCGCCACGCTGCGCTCGCGGCTTCGGCTCGCAATGACAACCTGAATAGTCACCTTGAGGCGTTCAAAGCACCAGCGTGATAAGCCAGACGATTAGAATCAAGATGGCTGGCAGAAACAGGGCTACGGTCAACGGGATCAGCCTGGGCGCCGTCAATACACCCACGGGCTGACCAGAAGCATCCACTGTCTCGATTCTCCAGGCTCGCAGCTCGTTCCGTCCAGGGTCACGGATGCCCCAAAGCTCCACCAGGGCTCCCTGGGAGATGGCCCTTCCCTTGCGCTCCCCGATCATCACCACATCAAGTGGCTGGCCACTGGTTCCCTCAGCGATGCGAAACCTGTATATAGGCACTTCTGGTGTTTGGCCTCGCCTAAACAAGCGAGTCACCAGCCCATCGAAGGTCATCCGCGTGAAGTAGGGCCGGCGGATACCCAGCCAGGAGAGGGCCAGCAAGACCACGAAGATCGCAGCTATGGCGATGGCACGGCTCAGGCCTTGCAGGGCGAAGACCAGCCAGCCGGTCAGCAGGGAGATGACGAACAGGATGGCTGCTGGCTCCACCGGAGCCGGCACTGTGGAGGCGGTCGGCGGCGTGGTGACCTGCCCGTGGGCGGCGGGCAGCGGGCCGAAGACCTCGCTGTAAGCTGCTCGCCCGCCCACTGTTACCATGCGGGCGAAGAAGCTCATCCCTCGTTTGGAGCCAGCCCAGCCCTTGATGGCGGCCTCTTTGGCCACCGGGGCAATCGCTGCACCCGCTTTGGCCGCCATCTCTTTGGCCTTGTCGGCTACCTCGGCTGCCGACACCGATGGAGGCGCCGGCGTCAACGTTGCTCCACACCTGGCACAGAATTTGGCATCCGGCCGATTGGTATGGCCGCATTTAGGACATTGATTCGACATTTGTTACCCTCCTTGTTCATTTCTTCACTCTGATCTCGGCGTCTGTCGTGTAGTTGAACGCGACATTCGCGATAATGTTACCGCCCTGCTCTTTGCCCCAGATGGCCAGCCAGTCCCCCACGCTGATAATCCCCGACGGCTCACCGCGCATCTTGACCGAGCGCTGCTGGCCCGTCTGCCAGTCCTCCACTCGCATATAACGGACGGTGATCTGCGCGCCATGGATGAAGGGAATGAAAGCCAGGACTGGCGCGATCAGGGCCAGGCAGCCCGCCGCCGCGACTTTGCCACCGATAGGGCCTTTCTCCTGCACCGGCGCATCCACGTGCACAACCTTGCCTTCGATGAGAGGCTGGTCACCCGACCACATTTTGGGAAACCCCGGTGGCGCCCCACGTAGAGCCATGGGCTGGGGCTGAGGTGGATAAGCTGGGACCTGCCCAGGGCTGTAGGGTGTTGGCACCCCCGGCGGTGGTGATAGTGACGGAGCCCAAAGCGGTTGCTGAGGTGCCAACATGGTCAGCCTGGTGCCGCAGACGCCACAGAACCTGGCCCCATCGCGGTTGTCGGCACCGCAGTGAGAGCACTTGATGGTCATGTTTGTCCTCCCTCCAGTCAGTCCTCAGTATCTGGCGTGAATCCCAATACAGCACCTACCTGCCCAGCAGGCTGCACAGGCAGCTCAGCAGAATAAGGCCGAGGAGCAGGGTGGTAATCACGGCCAGGGGTAGCGGCCGGCCCGTGGTGACGAGGAGATGGGCCGCTTGTCCGCCCCGCTCCAATACCTCCACCTTCCAGGCCCTGAGGCTGTGGGTATCTCTATCCCAAACCCCCCAGGCCCGAACCCTGTCGCCCTGATACAGAAGGCCACCCTGTCGTGGACCCACCACCAGTACCGAGTGGGTTTGGAGGCTTCCGGGATCACGAACCTGGAAGCTCAGGGCGGGCAGTTGTGCCGACTGGCTACTCAGCGGCACGAGCAGGACGTAGAATTGTCGAGTTTCGGTCACCCGGATCTCGGCAGGGGTAGCGATGATCTCCCCTTCGACCTCGGGTTGCTGGGTGACCAAATCGTGATACCACCCCCGGGCTTCCTGAACAGCCCGCTCCCACATCTTGCCCAGGGCCAGCCAAACCTGCTGGGCATACCTCTTCAGTTCGGCTGACGATGGAAGAGATGGCCCAGGGACAGATGGCGACAACCGCTGGCCGCATCGTGCGCAGAAGGTCGCGGTGTCGCGGTTGGTGTGACCGCAAGCTGGACAATTGATACTCATCTGGTATCCCTCCTAGACCTTGATCACGCAGGTGCCCGCCATCTTGTCGTGCCAGGTTTGCCTGTTTTGGTCCCAGAGCATCCAAAGAAAGCCCACGTACAGGAACAGGGCGCTGACCCAGTAGCCAAAGGACCGCATTACTGATTTCCCAGTACTCACTGGCGATCCATCGGTGGAGATGACCTTGATATGCATTGCTCTTTTGCCGGGCGTCTGCCCCGATCGGGCATGGAAGTAGGTATAGTAGCCGAAGTTCCCCCCCAGCCATAACAGATTCAGGCAACAGCCAAAGGTTTCATCTGAGGAGTCACCCGAAAGGGCCACGAGAAGAGCAGCAATGAGGACTCCCACGATCAGTAGAATGATGCCGTCAATGAAGGAAGCCATGAACCGTCGCCCGAAACCAGCGAACTGAAATGGCGCGGCGACTGGTGCAGGCGTTGGCACTGGAGCAGGAACAGGTGCCGGCCTCGGCTTCACCAGAGGCTGCACGCTTGGCATGGGTGGCGTTGGTACAGGTGGGGCGGTGTACTCCACAGGCCATCTGCCGAGAGCCTGGCGCAATTCTGACACCGTCTGAGGCCGACTCGTGGAATCGAGCTCCATTGCCCACAGGATTGCCCCTTCTATAGCTGGTGAGACAGCCGGGTTGAGTTGCCGAGGCGGGGTCAACCGGGCACCACTTAGTCGGTCCATGGCCTCTGGCGGCACCTGACCAGTCACCATGCAGTACAGCGTGGCCCCCAGGGCATAGATGTCGGAGCGAGCATCGGTCGGCGCGCCGCCGTATTGCTCCGGCGGGGAGAACCCAGGTGTCACCGCCCGGGCCGCGGCCACCGTCTTTTGCCCGTACTGGTACAGCTTGGCGATGCCTAAGTCCACTAACATGGCCTTGCCGGCTGGCGTAACGATGACATTGGCTGGCTTGATGTCGCGGTGGATGATGGGTGGCCTCTGGCTGTGCATGTGCTCCACTGCCTCGCACACCTGGCCGAACCAGAGGAGGGCCTGGGATTCCGTCAGGCGGCCCTGGCGGGACAACATCTGCTCCACGTCCTCACCTTCCACGAAGTCCATCACCAGATACTGCTTCCCAGAAGGCTCGATGAAGTGATCCATCACGCGGGGCAGGTTAGAATGGTTGAGATTGGCCAGCATGTTAGCTTCCAGTTGGAACTGGGCCTGCGCTTCGGCCGAGGCGTCGAAGTTCTCCTTGACCGCCACGGGCCGACCTCCCAATCGCAAGTCCTGCGCCTGGTAGACCGCTCCCATCCCGCCCTTGCCGAGGAGTTGGGTGATGCGATATCTCCCCTGGAGCACCGTACCAGTTGGTAGAAGGCCAGCCAGCCTATGACCACAAAAGGCACAGAAGTTGGCAGCATCCTGATTTTGAGCATTGCAAGCGGGGCAGGTTTGCATTGTCTGGTATTCCTCTCACAATCCTACTGCAGCTTCACTCAGCGTGCACGGGGGCAGACTCTCTTGTGTAGCGATCACTTGATGCTGGTAACAGCTCCAAGCCCAGAGCCGTCTGCGTACATGACGATGACTATGTAGTGATCCCCATATCTGAATCCAGTTGGAGGATCTTCTGATACATACAGATCCAACTGTAAAGGAGCCTGCACAGGAATATAAATGGATCCGTCCCTGCGGTTAAGCTTACTACCAGATTTTACATCGATCACTCCTATGATCCATGCCACAGTCTCAGGAACGGTGTCCCACCAACTCCCGCCTTGATTCCCATAGACATCGGTCCTGCGAAGGGTAATGGCTGTGATCGTTCCAGGCTGGCCTACTGTGAGGCGGTAAACTCCATCAGGCTTCCCATCCGGATCAACCGCGGTATTTGACGGTCCTACTTGATCATCCTTCACCCCTAACCATTCCAGTGCGATTTGTGTGCCGGTACCAACCGAAGCCAGGGGGGTGTAAGTTGGATATGGAGTATAGGTCGGATATGGTGTCACAGTCATTAGCTCAGCGCCTGGTGTAGGAGTTAGCAACTTGATCTCCTCCATTCTAGTCTCGACCTCTGCCAGCCTGGTCTGCACATCTTTGTATGTAGGGTCGGCGTCGAAGACCTCCTCGAAGGCAGCTTCGGCCTCCGTCCATCGTTCCAGATTGTAGTAGCCCAGTCCTCGCTGGTAGGCTGCTTCGATGGCCGTCGCGGCTTCAGCGGTCACTCTGGCTGCACTGGCTTCGGCAACAGCGGTGGCCGTCGCTGCTCCTGCCTGGGCCAAGGCCCTCGCATCGGCTGTTGCTGTGGTCTGGGCTTCCACGGTTGCCTGAGCCATTGCGATGGCCTGAGCTGTAGCGGTCGCTTCTGCGGCTTGCTTACAGGCACGGGCCTCCGCCAGACGAGTCTGGGCATCCTTGTACCTGGGCTCTTTGCTGATGACCTGCGTCAGCGATTCGGCCGCTTTATCACAGTCACCAGCGTTCTGAAAGGCCACGCCAGTCGCATAGAGCCGCTCCACCTCAGCCTGCCGCGCCTCAACTGTCGCCTGAGCTTGCTGACGGAGTTGCTGCTGTGGGCCGATGATGAATACGACTGCAGCCAGTGCTATAGCCAGCACGAGAACCAGGACAATTGCCAGCCAAACCAATATCGGTCTACGTCCGGAAGCTGTACGTCGTTGTGTCATTTCTTGCTCCTCCTCTAAGCGGGAACTCGATCTGAGAAGATCAAGCTCTATTTTACCATAAGTTGCTTCCCACATCCAGGACAGAACTTCGCCCGATAAGAACTGCAACGAGTCAGTCCAACTTGGTCACTTTGAAGTTGTCTATCTTGGGTACCACCTTCCACTCGCTTGGGTCCAGATACTGCGAAGACTTAAGCCAAAGACCTGCCTTCCCCTTCGGAAAGCGATCATCCGAAAAAGACGTTATCATCTTTCCATCCACGTAAGCAGTGTAAACATTCCCCTTGGCTTCGACCTTGATACGAGTCCCCTCCTCACCATAACCTTGTACTCGTGTACCCGGGACAATGGTCCAGCTATCATCCGCCAAAATCGCCCACTGCACAAACTCTTCGCCCACGACTAAGCCGACAGCTCTGCCATCATCCTGGATCCGTAGCAATATGGCTGCCCTACTGGACGCGGCTTCCCTTTCGTAATATGCATCGCCACTGTACAAACCACTGACGTCGGATTCAATGGCATAGTCACGCCATTCAGTTTCACCAACGACCGAAATGCCGATGGCAGGGCGGTCAACGGAGATATCTGTCAGGGTGTATTTTCCCCCCGCCATTCCCCACCTACCGGAAAGCACCTCCCAGTCTGGCTTTGGCCCAGCATCAAAGTCGTCGAAGAAGAGCAGGGCAGGTTCAGGGGTTGAGGTGACGGTCGGTGTAGGGCCGGACGTGGCTGTTTGCTGTATGGAAGTGGCGGTCGGCGAGGGGCCAGGCGTAACCGTTGGTGGCACGGGAGTGGCTATTGGGGCGGGCGTAGCAGTAGGTGTTAGGGCGCGCGCCACGGCTAGCTTGGCTTCGGCTTCATTCAGCTTCTCCTGCACATCCTTGTAGCGGGTGTCAAGTCCCATCACAATCTTGAACTCCTCCACCGCCTCAGCATACTGCCCCGTGTTCATGTAATCCAGGCCACGCTGGTAGTGATACGCCTTCCGTTGCTCCTGCACGTCAGCGAGTCTTGCCTGCACGTCTTTGTAGTTTGCGTCAATCGTGATGACTTGCTCATACTCGCTCTTCGCTTTCTCCAAATCCCCTGTGCTCTGGAAGGCAATGCCAGCCTGGTAGTGTCGTTCGGCCTGGCGCTGTCTGTCTTGCTCAGGGAGAACGACTAACACCAGGACTATGCCTGCAATGATCAAGATTAGAGCGGCCAGAACAACGATGTAGAGCACACAGGACCGTCTTGCAGCAATTGGTTTTCTTTGGGCCACTGACGTTTCTCCTTTCGATTCTAGGGTTGATTGCACAATTGCCACGTTAATGGGTAATTGTCATGTAGCAGTGAAAGGTTTACACCAAATCTAAGCGGATATTTGTAGCAGTTGAACGTTAACAATCGAGCGCATTCACCCATCCGCAGCAGAGTAATTGAAGGTGGGGTCGAATGGGTGCACAGGGCCCTTCAATGGGAAGGGATGGGTCTTGATTTCCTCGAGATCCGCTTCTACATCTGGCTGATGGTAAAGGGTCATCTGTTGACTGGCGGTGTCAATCCGAGCAAGAACATAGTGTTTGGCATAGTCGCTCCCCAATGTAATGTGGTGATTGAGGATATTGACTTGCCCTTGACGGTCTGCCAAGCGGACACAGTGGATGGTGCCAGCTACAATGGGGAGCTGTCTCCGCTGATGTAAACAGAAGTCAGGTGGCAAAAGCTGAACCGAAACATCAGGCCAGGAGGCTCGCATCTCGGCTGGCGTGTGGTTCTGGATAGCTGGTAGCTGACGCTGATTGCGAAAGTAGTCCAAGAAATCAGGGTAAGCTGCCCGAACCTGAGGCACGGTCTCGAATAGCTTCCGTGACCAAAAGAACTGGTCACACTCGCCATGGAAACGTTCTGCATAGCCATTGCGCTCAGGGGTGTAGAAAGGAATGAACCAGACCTGTACCCCAAGCGCCAAGCAGAGACGCACAACCCGTCCCAGGCGATGAGCCCACCGCCCACCGATAAAGGTCATCTCGTTATCGAACTGGACGATGTGGGCCAAGCCAATCGTTTTCCAGCCTTCAACCAAGAAGCTCAGGGCTGTATCCGTTGACTTGTCATCAGTGACTGCCCCGTAGGGGTACCAGCAAGCCACATCGACCAGGTGAAAGAAGTTGAACCTTTCACCGCCTTGGAGTACTCGGGGCCAGATGTCTACTTGATGAACTGAGTTCAGACCATCCACAATGGGACGTGGACAATAGCCAATGGACTTGATAGACTGGGTAATCCGCTCTGCTTTCTTTAGAATGTGGTGGATGGTTGTCCAATGTGGAACCTCAATCTCGAGCCGCTGCAATTCGCGGACTACTTCGCGAGCACCAATCCCTTGAAAGGATGTCCCAGTTTGTGCTTGTTTAACCAGACGGTCTCGAGTTTCAATAGCCAGTTCTTTCAACCAATCTGGTGTGGTATGACTGGGTGAGTGTTGACTCCGTTGGTCTGCTAACCCCGACACTCCATCAGCTTGAAACCGTTCCAACCACTTGTAGTACCAGACCCGGCTTCGATTCAGTTCAGCACATACATCCGTGATTGACTCACCTTGCGCTACCCTCCGGATTGCTTCTATTCGCCGTTGTTTTTCATCCATAGCAGTAACCTCCTTTCTCCTAAAGGTTACCACTATGTGTAAACGATGGGTACTACAAAAACGCGCTTAGATTGTAACGTTCCGCTGCTACATTTTGCCTGTTAACGATGCCTACTACACGACAGGTAATATCTACCCTCCATCTTGCATTTGTGACGCGGGAAAGCCTGTCAACTTTGATAACGAAAAAACCTCCATTCCCTTGGCCTTATTTCGGACGCACCTAGTTGTACCTCCGCGTCTAGTTTATCACTCACTTTCCCCATCCCTTGGCCAAGCCATACCACCGCGTGAGTCCAAGGCCCCCCTCGCCACTGCGCGTTCGGGGCGCTTCGTTTGCTCTGCGATGTGTGCTGCTGCGGCTTCCGGCTAGTCATCATGGACAACTAATCAGTGATAAACCTCGATTTTCCATCGCGCATTCTGAAACCTAGAGAACTCATTGACTGTCACTATCAAGTACTCTATTCGCAGGTCAAGGGGAGTCCCTGTAAAGGCTACTACGCACTTCCAAAGCTCTCCAGGGTCAAGCGCACCAGATCCACAATTCCAGTCAGACGATGGCCGACGTTCATAACGCTTGCCTAAATTATCCTCTAAAGAGAAGGTTGCAGATGAGCAGCTGACAAGAAGCGGGGCTGAGGTGTTGTTCTTCAGGATGAAGGTAATACCTGTCCGTATATCTCCGTCATAACCTACCTCATCCAATGTCAGAATCACGCCATTTTGCTTCCAACTTTGACCTACTGCTAGCACAGATCCAGGTGGGGTATTCTATGGTGCTGTAGGTGTAGGTTGTGGGGTCGCCGTAGCTATGATGATCCATGGCGTTGGCGTTGGTAGTTTCGGACGTGGCGTGGGGGTTGGATAGGGTGTATGTGTAGGATAGGGTGTGTATGTAGGATAGGGTGTGTTGGTGGGCGCGGCCGTCGCGGTAGGTGCGGGAGTAGACGTGGCGGTTGGCGCTGGCGTTGGTGTGCTCGTTGCAGTTGGCAAAGGGGTCGGGCTAGGTCCAGGCGTGATAGTTGGGGTTGCTGTTGGGGTCAAGACTCTGACCTCGGCGAGCCTGGCCTCAATTTCAGCCAACTTGGCCTGGACATCCTTATAGTTCGGATCGCCTACAATCACTTGTTCAAACTCCGCCCTGGCCTGTTCCCACCGCTCCAAGTCGAAATACGCCAATCCCCGTTGATACGCTGACTCTGCTGCTGAGATTCGAGCCTCAGCAAGGCGTGTGGCGGCATCTTTGTACCCTGGCTCAAGTACCACCACTTTGGCGAATTCTTCGATGGCCTTCTTCCAGTCGCCGGCTGCTGCGAAGGCGATGCCGGCATCATAGGCACGCTGGATTTCGGCCGCCTTGGCCTCCACTGTGGCTTTGGTCTGATCAGCGGCAACCTGCGCGTCTAATGTGGCCTGCGCCAATTGCATCGCAATCTGCTGTTAGCGCTCGCGCTCCGGCCCGATGACAAACACCACTACGGCCAGTGCAATAGCCAGCACCAGAACAAGAATGATTGCTAGCCACAGCACAGATGACCGCGATCCACGAACAGATTTTCTTTGAACCATTGCAGTTCCCTCCTTATTCCAATATGATCTCGAACAGGTCCTCACCCGCTGAGAACATCCGCGAGGTGAGCGGCTTCTTCTTCGCTTCCTGTTTGCGCCGCTGGTAGTCGGCGTGGATTTCGATCTCGGCAATCTCGCCAGGGTGGCAGCCGAAGGTGGGCTGGGGGATGCTCAGCCATGGGACCAGTGGCTCCGCCCGGCCGTGCAGGTAGCCGCGCTTGCTCTTGTTTTGGATCAGTAGATGCAGCACGGTGGGCTTCTTCCAGAGCCGCGGCAGGGGGCCGTAGCCCAGGTCGCCTACCACGTCCATGGTGTTGCTGTCGTACCTGGTGGGCGGTTCGGTGCCAGCCGCCCGCAGGAAGGTCTCCAGGCCGATGTTCTGGTCTGCCAGCCGGCGACACCCTGCTGCTGTTTGGGCCAGCGTCGTGTCCCCAACGAAGTGCAGGAAGGCCTCGATGCGGCCACTGTAGAGGTGCCGTGTCCCGGCCGCCCAGTCGGCGTCGCAGAAGTCGCGCAGCTCTTCCACACTGCTGACCTGGCTGGCAGGATCGGCCGGGTCCAGGGGGAAGGGAACGTCCACCTCAATGGCGACGCGACTCGCTGGTTTGCCCCACGACGATTCCACGATGATGTTCCCTGTATGCCTGCCCCGCGTGGCGATCTGGGTCGTGTCCACACTGAAGGCCACCACGATGCTGCGACCCTTGCCCAGGACCACGCTCTGGCTGGCCGGGTCAACGGCGATCCAGGGCTGGGGGCTGGTCACCGTCCCATGCAGGGTGCCCCCGCCCGCATTGCTAACAGTTACCTGACCACGGGCCTTAGCCCCGTAGGTCAGCTTTCCAAGATCCACCTCCGCAGGGTCTATCGCGGGTCTTGGTTCCTCCACGACCTTCAGCCGCACGGCCACCGCCTGCTGGCCGCGATTGGAGAGCACCGTCACCGTGCCTCCGTAGTCCACAGGCATCTCCGTGCCGGATAGGGAAGCGGTATTGACCTCAACGTCAATCTTCTGCTGCGTCCCGGCCAGGCAGCCGAAGTTGGCAGGACGGGCCGAGAGCCAGGCCGATGGCTTGACATCCAGGTTGCCGTGCAGGTATCCTCGCCCGCTGTTGGAGATGACCAGTGGCAGAGCCTTGGTGTCGCCCCTGCGCAGGGTGCCGAAGTCCAGGATGCCCTTGTCCACCGTCAGGATAGGCAGGGAGCGGGTGGGGTCGGCCGTTTCTAGGAACTCCTCCAGTGCCGCTGAGGAGTCGCTGTGTCTGGAGCGGATAGCCTGAGCCTGTGCGGCCAGCTTGTCCTGGCCCAGGGAGCGCAGCCAGGGCTCGAACTGGCCCCGCCAGAAGGCATCCTTGCCATCGTCCCAGTAGCGATCACACCCGCCGACCAGTTCCTTGACGTTGTGGGCCTGATAGCCGGAGCGCTTGAAGGTGAACGGTTTTGGGCGTGCCATCGGCCTGCCACAGACGTGGCAGAAGGTAGCCCCGACGCGCACGCTTGCCCCGCAGTCAGGATAGGGGCAAAGTACAGTAGGGACTGTGGGGGCTTTAGCCTTCAAAGCCAGCCACATCTGCCCTGCCGTTTTGTATCGCTGAGCGGGGGCGATGCTCATAGCCTGCAAGATGACCTGCTCGGTGAGCGGAGAGATGTTGGGATTCAGATAGCGGGGCGGTTTCAGCGTCGCTCCGGAGTGGGCGATGTCTATGGATTCCGGCGGCACCTGATCGGTCAGCAGGTTGTACAGCGTAGCGCCCAGGGCATAGACATCGGAGTAAGTGTCGGTCCCCGTGCCATACTGCTCGGGCGGCGAAAAGCCTGGCGAGTAGCCTCGTGCTGCGTCACGTGTCTTCTCTGTCTTCCCGCCAATCTTGGCGATGCCGAAGTCCACCAGCTTGACCGTCTTGCCATCTGGAAGCAGACGGATATTGGCTGGCTTGATGTCACGGTGGATAACCGGACGAGGCTGGTATGCGTGCAGGTATTCTACGGCATCGAAGATGGGTTCCATCCAGGCCAGCACCTTGTCTTCAGGCAGCGGCCCCGATCGGTCGAGGATGTCGCTGAGGTCTTCCCCCTCCACGTACTCCATGACCATAACATATTGCCCGAGGGCTCGATGAAGCTGTCCGTGACGCGGACGAGATGGGGGTGATTCAAGTTCTTCAGGATGCGAGCCTCTATCTCGAACTGGGCCTGGGCACCGGGTGAGGTGTCGAAACTCTCTTTGATAGCGCAGGGCTTTTGGATGATCAAGTCGGTAGCCAGGTACACATAGCCGAAGCCGCCTGTGCCGAGCAGTCGCTCGATGCGGTAGGTGTCATTCTTGAGAGTGATACCAGGTGGTAAAACGGGAATTTGTGCCATGACTCATCTCCTCTTTACTTTGCTCTTTGTGTCTTCTCTGACTGGCGTGTTGGTTCACGACGAAGAAGTGAGCAGATTTGACAGCAATCAACTCTCCTGCAAGTTTTTCTCTCTACCATCCATAGACCTCGATCTCCGCCAGTCCAGTATTTGGTCCATCCGCCCGATCAACAGTAAATTGTATCCACTGCACAATCTTGGGTTTAAAAACAAATTTCCTCGCAGAGCCATCGTTGGGAAGTGCACCTGTGCGGAGTGTAGTGCCATCGCTGAAAGAAAGAGTACCTTCCAAAATATGATCATATAGGTTCGGCCTATCGTACAGAACTACCTGGTTGATATGCCTTGGCGTGGTGAATGTGATCTTCAGCCAAGCGCCCGCCTTTTCACCATTGGTTGCCCACTCGTTGCAGGGAGCTACAGGGTAGCCTGAGACGACTCCATCAATAGCGCGAGAGCCCTGGTAGCACTGCCCTCCCTGCTCAGGAAATACTGAAGACACTTCTACTCTGCCCTCAGGAGCAATATTTGCTGGAACAATTACCAACGGTATTGGAGTGTCAGGCGCTGTCGTTGGCGTCAACGCCCGGATCTCTGCCAGCTTGCCTTCCACCTCACTTAACTTGGTTTGCACCTCCTTGTAATTTGGGTCCACCTCAAACACCTGCTCCAATTCCGCTTTTGCCTCCTCCCAACGCTCTATGTTCATGTATCCCAGCCCCTTCTGGTAGTGGGCTTCCAAGGCTTCGGCTGTCGCCGTGGCAGCCACAGAGTGGGCCATATCAGTGGCTTCCTTTTGCTTGGCCTTCACTTCTGCCAGCCGAGTTCGGGCATCTTTGTAGGTGGCATCAATCCTGATAGCTTGCTCAAACTCGGCAAGTGCTTTGTCCCAATCCTCCACCTTCTGGAAGACAATGCCAGCCTGGTAGTGCTGCTCCACATTCTGCTCCTTCTGAAACTGGGGATAGATCACCAGCACGACCACCGCTAACACGGCCACTACGAGCACGGCGATGACGATCAACAGCCATATAATGGGTGCACGCGCACCGACGACTTTTGTTCGCTGAGGCATTTTCTTTTCCTCCCTCTTGCTTCTTTCGTGATTGTATTGGAAACACGGCGGTTTCCAGGATTCAAACGATTCCATGCGGGACTGCTTCTTGACAAAAAGCAGCGTCAAGGTTACAATGTTCATAGAGCAAAAGATGGGCTTTTATGAATACCAGAGGGCGGGTAAGCAATGTACACCATTCAGCTTGAACTCCGAGACGAATTGGCCGAGAGGTTGGCCCCATATCATGACAAATTGCTGGAATTGCTGGAGCTTGGCCTCCAGGAATGGTTGGAACGCGAGCAACAGGAGCACATAGCCCCGCGGGAACGCCTTCTCCAGGTTTTGGCTACATCCGATAACATAAAGATGCCCAGGCCATACACTGGCGAGAGGCCGTACGTTCGCCACACTCCTGTCCCCATCACCGGCAAACCTGTCAGTGAACTCCTCATTGAGCAGCGGGGACCTCTATGACAAATACTGTGCAACTGGCTGCTGCTCTGACCCTGAACAGCGTGTTGACCCAGGCGCAATTTCCTCCCCTCACATTCATCGTGGCAGATGACGGTCTTCTCACGGCTGCTCCGGATGAGGGCCTGACCACGGACAATCCGAATTGGCATCCATAGGCTCTGCGACCAAGGCAACCCGATGCCTGCTGACGGCAGCCTACTCTCTACTTTGGTAACTCCGGAAGGGACTCAACAGTCATCCCCATTAGCATAATGCCTGGGTCAATGGAACCTGTGCCATCCAAGGACATGTCTTCTACCATTACTCCAACCAGAGTGCGAGCTTGATACTGCTCTGGTAGTGGAACCGTGAGCATGTCAATTGTCGCGCGGCCTCCCCACATCTTTGACCTGCCGGACCAGGCCTGCTGGACTCCCAGATCAGTGACGACAGTTACGTAATCTGCTTGCGTATCCAGATAGTAGTCCCGAATGTTTTGTCCGATCACAAGCTCCTTGGTGAAACTTGAACCGTCGTCGAAGCGGAAGATCAGTCGGCCCATTGTCGCGTTGGCCGGTTTCGGACAAACCGCGTTCAGCAGAAAATACAATGCCCTCGGATAGCTTACGTTCATAAGTATTTCCCCACTAGTAGGGTTAGCTTCATGACCATCGCAGCCTTGTGTAAGAAACATGTTGTCGCCAGCAGAGGGTACTTGAAAAGGTATGCCTCCCAGGGGGGTGAGACCCACTGGTGGATCAGCGAAGTACGCATCAAGTGTGAAATTCGCCAAAGAAACCAGTGGGACGAATTGAAAGGTGCGTTGTACAGGCGTCGGTGTTCCAGTGCGCATTTCTGATAGTCTCGCCTTCAGTTCTGCTAACTTCCCTTGCACCTCTTTGTAATTCGGATCCACTTCAAACACCTGCTCCAGTTCGGCCTTTGCCTCCTCCCAACGCTCTATGTTCATGTATCCCAGCCCCTTCTGGTAGTGGGCTTCCAAGGCTTCGGCTGTCGCCGTGGCAGCCACAGCGCGGGCCATGGCATTTGCTTCTTGCTGTTTGGCCTTCACCTCTGCCAACCGAGTTTGTGTGTCCTTGTAGGTCGCATCAAGCGCGATGACCTTCTCGAAGGATTCCACTGCCTTGTCCCAGTCCTCCACCTTTTGAAACGCTACCCCCGCCTGATACTGTTGCTCCACCTCCTGCTGCTGTCGGTAGCTGGGGTAGATAATCAGCCCCCCAGCTATCAGACCTACCACCAGAATCGCAGCGATGAAGACTAGGAGCCACAAAGTGATTGGTCTCGTGCCTGTGACCTTTGTTCGTTGGGGCATGTTTCTCTCCTTCAGTGCACAAATAGCTTGATCACGGGTTCAAGTAGATCATTTGGTCCTTCAGCATCTCAACTATCAAAGTTCCCCCATTCCCGTTATGAGTACCAGTGTCGTTGTCCTGGAGAAACACGCGATAGTACCCCGGCTTCTGATAGGTGCGGATTCTGAATTTTTGGTCACCATTGAGATTCTGCTCGTTAACCACAAGCTCACCTTCGGGATCGAATATCTGTACGATGTCAAGTCGCCCATTACCCTCATCATCCCCGCAGTTTTCGACAGTGACATCAATGAAAGGCTCATCCTGCAAGTGCAAAAACCCTTCCCAGTAGGTGAATTCTCCATTCGTAAACCATCCAGCAGGCAAGGACTGATTGGACTTTAGTAAGTTGACCTCACCAGGATGCCGATCTTCTGGCCGAGGGGTTGCAGTAGCCGCTGGCGGAGTAAGCGTATTCGTCGCGAGAGGGCTAGGTGTCACCGTAGGAATCAGCTTGGCTATCTCTGCCTCAACCTCCGCCAATTTGGCGTGCACCTCTTTGTAGTTCGGATACACCTCAAACACCTGCTCCAGCTCCGCCTTTGCCTCCTCCCACCGCTCCAGGTTCATGTAGGCCAACCCTTTCTGATAATGCGCTTCCACTCGTATCAAGGCTTCAGCTGTAGCCGTAGCCTTTGATTCTTGGGCTTGCAGTGTGGCCCTGGCTTGCGCAGTTGTTGTGGCTGCCACTGATGTGACTTGCGCTATTTTTGCTTCAACTGTTGCTGCAGCGGCGGTAGCCGCGGCCTGCGCTTGTGCGGTAGCAGTGGCCTGAGAAGCTTTGGCTTGCATTGTCGCCAGCACTTCCTGTTGCTTGGACTTCACCTCTGCCAACCGAGTTCGTGTGTCTTTGTAGGTAGCATCAATGGCAACGACCCTCTCGAAGGCTTCTACTGCCTTGTCCCAGTCGCCGACATCTTGAAATGCCACGCCAGCCTGATAGTGCTGCTCTACTTGCTGCTGACGCTGGTAGTTGGGATAGATGAAGAGAACGATGATCAGCACGGCCACCAATAGTATCAGCACAATGAGGATGCTGAGCCAGATGAGCGCTGGACGTCGGCCTGAAATGGTGTGTTGTTGAGACATGTTTTCCTCCTCTATTTTTGAGATGATTGACTCTATGGCAACCGGGCTCCACATCGCCCGCAGAAACGGCTGGTTGGCCGAGCCGCTGGCGTTCCGCAGCGTGGGCAGATACGAATACCTGGCGGTGTGGGCGGACCTGGTGGTTGTCGGTGCCGTCGCCGGCGTACCAACACCCATGCACCTACCCCGCTCAGGATCAAGAGCACCACACCAATGACCACTGGGCTGGGAATGCCCGATGCCTGCCCCAGCTCCACCACGCGGGGGTTGCCTGGAGTGCCAGGAGCGGGGTGAGAAGGAAGGCCAGCACCAGTGACAGAAATACGGCCTTCCACCAGTACCTGTTCTGAAAGGCATGTCTTGAGAGAAGCTTGTTCATCATTATCTCCTTCCTGAAATATGAATAGTGGTCAGCCATTGAGTCCTGAGTTGAGGATCACAAGTCTGCGAATAGGCGAATTGGCTACGGTGTCTCCTTAAGGATCGGCGGCAGGTACAGTTTCCAGGCAGAGAGGGTGTTTGTGCCTGTTCAGGATGCGCTTGGGCCTGTAGAACTTGTACTCGACAGCCATGATCTCAGGCCCAGGCCATGAGATCATCTTGGCAGAGCCGGCTCTAGCCAGTCATCTGCCACCCAACCGATGAACCCGTCCTCATCCTGCAGCCGCCACCAGACGTAACCATCGGCTTTTTCAGGACCTTCCAGTACTTTGAGAATCGTCCCATCTTTGACTATGGCGAGGCGAGCATAGTTCAGCCCAGGACCAGAGCGGTAGCTCATGCCGCCGGCTTCGGCGCCGACTACCTTGACGTAGCCGCCGACGGCGATCCCGCTGGGGACAGTCGGGGTAGGCGTCGGCAGAACCGGTGTAGTAACCATCGGCGTTGCTGTGGGAGATAGCGGCATCACAGTGGGCTCTCCAGGTGTTGCTGTGTGCGTCGCCCGCACAACTACTGCAACCGGTGTCGGAGTCGGCTGTGACTTGATCAACCCGCCTGCCATTACCAGCACAACTCCCACCAATAGGATCACGGCGGCTATCAGCAGGAAGGGTGTGAGTTGCAGCGAGCTAGGCCGGACAGCAGTAGGAGCGGCGACGGTTGGCTGAGGAGACGGAGGACGAGGCGGTATCCTACCTGATAGAGCCCGCCGCATCTCCCTGGCCGTCTGATACCGGTGATCAGGATAGACCTGCATGGCCCGCAGCACCGCCCGTTCTGTGTTCTCCGAAAGCTGTGGGCTTAATTGTCGGGGCGGGATTAAAGCACCCGGAGTTAACATCCGTTGGTGAACATCTGGCGGGGTGACATGGGTTAGCAGGTGGTACAGCGTGGCCCCCAGGGAGTAGATGTCGGACCGGGCATCGGTATGGCCGGCGCCGGCGTACTGCTCCAGCGGGGCGTACTCTGGCGTCCCCAATCCCCGCAGTGCAGTCTTCGTCCGTGGGTCCTTGGGGTCCAATAGTTTGACGAGCCCGAAATCCACCAGCTTGACCTTGCCCTGGGGGGTCAGGCGGATGTTACCCGGTTTAATGTCTCGGTGAATGATAGGCTTCGGGTGCTGGCCATGCAGGTATTCCAGGGCATCCAGTACCTGCTCAGTCCAGATCAACACCGGCTTCTCAGGCAGCGGCTTCCCGGTGCGCTGTAGGGTGCTTTCCAGGTCTTCGCCTTCCACGTACTCCATCACCAGGTATTGACGGCCTGTGCCCGGATCGGTGAAGTGGTCGCTTACCCGCGGGAGGTTGGGGTGCGAAAGCTGGGCCAGAATGCGCGCCTCCTGCTCGAACTGCTGGCGAGCTTCAAGGCTGATCTGCAGATTCTCCTTGACTGCCATCTGCACCCCCAGGCGATTGTCCTCGGCCAGGTAGACGCGGCTCATTCCACCCTCGCCCAGCAGGCGGATGATGCGGTAGCGCCCACCTAGCACTGTCCCGGCGGGTAGTGCGCTTAGCCATGACATTTGTTGCATCAGTTCCCTCGTCTTTCTGTTAAGTCCATCATGCTATCTTGTCATCGTTAGATTGGCCGGAACACTACAACGAATTTGGAATAAAGCGAATCGAGAGCAGGGAATTCGTTTGTTTCTCAATTCGTTGTAGTGTTGTTTGGCAGCCACGTTCAACCGCTCGGTAGCCTTGGTCGAAATCCAACAATGTCCAGCTAGTGTCAACTCAAGGCTCAAAGGCGCGTCCCCGGGCCACCACGCGGACGGGGCTCAGAGCTCAAGTCTACGCTGATGATCACGAAACCCGAATCGGCGCCAACAAGTCTCTTCTCTTGGATCCTCTCTGCTTGATCATTGCTCCAAAGCTGACAGCGCTTCCTGAGCCCGGCTGGCATACAATTGCTGGAATCGCATTGGCCCTGCACGCTCTATCGCCAGTCGAAAATACTCGATGGCCTGGGATACCTGACCCCGGTCCCGGTAACATGCTCCGATCACATAGAGGGCCGGCGCCAGTTGAGGCTCAAGCTCCACGACACGATGGGCTGCCGTCAGCGCGGCCTCTATATCCCCTTGATCATAATACACCAACGCCAGAACCTCGTGGGCGGAGGCGGAGTCCGGGTCGAGCGTGAGGACAGCGTTCGCTTCGCTCAGTGCCCCCTCCAGGTCTCCAAGATGGTATAGCGTGAAGGCCAGGCTCGAACGCATTTCCGGGTTGTCAGGGGCCAGCTCCAGGGCCTGCCGGAAAGCCGATTCCGCCGCCGCCAGGTCGTACTTCTGCAAGTGGACACGTCCAAACATCCAATAGACCTCTGCTGACTGGTCATCCAGCTCTTTTGCTCTATTCAATGCCTCCAGTGCCTGATCTAGCTCCCGTTGGCAAAGGTGAGCAGATCCCAAGAAGGTGTATCCTAAAGCGAGCTCTGGCTCAGCCGCTGTCGCATCCTGAAAGTGGAGAACAGCCGCAGCACAATCCTCTTTCGCCAGGCTGATCAGGCCCATTCCTAGATACGCCTCGACTCGACTGGCATCTCTCCGGCGAGCCTGTTGAAAAGCTTGCTCTGCCTCTTCTATCTGTTCCATCTGCATCAGTGACACCCCTTGCTCTACCAGCACACGGTACTCGTCAGGGCCTACGGCCTTTACCACCAGTCCAACCAGCAAGCCAAACGAGACCAGGCTGACTGCCGTAGCCAGACCGCCCCATAGTGCGATTTTCTTGATCCGGCCCCGCCGTTTGGCTGTGTCCGTGGGGATAGTACTCAGATCGCCAGCCGGCGTCCTGGGTGCGATATCGGGCAATTGCCGCAGCAGGGTGGTGTACGAAACCTCTGGTTCCCCTCCCCCGCCCAGAGATGCCAGCCGCTCTTGCACCTCGGCCCGTGTCTCCTCATCATTAGCTGCGGCTTTCCATGCCCCTTGCCAGGCGGCGATGGCGGCGTATCTCTGCCCCTTGTCCTGGTAGATCACACCCAGATTGTGCCAGGCCCCATACAGATCAGGCTTGAGCTCCAGCACCTTTCGGAAGGCTGTTACAGCCTCTGCTTGCTTACCCCCTCGCACTGCCTGCACTCCCGCTTCAAGTTGCACTAGAACCTGCTCTACGGCAAGCTGTTCATCCGGTGGTCGGCGCCGCGTGATCAGTCCCCAGAGATTGCGCAGGGCCTGGAAGCCGTCCAGGGGTGGGATAGGCAGAAGATTGAACAGAGCCAGGCTCATGTTCGCGTTTAGGACATAGCTGGTCAGAGCAGCCAGGAGAACACGCCAGCCCCATGGGTCTCCTTCCTCGAAGAAGAGGACGTCCCACACCTGAGTGTAGTTTGCTCCCACCATCCCGGCGACGATGCTGGCCACCATTGACACCGCCATCATGCCAACCAACACGAGACCCGCCAGTAGCGCGTTGGCCGCTACGCCAGCGATAGAGACCAGGAAGCTGTTCCAATCGCGGTGCTTGAAGGCCCCGGGGCGAATGCGGACCGGCTTGGCCCAGCCAATACCCAGGAAGATGAAGGCTAGCAGGCCAATCCAATGCACATGCCTGATGGGATTCAGAGTGAGGCGGCTGCGGTTCTCTGCGCTGCGATCACCCAACCAATAGGCCATCAGCGCATGAGCCAATTCATGGATCGTGAAGCCCAGGATAATCCCTGGCAGCCATAAGATGTCAACCAGTGTAGGAAGGCGTGGATTTAGGAAAAAGGGACTCATTCGCACCTCTTTTATCGCCAGGTGCTCCCGTTCACTCCAGTCATCCAAGGAGGCATCTGGCATCGTGTCATAGATGGATAAGCAATTCGCTGGTGTTAAATAGTTCGTCCATGGCCAATAATCGCAATTCTTCAACTTGCTCAGGGGCAGGGAGTGGTGCAACCCATTCCCCACTTGTACTGTTACCCTGGTAGAGTTCGAGGGCCTTGACTCGAGGTTGTCCCAGTCGGCGGTACTCCAGCCGAACGTAGGCTACCCCCGCGGGGTCGTCCGCCTGCACGATCAGTTGCTGGTGCTGGCCATCGTAGCGCCAGGACAGGAGCGGCGGCTGAAAGTCGTGGGCCTCCACCTGGCCCTGCCAGGAATAAACCCCTGTCTCAGGGACGATCACCCGTTCCTGGGTGCAGAACTCCTGCAACGAGCCTGCACCAGACAAGGTCAACCTGATCCCGGCTGGATGTGCCGGGCCGAGACCATAAGCTCCTTGACTGGCCGGATTGACCACCGACCGAAGGCGACGTTGATCGAAACCAGCCACACGGGCCGTCACCGCATCCACAGTGACCGGATCGAAACCGATCACGACCGTGCCCAGAGGACGAGGGTGCGGTTCGTACTGGCTGGCTTCTCCAGCCGCGATGCCGTCTACGATAGACAGGTATCGTCGCTGGCGCTCTGGCTGCAGCACACCCGTCCGGTCTGCGTAGAGCAAGATGCGGTTCAAGTCGGCCATGGAACGCCAGATGGTGTCGTTCTCCAGATACTCCCCCCGCGCCCCCATGGCCAGATCAACGTCGGACGTGTGCGCACAGTCTTTCAGGCGACCGTCCCCGTAACCATCCCAGGACGGGATGATGCCCAGCATGTTCTTCATGTTCAGCGTCAGCCCCCCAGAGCAGTGTACCTTGATCTTGGGTACGCTGATCACGACATCGGCCTGCAACACCGTCGGGGCGATGCGATAGCTGCCAATGCCGGGGTCGCCACCAGGACGCAATTCACCGCGATGGGCATCATACCAATGTCGGTTAACGCCGTGGAAAGCCGAAATCTCCTCCAGGTCAATCAAGGGTGTACTCTTTGGTGCTGCCTTGTTCAAGTCCTCCAGCACGACTGGGACGCCATGCGCTTGTGCCAGGTGCTGTACCATCTGCTGGATGCCGGTGTTCACCACCAGGCGGTCGAAGACACCCACCGCCCAGGGACCTTCGCCAACGATGATCCGTCCAGCAGGGCCACAGGCCAGATAAGCGTAGTCAATCACAGCGCGGATCACCGCCGGGTGGGTGATCTTGCCTCGATCCCACAAGGCGTCGTCAACCAGGTTGGGCTTAATGAGCACTGTGTCGCCGGGCTGCACGATCCCAGCCAGGGGGTTCCAATCTAGCTCTCCGTATCCCTCGGGGTGGAGAGCACACAACGCCTGCCGCACGAGATCGTAAGCACCATTCATAGAAGCGTGCGGATCTTTAGGGAAGGGGTACTCCGGATGAATCTGAGACGGGTCAAACGGCGGTATGATCGGATAATCAACTGCCTGTGGGTTGTAGGCTACGATCACCGGAGAAAGTGTGTCCTCGGCCAGGAGCTCCTCCACCACGGGAGTAGGTGTCGTGGTCGAAGTTGAGGTAGGAGTGGAGGTCTCGGTAGACGTAGGCTCAGGTGTCGCCGTGTCGGTAGGCGTGGAGGTTGGAATCTGGGTGGACGTAGGCTCAGGTGCCAGTGTGGCAGTGGGGCTGGAAGTCGGAATCGAGGTGGGCGTAGGCTCAGGCGTCAATGTGGCGATAGATGAGGCCGTAGTTGGGGGGGCAGTAGGAAGTTGGGATAGGCGTTCTTCCACTGCTCGTCTGGCACAGCTTGCGGCTCCCAGGACGCTCGCCAGCCCCAATCCACACAGGCGCAAGAACTTTCGCCGGGATACTGTTTGTCTGTTGGCCTGCTGATGCGTTTGCATTCTTCTACTCTAGATCCATCAGAACCAGATTGCCCAACAAGGTGGGATTACTGTACGTGGTACGGTTGGGCGAGGTAGAGACCATACACTCCTGTTCAGAAGTGCCGGGCGTATCGTTGTCGCTCAAGCTCAAGGCGAATCCATAAGCCCTTTCGGGCTGGGGTTGCACTCCCAGCACCCACCAGGGGATCGCCGCTTCCAAGACATAGCCGTTGGCAGTCTGGCGGGCAGCCATCTCTATCATCGCCCCGCTCCTCTCCGACGGCAACCAAACGTAGGCCTCAGGCGGACGGTCGTCAAAGTTGCCGGCTGAGAGTCCGATCTGGTGATCGTCGTCGCTCAGTTTGTCCTCGGCAAAATCCGCCTCCAGTTCGGCGTCAAGCTGTATCTCGATATCGTCGCCCTTGTACATCGTCCGCCCGCTCTCATTTTGTACGTGCTGGTCGTCCGTCACCTCAACCCCTACGTAGAGATTGTCAGTGTCCCAGGTGATGAAGAAGATACCGCTCAGATCCCGCCAGCCTTGCCAGTTTTCGGGCTTGAAGACTGGATTCTGGATGCTATAGGACTTTTCCCTCCACTCCTCCAGGTGGCCGTCAATGTAGGGCGGTCGCTCTGTTCGATAGGCGAAGATGATCTCACCGCTGCTCTGGCGCAGCCGCAGTCGGCTGGCCACCTGTGCTTCTCGCTCGGCGCGGGTGAGTGTCGGTGTGGGAGAAGGTCGCACCGGGGTCGACGTGGGCGGGATGGGAGTGTCGGTAGCTGGCACAGGCGTGGGTGTGATGACAATGATGATAGGAGTCGGTGTAGGTGGGATAGGTGTGTCGGTAGCCGGCACAGGCGTGGCAGTGATGACAACGATGATGGGGGTAGGCGTCGGCGGTACGGGCGCAGTGGCTCTCAGCGTCGGTGTGTGTGTCGGCCGCACAACTACGGTAGTCGGCGTCGGCTCTGGCCGTGACTTGATCAGCCCACTTGCCATTACCAGCACAACTCCCACCAGCAGGACAACCATGGCTACCAGCAAGAACGGCATGAATCGGAGTGGGCCAGGCCGGGTAACGGGAGGGGCAACGACGGCTGTCGTCTTAGAAGGTGGCAGGCCAGGTGGCACCTTACCCAACAGAGCCTGCCGCATTTCCTTGGCCGTTTGGTATCGCTGGGCAGGATAAATCTCCATGGCCTGTAGGACCACCCGCTCCGTGTTCTCCGAAAGCTGCTGGTTCACTTGGCGTGGCGGCATCAGCAAGGCTGGGTTTAACATGCGCTGATGGACATCCGGCGGGGCTACGTTGGTCAACAGGTGGTACAACGTGGCTCCCAACGAGTAGATGTCCGACCGGGCGTCGGTGTGCCCAGTGCCAGTGGCATACTGTTCCAGAGGCGCATATTCCGGCGTTCCCAATCCCCGCAGTGTGGTCTTTGTCCGTGGATCTTTGGGATCCAGCAGCTTTACCAGTCCGAAGTCCACCAGTTTGACCTTGCCCTGAGGGGTCAACCTGACGTTGGCCGGTTTGATGTCACGATGGATGATGGGTTGAGGGTGCTGGCCGTGCAGGTATTCCAGGGCATCGAGTACCTGGTCGGCCCAGATCAGCACCGGCTTTTCGGGCAGTGGCTTCCCGGTGCGCTGCAGCACACTTTCCAGGTCTTCGCCTTCCACATAGTCCATCACCAGGTACTCGCGGCCGGCCTCGGTGAAATAGTCGGACACTTTGGGCAGGTTGGGATGGTCGAGCCGGGCCAGGATATGGGCCTCAGCCTGGAGCTGCTGGCAGGCCTGGATCAGGGCCTGAGGGCTGGCGTTGGGATCGGGCAGGTTCTCCTTGATGGCACACCGCCGGCCAGGCAGTCGTCTGTCCTCAGCCAAATAGACGGCGCCCATCCCGCCCTGTCCCAATGTCCCCAGGATGGTGTAACGGCCTTGTAAAATTGTGCCAGGTGAGAGCATAAGGTCTTCTCCGTGATCTGGTAGATTGCCCCAACAGGGTTGGATAGGATTGCCTCAGGCTCGTCGTCAATCGCAACGACGGACAGATTAAAGTTGTATCATCAGCTATGCTTCCTCTGTTTTTGGATAATGGCATAGGGATTCACGGACAGGTCGGATTTTCGCCGGTACTGTGGTCGTCGAAATCTGACACATGGCACGCTAGGGCTGGGTGACCGGCCTCTATCGTTCGCGGATTTCCCAGCAGCGACGGCTCCCCACGCCGCCGATCCAGACCACAAACACCAACAGGGTGACACGCAGCAGGTAGCAGATCATCATACGTCCTCCCTACTGGGATGCCGCACTGGGATCGTCTCGTTGCCCCCGTTACTTTTGATGACAACCTGTCCTGCGTCACCGCCTCGAAGCCAACCACGAAAGGTACTCTTTATCGCAACAATCAGGTGGTTGGATCGAAAACTCCCTGCTGGCTCTGCTACGATCAATCCTGTTGTCTCGATCGTGCCCTCTAGCATCTTACCCCCTCTGTTCGCATTTTGGATAACCAAAGTGCCTTTTCCACTATTGCCCAGGATTAACATATCAGAGGAGACAGTTAATACTGGAGAGGTGTTATCAGCTTGCAGTCCAACAATCTGGCGTCCACTGCGGCTCTCGACGAGAAGAGCCTGAATCTGCGAAATCAGGCCTCCAGGCGAGGCCGTAGTTCGCATCTGGATCTTGATCTGGGTCACATTGCCCGGTGGACAGCCGAAATAAGCTTTAGAGACTGATAACCAGGGCACCAGACTACTCACACGGCCAAAGAGATGACTAGTGCATCGCGGCGTAAATAGACCTACCAATTTGGAGTGTTTGCCAGGCAGAGGTATAATAAGCTCCTATCCCAAAAAGCCTGAGGAGGAATATGCCTGATGCCTGGTTTGTGTCC